>ERZ772969.1773-NODE-1773-length-15320-cov-4.282607_pt1 | contig 15320 bp, 14 predicted proteins | sample MGYA00511676_ERZ772969 | MGnify/ENA primary metagenome ERZ772969 (study PRJEB29015, sample SAMEA2737651) | human gut metagenome | biome: human gut; feature: human-associated habitat; material: faeces | place: China | collected 2012 ... | reverse complement strand
TCATTTTGGTGCAAGCGTGATTCATGGGCAGCGTAGCAATATTTTGCGCTTACGATTGATTGTCCGTGACAAGCCAATCTTTTCCATATATAATATAAGGGATGAAGCATTTGCTTCATCCCTTATATTATTCACAAACGAGCAGCCCATAAGGCGTGCTGCCCGTTGCAATCATTCATCTGAAAACGGAGTACATCACCATGAAAAAACAATTCAAAGAAGCACTTGAGGACTCTCCGATCATCGCAGCCGTAAAGGACGACTGCGGACTGAAAAAATGTATCGCCAGTGACAGCCGTGTCATCTTTATTCTTTACGGCGACATTCTCACGATTGCCGACATCGTAAAGACTGCCAAAGACTCCGGCAAGCTTGTGATGGTCCACCTTGATCTGATCAACGGACTAAGCTCTAAGGAGATCGCCATTGATTTCCTGAAAAAATACACGGCAGCCGACGGTATCATCACCACAAAGCCAAATTTGATCAAGCGCGCAAAGGAGCTTGGTCTGTTTGCCATTCTCCGCCTTTTTATCATCGACTCTATGGCATATGAAAATATTGAGCGTCAGGTGAAGCACGCAAAGCCTGACCTGATCGAGATACTCCCCGCCCTCATGCCAAAAATCGTCTCCCGCATCTGCGCACTCTCCTCCATTCCAGTCATTGCCGGAGGCCTTGTCTCGGATAAGGAAGACATCATGGCGCTTTTACAGGCGGGCGTTATCAGTATTTCCTCTACAAATGAAAATATCTGGTTTCTCTGACCGGTGCTATGCCGTCCGCACTTCCTTGTCCTTCATGACAACCTTTAGCAGAATCGGTGTTAGGAGCGTCGTCACGATCACGACAAGCACGATCGGTGCGAATAACTGATTGTCCAGCAGTCCACTCGCATATCCCTTTTGCGCCACGATCAGAGCGACCTCGCCGCGGGAAACCATTCCCACGCCAATCTGAAGCGCCTCTCTGCCCGTGCAGCCGCAGAACCGTGCGCCCAGCCCGCATCCGACAATCTTACTTAAAATTGCGATGACGAGCAAAATCAGTGAGAATATCCAAATCCCTGCATCCATACCGCCAAGCGTTACCTTCAGTCCGACGCTTGCAAAAAACACCGGCGAAAAGATCAGATACGACGGTATCTCACAACGCCTTGCCACATACGGACCAATCTTCATGGAGCAGAGCATCAGACCTGCAAAATACGCACCCGTAATATCTGCGATCCCGAAGAATTCCTCTGAAACATACGCCATCACAAAGCAGAATGCAACGCATAGGATGACAACTCTGCGCTTCTCGTCCTGCATCTCAACATAAGACTTCATTTTTACCAGCACAACGGTGACAACTGCAATAAAGACAAAGTAGCCAAGTATCTTAAACAGCACGCTGACCGGACTTACGCTCGTATCTTTTAAGCTTGTCACCACCGTCAAAACGATAATACCGATAATATCATCCAAAATTGCCGCGCCAAGAATCGTCGTTCCGACCTTGCCCTTTAATTTTCCCATTTCACGCAGCGTCTCCACTGTGATACTCACCGAGGTCGCCGTCAGCACAACGCCTACAAACACTGCCTTTAACAGCTCCGTATAATCCGAAAAATCCGTATGGAAGAAAAATGCATAACCCAGAAATCCGCCAAGCAGCGGGACAACAACACCGATGAGAGCCGTAACGAGCGATGCTACTCCATTCTTCTTCAGCTCGCTGAGATCTGTCTCCAAGCCCGCGTTAAACATCAAAAGGATCACGCCGATCTCTGCCAATTCCTCCAGAAATATTCCCGTGCTTCCCTCCAGCGTGATCATTCCAAATCCTGCCGGTCCTAAGATCACGCCCGCCGCCAGTGCTCCTACAACCGCAGGCATATGGATTTTCCTTGAAAATAATCCCAGTACCTTTGTGGAAATCATGATAATTGCCAAAAATAGTAAAAATGAATATGATTCCATCGCTCAGACTCCTCTCATCTTTGTAAAAAATATATAAATTCTTTGATAGCATTGCTATTTTATACCCATACTGCAGAAATTGTAACTGGCGTTTTGCTAGAAAAAGTAATAAAAAAGCATTCTTTTTTAGCACTTTTTTAATACCAATACAACGCTATCCATCGCAGAAGCTTTCGTTCCCCCCTATATGCCGGAGGGAAAACAGGGGACTTGAATGGCTTACATATAGCGGAAATGATAGGAAGCGACGTGAAGAAGCCCCGGAAAGCAAAATTTCCGGGGCTTCTTCGAGGAGTTTAGTTATGAAAATGTTAATCTATATAAAGGATTTCATCGAAAGACACTTAACGGATATGCCTTTATCTCATATCGCCGTGCTGTTTCCTTTCGATGATGTTAGTATAGCCAAGAAATGTGTCTAAACTATGTCAATTTAAGAAAAGCTTTCTAAAAAAATCTTTGAATTGTTTTAGATTTCTTTAATAAAAATAAAATAGTTTATTTAGTCGCAGTAAGGTCCTGATCAATTGTTAGCAAAAGCCTTCCGCGCTCCTCCATTTCTCTTGTATTTAAGCTGTTTTGCAGAAGAATCTCACCGCGCTCTTGTGACGGATTTAGCAGACCGCATTCCTTTAATCTGCGCTGTGTTTCCCTTGCCGTTCCCGCTCCTCCGTCAAAAATAAGCGTCTGTGCGCCGAGTACCTTTTGAATAGTCTGCTTCACGAACGGATAGTGCGTACAGCCAAGTACCACACAATCAATCGTCTCTGTCTGATATTCCTCAAACAACTCCCGCAAAAAGGCTTTCAGCCTCTCGCCGTGCAATTCACCGCGCTCCACAAACTCGACAAGTCCCGGACAAGGAAGCGGTATGATCCTTGCGCGCTCCCGAAAACGTTCCATTAAGCGCCGAAACTTCTGCTCACGCAGCGTCATCGGCGTCGCCATGACAAGTACGCGCGGATATGCCTTCACAAAAACAGCAGGCTTTAACGCGGGCTCAATCCCAATCACCGGCATCTGCGTATAGGTCTCCCGCAAAATAGGGATTGCCGCACTCGTCGCCGTATTGCAGGCAACCACCAGCGCCTTGACGCCCTGCGCTGCCAGATGCGCCGCGTCCTCACAGGCCAGCTCCCTCACCTGTGCAAGCGTTTTTGTTCCATACGGCGCATGCTTGGAATCCCCGTAAAATATATAATTTTCGTGCGGCATCAGCGCTGCCAGCTCCCGCAAGACACTGATACCGCCAAGTCCCGAATCAAATACGCCGATCGGACGTTCCTTTTTTTCCATTACCCTCTGCACCTCTTACGCTTCCCAGACCGCCACACTGCCTCTCTCCGTCCTCCTCACAAGAAGCCTCTGATCGATCTGCTCCTTTAATTCTGCCACATGGGAAATGATCCCAATCAGACGTTCGCCGCCGGCCAGCTGATTTAAAACGGCGATCGCCTGTCCTCTTGCCTGCGCATCCAAAGAACCGAATCCCTCATCAATAAACATCATATCAAGATGGACCGCTCCTGCCTTTCGGATCGCAATATCCGAAAGCCCCAGCGCCATCGCAAGCGACGCCAAAAATGCCTCGCCGCCGGAGAGCGTCTTAATATCCCGCTCACTGTTTGTCACAAGACTGTACACAACAAGATCCAATCCCTCGTTTGACTTTAACCCCGTATCCGCTGTTTCCTTTAGCTTTAACAGGAACTGCCCGCTGTTCATGGTGAGCAGACGTTTGTTTGCCTCATGGATGATCTCCCCAAAATACTGCCGCTGCACATACGTTTCAAAATCAATTTTTGCCGAGCCCTTTCGTCTTCCATCCGCCGTTTCAAACAGGCTTTTTACCACCGCATCCTGCTCCTTTAACGCTTCCCGCTCCTTTCGATACCGCTCGCTTTGCTTTAATACCAGTGCGTTCGTCTCACAGGCATGGTGCATTTGCATCCGTTCCTTCTCCAATGCGTCAACCTGCCGCTTTAATTCCTCTGTTCGCTGCCTAAGCTCCGTCAGGTCTCTCTCCTCCCTGCCCGCTGTCGCCGCAAGCAGCGCCTTCCTCTGTCCTTCATTTTCCTTGCGCTCCTCCAGATACTCCAGCGTTTCACGCTGCAGACGCTTTTGCACCTCCTCCGACAGCTTTGCGCCGCGGTACGCCTCCACAGACGCAAACCCTGCCGCCGTCACCGCCTGAGAAAAATTTTTAGAAAGCTGTTGGCACAATGTTTCCAGTCCGGCGAGCTTTTCTTTTTCCTGCAAAAGCTGTCCGCGTTTTATGTCAAGCTGTGCGCACCGCTCCTTTCTCTGATCGTCAAGGCGCAGATATTCTTTCCTACGCGCCTCATTTTCCACCCGCAGCGCTTCCACTCTCTCCTTTGCCGCCCTCTCCGTCGGATACGGCAGCTTCTCCCCAAGCTGCTCCACTGCAAGGCGGCTCTGCTCCCACTGCAAACGCCGGCTCTCCAGCCCATCTCTGTCCACAGTCTCCTTCTCCTCTGCCTGCACCCTCCTGCCGGAAAGCTTTCTTTTCAGCACAGCAAGGTAATCCTCTAACGCACGCTCCTCTGTGACTGAGCACTCACGCTCCTCCTGTTCAAAGGCTGCGCGTGCACGCTCCTCACAAAGCTGCGCCTCCTGCTTTGCCTTCCTGCACGCCTCAAAGCTCCGGTATGCCTCATCGCGCGCCGTTTCCGCCGACTCCCGTTCCTTTTTTGCACGCTTTACATCCGCCTCGCCGACTGCCGCCTGCGAAAGCCGCGCCGGATTTGGATGAACCGTCGAGCCGCAGACCGGACAGGGAGCCCCCGCGCTTAAATTCTGCGCCAGCACGCCCGCCTGTTCCGCAAGAAACCTGCGGTAAACTTCCTCATACCTCTCCGCTGCCTCCTGTGCCTTTTGCGTCCGCTCATCCCATCGACACGCCGACGCTGTCTCCTCCCGCTCCATCTCACGACTTCTTTTCATGCTTTCCAACAATCTTGCCGCAAGCGCGGACAGCCGCTTATGAAATAAAACCTCCGCAGCCTCATATTCCCTGTGCAGTTCTTCCTCGCGTTTCTTCGCGAGCGCCATTCTGCCGTATTCCGGCAGGATTTCCTCAATCCGGTGAATCTCCTTTTTTGCTTTCTCCCCTGCCAGAACAGTCTCCTGCTCCTTTTTGACAAGCGCTTCTCCAAGCTCCTCGCAGCAGCTCTGCTCTGCCGCGATCCATGCCGCAAGCTCCTCGCAGCCCTCCTTTGCCTTCTGCCGCTCACTTTCCCGTTCCAGATACTTCTGTTCTTCCTTTTCCACACGCCCGGCTGCCTCTGCCAGAGAAATACGCCTGTTTTTCTCCTGAACCTCTTTCTCTGCCAACAAAAGCTTCTGTTTCTTCAAGCCACAGTCTCTAAGAGCCGCAAACAGGCGGTTGCTCTCCTCCGCCTGTGCCAACTGTCCGCCAAGCTCCTCCTGCGCGCTGCGCTTCTCCTTAAGCTGCGCCGTAAGCTCCTCCTCCCAGACCTTCATCTGCGCGAGCGCCTCATCAAACGGCAGCTCTTCCAGCTCCCTGCGCGGCAGGATCACGCGCCCGCTCTCCTGCGCGGCGGCACGCTCATTCTCCTCCAACGCCTCATCCAGCCTTGCCGATTCCCGCTTTAGCGCCTCCTGCATCCTGCGGTATTTTCCTGTCTGGAACAGCTTGGAAAAAATCTGCTTGCGCTCCTCCGACCTTGTATTGAGCAGCTTTCTGAAATCCCCCTGCGCGATCATCACGATCTGCGTAAACTGCTCCGCTGTCAGTCCGACAATCTCTGCAATCTTTGCGTCCGTGCCGCTTTTCTTCTCCGGAAAAACACTTCCGTCCGGCATCGTAAGCTCCACCCCCGCCGGCATGCGCTGCTCCTTTACCTTTCCGTTTTTTAAGGTACGCGTCAGCTTATATTCCGGGTTGCGCCGCACGCTGTAGCGCTCCTTCGCATAAAGAAACGAAAATTCCACATACGTCTCCTGCGAAGCCTTCGCATACTGCGAACGCATCATCGTTCCGCTTCGCTCCCCGCCGCTTGTCTTATTATAAAGCGCATACATCATCGCATCAAAAATCGTCGTCTTTCCTGCGCCGGTATCGCCGCTGATCAAAAATAAGCCGTCCCGCTGCTTTGTAAAATCTATTTCCGTACAGTCTGCGTAAGAACCAAATGCAGACAACACAAGACGCTCCGGTCTCATTCCTCATCCACCTCCTGCTCCGTTTCCCAGATACGTTTTAAAAGCATGTCCTCCTGCTCCGTCAGCTCCCGCCCGTTTATTTCCGCAAAAAAACGGCAGAACGCCTCATATGGGTCAAGGCTTTCCGTCTCCTTTGTAAACGACAGGATATTTCTCGTACGCGCATTATCAATCCGAATCTCTAAGATATGATCAAAGCATTCCTCCAGCCGCTCCTTAGGCTGATATGCCTCCACCTCATCCGTCAGTGTGATGCTCACATAATCATCCCTGCTGCACGCATCTGCCGCCGCCAGAACATCCGCAAGTGTCCCGACAAGCTTTCTCACCTGTCTGAGCGGAGTCAACGGAAGCGTGCGCAAAACGGGCGCCTCTCCTTTTTCCAAAAGCTCCACCACGGTTACGCTCTTTTCATCTCCCGCTTCGCTGACAGAATAAGCTAACGGTGTCCCGCAATAACGGTAACGCTCGCTTCCGATCTTCTGTGGTCTGTGGATATGACCAAGCGCTGCATAATCAAACGGCTGCAGAAGCGAAACGTCCACATTCTCGATCCCGCCGACCAGACGCACCTCCGAATCGCAGACAGCCGGTCCGCTTGCTCCCGCCGTATAAAACTGGTGACTGATCATGACATTGCGCCGTTCCTCACAAATCCTCTCCCGCTCCAGCAATCGACGCACTGCCAGATCGTAGGTAAGCGTCTCCTCTGGAAAAAGTCCTCGCACATACGACGGCTTTACAAACGGCAGCAAATAAAAATCGATCTCCCCATACGCATCCGTGAGCGTGACCCGCTTGATAAACTCGTCCTCGCGCACGGGCGGCATTCCGGCAATATGCACATGATGACGCGCCAAAATACTGCTGGCAAAATCAAGACGCCTTGCACTGTCATGATTTCCCGCGATCAGAAAAATATCCGGCTGTGGCTTAAGCTCGCTCAGCGCCGTTAAAAAATGGTCAAACAGGGAGACCGACTCAGCGGACGGCACCGCACTGTCGTAAATGTCTCCTGCCACAATCACGGCATCCGGCTGTTCCTCTTTTGCCAATGCCACAATCTGATCTAAAATATCGCGCTGCTCCGCCGCCATCGAATAACGGTGCAGCTGCTTTCCAATATGAAGATCGGATAAATGAAAAAATTTCATCTGCCTGCTCCTTCTGACTCTCTTATTCTATCTTTTTCTAAAATTTTACTACAGAATCGAAAACTTTTCATCCTCAAATCCCATATCCATGTTATAATAGAGGTAAGTAATGATGGGAGGTGTCTTGTAGTGAAACAGCAAGGCTTATTTGAAAACTATAAATATTGTGAATTTTGCAAAAAACCCCTGCCGTTGGATCATGAAGCTTCCCTCTGCCCTGCCTGTCAGGAGACGCAGTTCTTCCGGGAAGTCAAAGAATATATTCGTTCTAATAATGTGACGGAGCATGATGTAGCAGTGCATTTTCATCTGCCCCTGCATCAGGTAAAGCAATGGATCCGCGAGGGTCGTATTGAGTACAGCGATTCACAGCTGAATACGGCTTCTGCTATGCGCTGCGCAAATTGCGGCACGCCGATCAATTTCGGACAACTTTGCTCCAAATGCTTAAAGCAGCAGCACATGTCCGGCCATTCCGCCCAGCTAACCGACAGCAGCCGCATGCGCTTTTTTTAAACCAGCGTGCTGCCTGATCGCCTTGCGCTATTTTGTCACAAGGCGCGGGTATTTTACCCGGATGGCGTCCAGCATGTCCTCATCCGGTTCGATCTCATAACGCATGATTCCCTTTTCCGCTTTAAAGATCAGCTCATATACGTTTGCATCCGCATTGCCGGACGTCAAATCCTTGTGTCCCACACTGCTGTCATTCTCATACTTATATACACTCCGGTCACCCTTCGGCGCAAGCGTGATCACATCCTCCATCTGCACCTCGCCCAGATTCTTGCGCTTGCTCTTTGCACGGATCTTTGCGAAGCGAAACTCTCCATCATAATATGTATACTCATATTCAATGTCCGAATGAAATGACAAAAAGTACCACAGCGTTCCGCCGATTGCCGCAGGTACGATAAAAAATACAGGCACGACCATTGCAAGAATAATAAAAACACAGGTGACCGCAAACAATGCCACATCAAAAATCTTCTTTCCTACCGTCTGCCGTTTTGGAACGATCACTAACTTCTCATTCATAAAAACCTCATTTCCGTGTAAGCACAACCGCCACACTGCTTTTTTGGCATCTGCCGCTATCGTTTTATTTTAGCACGATTGCGGCACTTAGAAAAGTCTTTTCTTTTGTTTATTGCGAGACGGCAATGCGTGTCAGGCGGCTGCCCATCCGGCTGAGCAGCTCATTTGTGATCGTCCCGCACACTCCGGCAAGCTGAGGCGCGAAAATCTTCTCTCCGCCTGCAGCACCGATCAGGACCGCCTCGCTTCCGACACGCACATTCGGAATATCCGTGACGTCCACAGTGAGCTGGTCCATGCAGACCCGCCCCACAATAGGCGCGTAGCAGCCGTTTATGAGCACGCCGCCTTTCCCGCACGAGAGTTCTCGCGGATAGCCATCCGCATAGCCGACCGGCAATACGGCAAGCTGCGTCTCCCGCTCCGCGACAAAGGCCCTGCCATACCCCACGCTTTCGCCAGACTTCACCTGGCGCAGCAGAACGACTCTGGACCTTAGGGAAAGCACCGGTCGTAAATCCGGCGTTTGTATCGTCCGTTCCTCTGCATGACTTAAGATCCCGTATAAAGCGATGCCTACCCGCACATAGTCGCATTTTAACTCCGGGTAATTGAGCAGCCCGTAGCTGCTCTGGATGTGAACCGCAGGGATCGTGATCCCCTCTTTTTTCAGCGCATCCAGCGCCTGATAAAAGCAGTCGATCTGCCCCCTCGTATAGGCGGCGTCCTCCGACGCCAGACTGTCCGACACACACAAGTGCGTATAAATTCCGCACAGCTTTAGATATTTTAATTTACATACCTTCGCAAGTACCTCCGTCTCGTCAGCCGCAAACCCAAGCCGGTGCATCCCCGTATCAACCTTTATGTGCACCTTCACCGTGCGACGCTGTGCATTCAGGCGCAGTGCGTGCCCCAGATCAACGACCGTCTGTGTCAGATCATATTTCACAAGCTCGCGCACACGCCCGGGCGACGTGCAGCCGAGAACCAGTATCTCCCCTAGGATGCCGCAGCGCCGCAGCCTGATCCCCTCGTCGACCGTTGCCACCGCAAACGCGCGGACGCCCAGCCGGTTCAGATGCACCGCCGTCTCATACATCCCGTGCCCGTAAGCCTCCGCCTTCACCACCGCCATCAGCTCACAGCCCGGCTGCATCAGCTCCCGCAATTCCCTGACATTGTGCGCCAGATTGTCCACATTGATTTCCAGATACGCGCGGTCTCTGTCCCTGTCACAGGTTTCCCGTTTCGGCCGATATTTTCTCCAGAGAGCGGTGCCTCCCACGGCAAATACAGCCGACAAGGCGGCAACCGCCAGAAAATGAACGACGGAATTTTCAACCAAAAGCTCCCACAGCCCAAGCAGTCTTGCCGCCGGACGCAGCATGACAATGACGAGCGGATGGATGAGATAGATCACGAGGGAGACGTCGCGCAGGAACGCCAGCCTTCTGCCCCTGATATGCAGCAGCGCCTCAAATAAAAAGTACATACAAAACGGCAGGAGCAGATACATACTGTCATGACGCTGCAATGAGAAATGGCGCAGCAGCAACGCCTCCACAAGCATCAGAGATAAACTGATGCAAAAGCCCGCCACGCACACCGACAGCTTCTTTCGCTCCTTTTGCGCCAATATCCCGCCCAGCAGGAAAAAGAGCGGCGCAAAGAAAATCCCGTTTCTCGTGTAGTCGGACACCAAAAAAAGCTGTGTGTAAAAACAGCGCACGCCGGAGAACTGTTCCGTGAGTCCATAATAGCTGTCCCCAAACAGACCGACGAGATAGAGCACCGACGCTGCCGCAAGCGCGCGCCGCTCCCCAAGCTTTGCCATCAGCCCCCACGCGAGCAGAGCGCCGAGCATCGTGGCGGGGAGATACCACAGATGATAGAGCGTTCCGCCAAATACAAGATCCTTCAGCAGCTTTGGCAGGAAATGCTCCGTCTGAAAATATCCCTGATACACATTGACCGGGAGATAGAGCAGGATCGCCGCGCCATAGATGACTGCCGTCTTTTTTTCAAAGTCCCGGAGCCTTTTCGTATGGCAGACGTCTCTGGAAATCAGGAAGAATCCCGACGTCATAAAAAAGAATGGAACGCCCACACGGGCGAGCACCCGCGTCAATATAAAATCTCCCGTCTCGCTGACGTCCGCCAGCGGAGACGTGTGGATCGCTACCATAAAAAACGCTGCCGCCAGCCGAAACAGATCAATTCCCGTGTACTCTTTTGTCCTCATCCTTTTCCCCCTTCTTTTCCCTCTCCCGTTTCCGGCACCTCTTTTCCAGCGTCACGATAAAACCGTCCATGTTGTTGCCGGAAATCCGGTAATCGCCGTCGTCCGGCAGTGTAAGCACCGTCTCCTCACACTCCGCCGGAACATAATAAATTTCTGTCCTGCTCCCATCCGCGCCGCAAAACAACAGCGGATGCTCCCTTGTATATGCCTTTAGAAACATCAGATATTCCTCCAGACACAAGCCTCTTTCTTCCATAATAAAGGCGTGCGGCCTCCCGACATATCGGAAATGCCACGGCTCATGGGCGATCCCGGTAATTTTCTCCTTATCCTTCCCGTACCGCTCGATGAATCCGTAGTCCGCTGCCATACCGCGAAACTCTCCGCAAATTCCGGTATACGGAAATTCAGGGCGGATAAAATCGATTGTTTCCTTTTTGACGCCGAGATCGATCGCAAGCCCCGTCTGGTGCTCGCTGTGATCCGGCAGCGCGACATAGCTTTTCGTAAATGCCTCGCCGTTTTCCAGCAGAGACTGTGTGTAGATTTCCTCCTGCTCCTCTCTCGTGCGCCAGCCGCTGACCGGAAGGATCCGATCTCCTGCCCCGATCCTCTCCAACAGCTCCCCAAGCCGCAGCGCGGCAGTCTCACACAGCAAAATCTCCAGCGAATCCTCACGCACTGCCACCCGCTTTCCTTCCCTCCATTTCAGCGGATAGTCCGCATTGACAAGCACCAGCGCTCCCTCCGCGATCATTTCTCTCTGTATCACTATCTTCATCGTATTTCTCTCCCCTCTGTGCCGTCAGTCTCTTATATAGTAAAAAGAGTTTCGCTTTCTAGGGAACGGGGTTTCCTAGAAAGTAGGAAAGCAATTGCTCAAGCATCTGTGCAAACGACAGACCAACACCCTTCATCATGTTTGGGTAACGGCTGTGCGAGGTCATCCCCGGAATCGTGTTGACCTCGTTAAAGACGATCTCCCCTTTTTCCGTATAGAACATATCCACTCTGGCAAATCCGCTGCACCCCAGCGCGCGGTAGATCGTAACTGCCGCCTCCTGCACCCGTTTTTCCTCCTCCGGCCTGATCCGTGCGGGCATATGGATTTTGGAGGATTTGAGCGTGTATTTCTTCGTGTAGTCAAAAAATCCCCCCGACAACTCAATCTCATCGACCCTGCCGACCGTCAGGCTCTCTGTTCCAAGCACGGCGCAGCCGACCTCAAAGCCACAGATCTCCTCCTCAACGATGATCCTAGAATCATAGGAAAATGCCAGATCAATAGCGGCGGTGAGTCCCGCCTCCTCCGTCACCCTCGTGATGCCAAAGGACGAGCCCGCCCGCATCGGCTTGACAAAAAGCGGGTACGACGCGCGTTCCCGGATCGCCCCAACCGCCGCCTCGCGGTTGCTCTCACAGATCACCGTCGCCTCCGGCACGGCAATTCCCACCCCCTTCACCAGCCTGTGCGCCCTGTCCTTGTCCATGCAGAGCGCAGACGTCAGGACGCCGCATCCGACAACCGGGATCCCCGCCAGTTCAAACAGCCCCTGCACCGTGCCGTCCTCTCCGTTTCTGCCGTGCAGCACCGGAAATGCCAGATCAAGACTCATTTCCACATACCCCTGCTCCGTCAACTCCAGAAATCCACCAACCGAGCGGTTCTGCGAGATTACGATCCGGTGTAAATTCCCCTTGTCCTTGGTCCATGTATCCTCCGCGATGCGTTTGATCTCACCCCCGTAGCGGTACCAGTCACCATTCCTTGTGATCCCAAACGGCAGTACCTCGAATTTTTCCGTATCGATATACCCTAACACTGCTGCCGCAGACTGTAACGACACCTCGTACTCCGCAGAATTTCCTCCAAAAATAACCGCAAGCTTTGTTCTCTCCATTGTGATGTTCCCCTTTCCCGTTTTTCATTTTTCAAAATAGAATTTTTTTAACTTTATAAAGAAGCATTTTTTTAACAACGAGCGACACAGCTCCATTAATTTCCTATATCAGAAAAAAGCTTCTAAACTTGGCATACATGAATTATACCAAGTTCAGAAGCTTTGTTTTTTTACTTCCTTATAAGGTTTTCTTCTATCTTCCCGTCAACTTCATTAAGACTTTCTTGCAAAATCTGAAAAACGGCTTAAGAATATACTCTCGTTTCATCTTTTAAATCGTGTTCCCAACATTAGAACCTATGATTTTGCTTCCTATAGAAAAATGATTCGCATACATTTTTAAAAATTTTTCATCAGCTGATCCACACCGGCTTTGTGCTGACGGGAAAAAGTGGAGATATCTTATTCAAATCTTTTACCAGATCTAACAACTGGGAAGATTTTGAAACCCTGTTTTAAAGAATTACATCCGTTTCAGATACTTTAACAACTGTAAAAGTAAGACCGCAAGCCGCCGGACACTACAACTACAATCTTCTGGAGATCCTTCTTGATAAAGGTCTCACCACATTTATTATCATCCCACTTCACACAAATCTTTACAGAAAAAGTTCATTCCCGCACCATTGCTGCCGTAATGGTATCTGGCGCACACTTAAAGTCCTGCTCACACATCTTGCCTCAATGCGGAACTAACGTCTCCCACCTGTTATCGTTTTGATAAAGTAAAGAAACGGACAAAACTTACAACTTCCTTTTCCCTGAATCGTAAAAACTTATTACTACGCTTTATCAGTTAAATTCCCTGAGACCTCTCGCGTGGCTTGCGCTCATCTTGTAAGGCTTACCCGTCTGCTTTCTGAAGCGTCAAAAGGTCACTATCGCAAAGATGACGCAATCCTTTTTCGTGAAGCTGCCAGAAGCTCGTGCGAACCATTTAAACAATAGAAAATCAGGACAGGCATCTTCATTCTTTTTCTGTAAATAATTGCATTTTTAGGCGTCGTTGCCGACACTCTATTTGTGATACAGATTTCAAGGTACAAAGCTATCTCAATGCATTTCTGCAATTCATATCTTTTTAGACTTCTTAATAGTTTTGCTTTCCCCTTATAGCAATCCAAGCCGATTGCATCTCCATTTGAAAAAGACACACTTTCATGATTCCGTCCCGCGAGCTTCTTTTAAATAGAATATCGCATAATCCATAAGCTTCCGCACGTCATCCCCCTCTGATATAACAAAAAAATCTATCTCCTACATATCATTTACTACATGAACAGGTAAGAGATAGATTTTTTATGAAAAGGGTTTTGAAATCCTAATGTATATCCCCACCCTAATAAATCTAAATGGTTTCCAAACCTTATTATTTTAAAAATCGAAGCCCACAACTGTTTTATAAATAATAGCTAAGTTCAGCATTTCCTTTAATCTTACAAGATCTTCATCTTTATTATCATTGTTCAATTGTGTTACAACCTCTAGAGCTATTGGAACTTTATCTAATTCTAATACTTCATCTTCATGTTCATCAATAATAATGTCACACTTTTCGTTTATAATGTCAAAAACGCCTATTTCATCTAACTTACGATATTGTTCTTCTGATAATACCATTTCCTCCATTTGTTCTTCCTTTTGGATTCCATAATCATAATCTTTCATTGCCTCTTTATTCTTAGGCACTCTAATATATTTTTCTCTTTCCATAATAGTCCCCCTATTTATCAGAATTATTAAAATGTGTAACACGTTGATCAGCCGCTTTACTTCGCCCCCGAGTCTTTAACTTAATCTCATGGGTTACATCACTTTCAGTGAGAACCATTCAATTAATTTAAAGACCGTGCTTAATTTTTAGGTGGTTGGCATAATTAAAATTATAACCATCCATGTGTTTGTAAATATTTATCTGGAATTCTTAATTCAAGTTCCTCAACAATTCGTTGAATATAAGCCTCCATGTCTGTATTTGAATAGCAATTATGTGTATTCATTACGCTTATTAATCTTCCATTTCCAACTTCTATAGAAAACCCTATAATATCAAGTTCATAAGTGAAAACAACGTAAAAATAATCATAAGCAAAAAAACCTATTTTAAACGACCAATGTCCGGCTTCTTCCACTACATCATAAAACTCCATACTTCTGATTTTATTACCAAATATCTTTTTTATTTTTTTACCTGTATCTACTCTAATATCATTAAAATTATTTTGTTGCATACCAAAAATCTCCTTTCTTTTCTCGTCATCCAGTACCACACTCATCCCGTTCATCTAAATAATACTGTGCCCTGATAAATCCGCCACCCTATTGAATAAGGATATAAGCTAACTTACTCGTACCAAATTTCATCGGGAATAATATCAGCATCCGAAACGGTGTTTGCACTAGTTGTAATCTTCCACTCATTTACAAACTCCAATATATAATTTGCTAATTCTAAAGCATGGGCTGGATCGATCATAAACACCCTCTGTTTATTCAATACCTTTTTAATTGATACATCGAGCATCAAATCATCTTTTATTTGTTCAACAAAATCAAACATCATTAATTTAAGGCAAATATTATATCTGTCAAGCGTGACCCATACTTCCGATTCTGTTCCTAAATTCTTTAATTTTATTCTTAATTCTTTTTCTTTATACCATCTTATATTTCCATTATACTTTTCTAAATTCATACCTCTCCCCCAATTAATTATTAATTCGGAGTATTACATTCATTCCTTTATTCACATTAACACTAGTAGATTGAATAATAATTAACTGGCCATATTGGGGTTAGCTTCTTCTTCGGA
>ERZ772969.1762-NODE-1762-length-15399-cov-5.330162_pt1 | contig 15399 bp, 12 predicted proteins | sample MGYA00511676_ERZ772969 | MGnify/ENA primary metagenome ERZ772969 (study PRJEB29015, sample SAMEA2737651) | human gut metagenome | biome: human gut; feature: human-associated habitat; material: faeces | place: China | collected 2012 ... | reverse complement strand
CGCCGCGGCAAACTGCTGGGCCGTCCACCCGGCCAGCGTCACCCCGCCCAGCCCGCAGCGGCTGACGGAGCCGGGGCAGGTTTGGGCCAGCTGCTGCGCCAGCGCCAGTCCCCGCGCCGTGAACGCAATGTACGCGCAGGTCATCGGTCCGTCCCCCTTCGGAACTCCGTTGTGAACGCCGGGTCGTACAGCTTGCTGCGGTCATACTGTGCGGCCAAAAAGTCCCCGACGACAATGAGCGCCGTCTTGGTGATGCCCGCCGCGCGGGTGCTTTCGGCCAGCGTTCCGACGGTGCAATGTACAATTTTCTGTTCCGGCCACGTTGCCTTGTAGACAACGGCGGCAGGGGTCGCGGCGGTGTACGCGCCCTGCAGAAGCGCATCCTGCACCCTGTCGATCAGGCCGATGGAGAGGAAAATGACCATCGTCGCCCCGTGGGCGGCCAGCGCGGCCAGCCGCTCACCTTCGGGCACAGGGGTACGGCCCTCCATGCGGGTGATGATGACGGTCTGGCTGACGCCGGGCAGCGTGTACTCGGCGTTCAGCGCCGCTGCCGCACCGCAGAAGCTCGACACGCCGGGCGTATCGTCGTAGGCGATACCCATGGCGTCCAGCGCGTCCATCTGTTCCCGGATCGCGCCGTACAGGCAGGGGTCGCCCGTGTGCAGGCGCACGGTGGTTTTGTGCGCTGCTTCGTTTTCTTTCATGACGGCAAGCACCTGTTCCAGCGTCATCTCGGCGCTGTTATAAATGGCGCAGTCCGGCCCCGCCAGCCCCAGCAGCGCCGGGTTGACCAGGCTGCCCGCGTAGATGATGCAGTCCGCCGTTTGCAGCAGGGCCGCTCCGCGCTGGGTAATCAGGTCCGGTGCGCCGGGACCGGCCCCCACAAAATGTACCATGTCAGGCTCCCTTCCACAATTTCAACAGTGTATCGGCAGTTTTTGTCTGCCCCAGCGGGCCGTTCCGGTTTGAGAACAGCACCGCGCCGACCTTGAACGCCCCCGCCGCGCGGCGGTCCAGATGCAGCTGGATCGCGGTGAGCAGGCTGGCCATGACCGGCTCCCGCAGCTGCGCGGCGTCCAGAATGTCCAGACAGGCGTCTGTCGTGGCGGCGTCCATCAGGGCGCGGCAGGTCGCCGCGTCCGCGCCGCAGAGCGCCGCATGGGCGCAGAACAGCTCAGTGCGGCAGTCGGCACAGCGGGAGTGGGTGTTCATGATGCCGCCCGCCAGCTTGACGAGCTTGCCCACATGCCCGACGAGCAGCACCTCCGCGAAGTGCTCCGCCGCTGCCATATCCAGCGCTTCGCCGATGAAATTTGAGATTTTGACGACAGGGATCTCGTGCAGCGCGGGGTAGTTGGCGGCCAAGTAGTCCAGCCCGTAGTTGCCGGGAGCTAAAATCAGGCGGCGGCTTTTCAACGCTGCCTGGTGGATTTCGATTTGCAGCGTATCCAGAAGCGCCTGCTGGCTCATCGGCTCCACAATGCCGCTGGTGCCCAGCACCGACAGGCCGCCCTCGACCCCCAGATGCGGGTTGAAGGTGCGCTTGGCCGCAGCCTCGCCGCCTTCAATGGAAATGACCACCGCGAACCCGCCGCCGTAGCCGACGGCGTCCGCCTCCCGCAAAAGCGCCTCGGTTATCATCTGCCGCGGCACACGGTTGATGGCTGCCGCGCCGACGGGCTGGTCGAGGCCGGGCTTTGTCACACGGCCCACCCCCGCCCCGCCGTCAATCGTAACGGTGCGCGGCGCGTCGGGCAGCAGTGTGACCGCGGCAATGACCGGCAGACCCGTCGTGGCGTCGATGTCGTCGCCGCCGTCCTTGACGATGGCACACGCGGCCCCGTCTGCCGTCAGGCGGCAGAACTGCGGTGCGACCTCCACGACGATGCCCTTGGGCGTGCGCAGACCAACGCTTTCCGGCGCGTGGCCGGTCAGCAGCAGTCGCGCCGCGCCCGCCGCCCCCAGCGCCGCGCAGGTGCCGGTGGTGTAGCCGCAGCGCAGTAAACGCTGCCCGCTGCGGATGTAGTGCTCAAATTGGGGCTTCGGCTTTGCGCCGCTCCCGGCAAACAGCACCGCGTATTGGTCGGTGCTCAGTCCAAACAGCGCACAGATATTGTCCTGTGCAAAGGCGTCCTGCGGTGCCAGCACAGCGGACACGCCTGACGGCGCAACGCAGACAACGGCGTCGGCCAGCCTTTGGGCCAGCTCCAGCTCATGCAGCGTCACGATGACGGCCACATTCTTCTCATGTGCCAGCACTTGGAGGATGTCCATGAGCTCCGCCTTGCCCTTTACGTCTAAAAACGACGTTGGCTCGTCCAGAAGCAAAATCTCCGGCTGCTGGCAGACCGCGCGGGCCAGCAGCACGCGCTGGCGCTGGCCGTCGCTGATCCTGGCAAAATCGCGGTCCTCCAGCTCCTCCGCCCGGACAAGGCACAGGGCGTCATGCACCTGCTGCCGGTCGGCATCGGACAAAATGCCCAGCCGCCCGGTGTAGGGGTAGCGCCCGGCGGCGGCGACCTCAAAGCAGGACGTCAGCTCGGTGCGGGCCGTGTGGGGCAACATCAGCGCCAGCTTGCGCGCCCGGGCGTTGGGGGTGTAGGCCGTCAGGTCTTGCCCGTCCAGCAGCACCGCGCCGCCCTGTGCCGCCAGCTGCCCGGCCAGCGTTTTTAAAAGGGTGGATTTGCCCGCGCCGTTCGGACCGATGAGCGCCAGAATTTTGCCGCGCTCGGCGTGCAGGGCAATGTCCCGCAGCAGCGGCGCACCGTAGCCGACGGCGAGATTTTGCGTTTCACAACAGCTCATACCGTGCCCTCCCCGCTGTGGCGGCGCACAAGCAGCCAGATGACCACCGGCGCACCGAACACCGCTGTGACCGAGCTGATGGACAGCTCGGTGGGTGCAAACAGGCTGCGGGCGATCAGGTCGCACAGCAGGCAGAATGCCGCGCCGCCCAGTGCGCAGCCCGGCAGCACCCGCAGCGGTTTTGCACTGCCCAGCGTATGTTTTACCAGATGCGGCACCGCAATGCCGACGAAGGAGATCGGTCCGGCAAACGCCGTGACGCAGGCCGCCAGCAGGCTTGACAGCAGCACAAGCACCACGGAAAATGCCCGCACCGGCACGCCGACGCTGGCGGCGTAGCTTTCGCCCAGCTGGTAGGCGGCCATCGGCTTGGAGAGCAAAAACGCGGCGGCCAGGCAGGGCAGAACGATGGCCGCCGCCGTGGCGACATTGCCCCAGGTCATGCCGGAGAAGCTGCCCATCGACCAGTTGTGCAGGTTGACGATGTTGGAATCCTGCGCAAAGGCGACGACAATATCGGTGACGGCCGAGCAGATGTAGCCGATCATAACGCCGCAGATAACCAAAATGCTCATCTGCTGCACGCGGCGCGCCACGGCCAGCACAAACAGCATGGCCGCCATGGCCCCGGCAAACGCCGCCAGAATCAGCGTCAGTGAGCCGGTGAGCAGACCGCGGTTCAAAAAGACGACCATCGTCAGCGCCACAGCCAGCTTGGCCCCGCTGGAAATGCCCATGACGAACGGTCCGGCAATCGGGTTGGCAAAAAACGTTTGCAGCAGATACCCGGCCACCGAGAGCGCCGCCCCCAGCAGCACGACCATGACGGCGCGCGGCAGGCGCAGCTGCAGCAGGATGTCAGCCGCCAGCGCGTTTGTGCGGCGGCCCAGCAGGGCCGCCGCGATGTCCGCCGGGGAGAGCGCAATGCTGCCCCAGAACAGGTTGAGCGCAAACAGCGCCAGCAGGGCCGCCGCCATGGCGAGATATGCAATTGTCATGCGTTTGGAGGTGTGCATGCGTGGTTCCCTTTGCGGCGGGCGGCAATGGTGTGGGCGGATAGGAAATCCGCCCCTACGGATGCGCCACGGTTTTGTGCGCCCGTTTTTGCCGCCGCGTTAAATTTTCAGTGCAGCTTCGTCAAAAATGTCAATTCACTGTCGTCCGGGTCATCCTCGGTGAACACCCTGTTCATATCCAGGATCAGCTCCGGCAGCTCCATGCTCTGCTGGAAAAGGCTCTGCGACGTACACCAGACGCTGCCGCTTTGCACGGCCTTGAAGTCCGCCAGCATCGGACATTTGGCGAGCAGCTCATCCATTGTGCGCAGCTCGCCCTCAATCGTGCTGTTGTAGAGCAGCACATCGGCGTCACGCGCCCCGGCGTAGAAATCCTCGAGCGAGATATTGACAGTCGCCAGGTTGTTGCCGCTGTCCGTCAGGTCGGCAAAGACGTAGCTGCCGCCCGCCAGCCCGATCATCTTGGCGACGTAATCACCGCCCTTGCGCACCGTGGCGAGATTGTTTGAGGTGATGGAGAAGAACGCCGCAGTCTTGCCGGTGGGTTCCTCGTCCAGCAGCGGTGCAATGCGCTGCACAGCGTCGTCAAAAACGCGCTCGGCCTCCTCGGTTCTGCCCAGCAGGATGCCGTACAGCTTGACCCATTCCATCCGGGCCAGCGGGTCACTCTCGTAGCTCGAGCGCTCCACGAGGACCGGCACGCCGAATTTTTCGAGCTGCTCTTTCACCTCGGGCGTGTGGTAGATCATTGTGTTCTCGATGGCAAGGCCGCAGTCGGCAGACAGGATCGCCTCGTAATCGGGCGCGCTGTACTTGCCCGCGTAGGCGATCTCGCCCTGCTCCATGGCGGTGCGGGCCGCGTCGAGGTACCAGTTTTCGGCCTGCGTGCCGGACAGTGCCACAGCCCCCAGCCCGCCAATGCTGATGATGGGATCCATCGCGGACGACGACACAAGGTAGATATTTTGGATAGGCTGCTGCAAAACGGTGATGTCTGCGTCCAGATTGGCGGGCGCAGCGGCCCCCTCCGGCACGACGAGATAGCGGCTGCCGTCAATCGTGATGAGGTCATAGCCGCCCGCACATACATCCACCGTGAACTGCTTCGCATATTCCAGCGGATAGCGGTTTTCTATCGTCAGGGCGTCCGTTTGCGCGGGAGCCTGGGATGCAGCCGCGCAGCCTGCCAGCAGCAGGGCGGGCAGGGCAAAAGCTGCCGCGCGCCTCATTCGGCGGCGGCCAGCGTCGCGCTGTCAAAGGTCAGGGTATAGTCGATCTCGTGCGGGGTGCTCATGGCGACGGTGTCCGCCGTGACGGCCAGCGCGGTATCCAGCGCGGCAACGGGGATCTCAAACGTCGAGTTGCCGTCGGTGTTGACGGGCAGGTACTTTTCGCCGTCGACGAGCATATAGTCATAGTTCGGGCTGCTCCAGACGATGGTCGCGGTCATAATGCCGTCGGCCACAGTCAGCGCGGCGGGGCTTTCGACGGTGGCGCGCCCGCTGCCGCCCTCCAGCGTCACAGCGCAGGTGTAGCTGCCGTCGGCGGGGAGCTCGACGGCTGCCGCAGCCGCATCCTCTGCCACAGGCTCGGCATCGGAGATGCTGACCGTATGGTCATACCAGGTGCCCTTGGTGCCGAGGATGGCCAGCTGGAAATCGGCATCGACAGCCGCAACGGGGATGTCAAAGCCGTATACTTCGTCGCTGGTGCCGTCGGAGTAGGTCACCGTGTCAACGGTAGGCTGCAGCCAGTCGCTCTCGTGGGCGGGGGCGTCGGCGGCCATGCCCGGATACAGGTTGACGATCTTCTGGGACTGCAGACTGACGTGGAAGGTCATCGTGCCGTTTTCCACCGTCAGCGTGCCCATACCGTCCACGGCTTCGTTGGCATGGAACATACTGCTGTCGGTGTTGAACTTAGCGGTGTATACGCCGTCCGGCAGCGCGGCAGCGGGGGCCTGGGCTTTCGTGACGGCAGGGGCCGGGGCCGCGGTGGCGGCAGGGGCGGTTTCTTCCGTGGAGATTGCCTCGGACGTGCTCTCGGCGGTGGACGCTGCGGACGCACCGCAGCCCGCCAGCAGCAGGGCAGCGAGAGTCAGGGATGCGAGTTGGAGCTTTTTCATGCTTTCCTTACCTCATTCTATACATATTTATCAGGCAATAGTGGGAGGCAGCGCGGGCGGATATAGAATCCGCCCCTACGGCGTGGCAGGGCATCACATCGGACGCAGGCCGGACATGCCCGGCCCCTGCCGTGCTTTCCCAAAAACCAAAAAACTGCCCGGAGCTTACCCTCCGGGCAGAATGGGTCTTTCTCAGCCGTTCAGGGAATCGATGGCGGCCCCGGCATGGTCAACGTAGAGCTGCTGGATGTCGCCGATCTCGCCCAGACCTGCGATCTGGGTGTCGACGCTCTCAAAGCAGTCGGCGGCGTTGAACTGGCTCAGCCAGGAATCATCCTCGGCACCGGCCATGTCGTTGTTGGCGTGGTCACCGGCGACGACCATCAGCGGGCGCAGGATGACCTTGGTGTAGCCGGCCTCCTTGACCTTCTCGATAACGGCATCGCAGGCGGTGTCCTCGGGCTCACCCTCGACGGTGCCGATAAAGACGTTGTCATAGCCCAGCGTCTGCATCGCGGTCTGCATCTGGCTGTAGCTGACCTTGGCGGTGTGGGACGTGCCGTGGCCCATAAAGACAAAGGCGGTGCCGTCCGCAGCGGCGGCAGCGGCGTCGTCATATCCGGCGGTCTTGACGGCCTCGGCGGTGATGGCGGCGGCTACGGCCTCCTTGTCGGCGTTGATGGCGGTGGCATCTTCGCCGACCTCGCCCAGCAGGGGTTCGGCAATGGCAACGCTGTCGAACTTGTCCCTGTACTGCTCAACCGCCTCACACATCTCGTCGTACTCGGCGCCGTGCATCAGGTGCGTAGGCTGGACAACCAGATTCTTGACACCGTTGGCAACGGCACGCTCAAGCGCCTGGTCCATGTTGTCGATCTTCTCGCCGTCGCGGGCCTGAACGTGGTTGATGATGATCTGCGCGGTGAAGGCGCGGCGGACGCTCCAATCCGGGTAGGCGGCCTGCAGGGCGTCCTCGATGCCCTTGATGTCAGCGGCGCGGCTGCCGTTGAAGGAGGTGCCGAAGCTGACGACCAGCAGCTCATTCTCGCCGATGTCGTCGGCATTGCGCGGGTCGTCTTTACTGGCGTCGCCGGTGTCGCGGCCAAAGTAGTCGGGGTCTGCGTTCTCGCCCTCGACCAGCTCCTTCTGGGTGTCGGTCAGGGCATCCCAGGCAGCCTTAGCGGCCTCGCACTGGGCATCGGTGTCGGCGCTGCGCTCCTGCACGTAGATGGCGTCGATCAAATCGGCGCAGTTCTTGGCGGCCACTTCGTCTGCATCTCCCTCGTCTGCGGTCTTTTCTGCATCTTCTGCGGTGCTTTCTGCGGCGCTTTCGCTGGCGACGGTGCTCGCGGCAGCGCTGTCAGTGCTCGCGGCGGTGCTGCCGCAGCCGACCAGCAGGGCGGCGGACAGTGCTGCGGCCATGGCGACGGCGGCAGCTTTCTTGTAGGTGATCCTTCTCATGTGTTTTTGCTTCCTTTCCTTGTTTAAAGCTGGGAGACAGTACGGGAGAGAACAGCAGGGCACACGGAAATTGACCCCGTAAAAAACGAGGTCTTTTGCGTGCAGAATGGCAACACAAAAGACCCCGTATTTTAAGCAGGTGCTTTGCGGTACAACCAATTCCTCGTGATCTGGGGCGGTGCGCCCCCGTACCCGGCAGCAGGCAGGTTTCCTGGCTGAAAGCTCAACGCCTGCCGCCGCCTTCCCGGGTCAAAACCCAGTGACCGGTGCAAATGCACCCTGGCGGCAGGCTCCCTTATCACAGTGACGAGATCGTGCGGGATTTGCACCCGCTTCCCTTTTACCCTTTCCCATGCGCCGAACGGCGGCATAAAAAGGCACCTGCTGTCGTATTCAGTTTTACGGTGTAAAGTATAACACAATGCGGTGAGAAACGCAAGAGTGCGTCGGTTTCAATTTTGCCTTTATACGCTTTATACGATTGTGAACTGGCACGCCCGCATGGCGTCCAGCGCCGTTTGGTGGGACTGGGGCGTGACCCCGGCGCAGCAGTCGGACAGGATTTCGATTTCCGTCTCCGGGAAGGCCGCGCGCAGCACCATGGCGTTGCTGATGACGCAGATGTCGGTGCAGTAGCCGTAGATGACGATCTTTTCAATGTCGTCCACGGCCTTGTTGTGGGCCATCAGCTCGTCAAGGATCTCGCTCGGCAGCATATAGCTGCCGAAGGAGGGCTTGTTGACGATGTGGCAGACCTCGGGGTCGGTACCGTCCAGCGCGTTCTCCAGCTCGGGCGCAAAGTTCCAGCCGTCCTCGCCCTCGATGCAGTGCTCCACAGGCAGGTGGCGTCCCTCCCGCGTGGCAAGGTAGTTGTCGGGGTGGGTGTCCCGCGTCAGGAACAGCCAGTGCCCGGCCCGGGCATGGGCCTTAACGGTCTCGGCCAGGTGGGCCACGTTGGCCTGTGCCTGGGGGTTCGCCAGCGCACCCGTGATAAAGTCCTTTTGTACGTCCACAACAATATCCAGAATCATAGCGACAGCTCCTGTTTTTATAGTTTGCTATAGTTTGCTACCAGTATACCGCAGACGGTGCGCGGTGTAAAGTGCGCGTTTCGCTGGCCGCAGGGGTGCGGATGTGGTATAATGGAAGAAAAAGTTCAGGAGGCCCTTCATGACTCCGCGTGAAGCGTTAAAACGATATTTCGGCTACGACTCCTTCCGCCCCGGGCAGGAGGAGATCGTCAGCGCCCTTCTGGCCGGGCGGGACGCACTGGCCATCATGCCAACCGGCGCGGGCAAGTCGCTCTGCTATCAGGTCCCTGCCCTGCTGCTGCCGGGGCTGACACTCGTCATCTCGCCGCTGATCTCGCTGATGCAGGACCAGGTCAAGGGGCTGAACGCAGCGGGCATCCATGCGGCGTTTATCAACTCGTCGCTGACCGAGACACAGATCGCCCGCGCGCTGGTCTTGGCCGCCGAGGGCAGCTACAAGCTCGTCTACGTCGCGCCCGAGCGCCTGGAAAGCCCGGTGTTCCGCAGCTTTGCCGCGGGGGCAGACATCTCGATGGTCACGGTGGATGAGGCGCACTGCATCAGCCAGTGGGGACAGGATTTCCGCCCGAGCTACTTAAAGATCCTCGACTTCATCGACAGTCTGCCCCGCCGCCCCATCGTGTCGGCGTTCACAGCCACGGCCACGCGGGAGGTCAAGGACGACATTGTCTGCACGCTGCGGCTCCACGACCCGAAGGTGCTTGTGACCGGCTTTGACCGGCCCAACCTCTACTTTCAGGTCGAGCGCACCCGCCGCAAGGACGATTTTGTCATCCAATATCTGCGCGACCACCCCGGCGAGAGCGGCATCATCTACTGCGCCACCCGCAAGAATGTGGACAAGCTGCAGGAGCTTCTGACCGAATATGGCTTTGCGGCCACAAAGTACCACGCGGGCCTGTCCGCCGAAGCACGCCGCAAAAATCAGAATGACTTCATCTACGACACCGCGCCGGTCATTGTGGCGACGAACGCCTTTGGCATGGGCATTGACAAGTCCAACGTGCGTTTCGTGCTGCACTACAACATGCCCCAGAGCATGGAGAATTATTACCAGGAGGCGGGCCGTGCCGGGCGTGACGGGCTGCCGTCGCAGTGCGTGCTGCTTTTTTCGGCGCAGGACGTCATCATCAACAAATTCCTGCTGGACAAAAAGGATTTTTCCGAGATGGACGACGAGGAGGCCGACCTTTTGCGCCAGCGCGACCTGCAGCGCCTGCAGACGATGGAGCGCTACTGCCAGACGACGGAGTGCCTGCGCAACTACATTCTGGCCTATTTTGGCGAGCATCCCACCGCGCCGTGCGGCAACTGCGGCAGCTGCAGCAACGATTTTGACGAGGTCGATATGACCGACGCCGCCAAGTGGATGATCAACTGCGTAGCCGAGCTGCGCGGGCGGTACGGCAAAGCGATTTTGTTCGGCACTTTACAAGGCGCGAACCGTGCGCGTCTGCGAGAGCTGGGAGCCGAGCGCTTCAAGAGCTACGGCCGGATGAAGGACACCCCGCGCGAGACGCTGGAACGCCTGCTGGCCCAGCTGCTGGAGGATGGATATTTGGTGCAGAGCGACGACCAGTACGCCGTGCTGCACATCGGGGATATTGCCCCGCTGAAGGCCGGCGGGCAGGTGCTGGTCAAGCTGCCGCCGCAGCGTGAGCCGGAGCAGGCCCGCGCACCGAAGCCGAAGCGCCGCAGCCCGATGGACGCGCTGACGAGCGCCGGACTGGAGCTGTTCAATCAGCTGCGCCAGCTGCGGTTCGACACCGCCCAGCGCGAGGGACTGCCGCCCTACGTCGTGTTCGGTGACAAGTCGCTGGTGGATATGTGCCTGCGTGCGCCGCGCCGCGCGGAGGATATGCTGGGCATCTACGGCATGGGTGAGCGCAAGTATGAAAAGTACGGTGCCGCGTTCTTTGCGGTCATTGACGCCTACCGCGCCGACCACCCCGACGCCGTTTTGAGCCTGGACCCGCCCGCACCGGAGCCGGAAAAGCCGCTGCCGTCCGAGAAGAAGAAAAAGCCGCCGAAGGCCGAGCGCCCCGCGTTTTACCTGACGGCGGAGGACGCGCGCAGCTTCAACTATCAGGACAGCTATACCGGCGCGGAGCTGAAGGCCGCGCTGATCGAGGCCGCCGGTGACCCGGATGTGAAGGCACCGACCATCAAGGAGATCGACGAGTGGCTGCTGGCGCAGCGGCTCATCGGCATGGAGCGTCTGCCGACGAAGGGCTTTTACTACGTGCCGACCCCTGCCGGTGTGGACGCCGGTCTGCGCAGCGAGGACAAGGTCAGTGCCCGCGGCACGCCGTATTCAGTGCTGCTGTTTACGCCGGAGGCGCAGCGGATGGTGGTGGAGCACTTTATAAAACCGGACTAACCGCAAACCGGCAGGTCCCTGCTTTCGCACACGGCCACGGCGGCATGTGGGCATGCCGCCCTACGTTCCACTTTCCCCGTTATACGCAGGGCGGGGTGCCCACACCCCGCCGCCAGTTCGCGGCATCTGCCGCTAATGAGTTTACACGCTCTTTTCGTCAACCTGCCCGTTCTTTCGTCAATTCTTTGTCATATTCGTCGATTGCGGATTTTTTGACACAATGTTAAAATGTTAGCAGAGACCGTATACCAATTTATAAGGAGCACCCCATGGACAACGTGAAAATTCTCGAGGTCAAGCAGAACATCTTTGCCTCCAACGACGAACAGGCCGCCGCGCTGCGGGCTGAGCTGAAGCAGGAAAAAATTTTTCTGCTGAATTTAATGAGCGCGCCGGGGTCCGGCAAAACCACGACACTGCGCCGCACGATTGCTGCGCTGCAAAATGAGCTGCGCATCGGCGTAATGGAGGCCGACATCGACTCCGACGTGGACGCCCGCGCCATTGCCGAGACCAGTGCCAAGGCCATTCAGCTGCACACCGGCGGCATGTGCCATCTGGACGCCGAGATGACCCGGCAGGGACTGGCCGGGCTGGGCACCGAGGGTCTCGATTTGGTGATTCTGGAAAACGTCGGCAACCTTGTCTGCCCTGCCGAGTTCGACACCGGCGCGGTGAAGAACGCCATGATTTTGTCGGTTCCCGAGGGTCACGACAAGCCGCTGAAATATCCGCTGATGTTCCAGGTCTGCGACGTCGTTCTTGTCAACAAGATCGACGTGCTGCCGTATTTTGACTTTGACATGGACAAATGCCGCGAGTATGTGGCCCTGCGCAACCCGAATGCAAGGGTCATCCCGATCTGTGCCCGGACGGGCGAGGGCATTGACGAATGGGCCGATTGGCTAAAAGAGCAGGTCAGAGCGTGGCAGGCGTAAATAATCCAGCCGCGTTGTAGGGGCCGCACATGTGCGGCCCGCGGCCTTGCCGCAATCGCCCGTCCGCCATTTACAACCGGGCCGGGCATGCCCGGCCCCTACTGTGCAAAAAACGGAGCAACGGCACAAAAAAGGAGCACACCATGAGCAAACCCACTGCGTTCCCGCTGGATGAGAGCAGGCTGCCCTTCGAGATTCCGAGGGACGAGCCGTACCGCGAGAAAATTGCCAGGCTGGGCCAGATGATCACGGACCGCATCCCGGCCAAAAAGGGCATTCTGACGAAGGATGACCCCGAATACTGGGGCTTGGCGTCCATCGTGACCGACGAGATGGCGGACGTTGCCTTAAAAATGAAGGTCCGCAAGCCCATGACCCTGCCCGAGCTGGTCAAGGCCACGGGCAAGCCAGCCGGGGAGCTGGAGCCGCTTTTGCAGCAGATGGCCGTCGTCGGTCTGCTGGAGTACAACTGGGAGAATCCCCGCCGCGAAAAGCAGTACATCCTGCCGATGTTCGTGCCCGGCAGCGCAGAGTTCTTCAACATGAACAAGCAACAGATCGCCGACCACCCCGAGGTGACAGCCTTCTTTGAGCGGATGACGTTTCTGCCGCTGGAGCACATCACCGCCATGGTGCCCCCGGGCGGCGCAGGCATCGGTATGCACGTCATCCCGGTGGAAAAAGCCATCGAGACCGAGAACCGGTCCGCCGACATTGAGCACATCTCTCACTGGCTGAAAAAGTACGACGGCAAGTATGCTGCCGGTCCGTGCAGCTGCCGTATGTCCCGCGCCGCCATGGGCGAGGGCTGCGGCGACGACCCCGACGACTGGTGCATCGGCGTGGGCGACATGGCCGACTACCTCGTCGAGACCAACAAGGGGCATTATGTGACCTACGATGAGGTCATGCAGATCCTGCAGAAGGCCGAGGACAACGGCTTTGTGCACCAAATCACGAATATCGACGGCGAGAACAAGATTTTTGCCATCTGCAACTGCAACGTCAACGTCTGCAATGCGCTGCGCACAAGCCAGCTGTTCAACACGCCGAACATGAGCCGCTCGGCCTACGTGGCGCGTGTCGAGCCGGAGAACTGCGTGGCCTGCGGGCGCTGTGTGGAGTACTGCCCCGCGGGCGCGGTCAAGCTGGGCCAGAAGCTCTGCACGAAGGACGGCCCCATCACCTACCCGAAGCAGGAGCTGCCCGACGCCGTGAAGTGGGGCCCCGACAAGTGGGCCATCGACTACCGCGACAAGAACCGCATCAACTGCTATGACACCGGCACGGCCCCCTGCAAGACGGCCTGCCCCGCGCACATTGCCGTGCAGGGCTACCTGAAAATGGCCGCGCAGGGCCGCTACCGCGACGCGCTGGCGCTGATTAAAAAGGAGAACCCCTTCCCCGCCGTCTGCGGGCGCGTCTGCAACCGCCGGTGCGAGGACGCCTGCACCCGCGGCACCGTGGATCAGGCCGTTGCCATCGACGCCGTCAAGAAGTTCATTGCCGAGCAGGACCTGAACGCCGCGCACCGCTACGTGCCCGACGTTGTCCAGCCGTCGCTGCAGGGCCCGTGGCCGCAGAAGATCGCCATCATCGGCGGCGGCCCCGCGGGTCTGTCCTGCGCCTATTTTCTGGCAGTGCAGGGCTACAAGCCCACCGTATTTGAGAAAAACGAGCGTCCCGGCGGCATGCTGCGCTACGGCATCCCTTCGTTCAAGCTCGAGAAAAACGTCATTGACGCCGAGATCGACATTCTGCGGGAGCTGGGCGTTGACATCCGCTGCGGTGTCGAGGTCGGCAAAGACGTCACGCTGGCCGAGCTGCGCCGACAGGGCTACCGGGCGTTCTATATCGCCATCGGCTGCCAGGGCGGGCGCCGGGCCGGTGTGCCCGGCGAGGACGCCGCGGGTATCGAGACCGCCGTCCATCTGCTGCGCACCGTCGGCGGTGACGAGAGCCGCAAAATGACCGGAAAGACCGTCGTCATCGGCGGCGGCAACGTTGCCATTGACGCGGCGCGTGTGTCTCTGCGCTGCGGTTCCGACGGCGTGACGATGGTCTGTCTGGAGCCGCGGGACAAGATGCCGGCCTCGCCGGATGAAATTGCCGAGGCCGAGGAGGAGGGCACCAAAATCACCTGCGGCTACGGCCCGAAGGAGTTCCTCTCCGAGAACGGCCATGTGACCGCCGTCGTGCTGAAAAAGTGCACCGGCCTTTACAACGCGGAGGGCCGTTTTGCGCCCACCTACGATGAAAACGATACCATCACCCTGCCGTGCGACAACGTTGTTTTAAGCATCGGCCAGTGCATTGAGTGGGGCGATTTGCTCAACGGCGAGGCCGTGCAGCTGGGCCGCGGCCAGGGCGCTGTGGCCGACGCGCTGACCTACCAGACCGCCCAGCCGGACATTTTCGTCGGCGGCGACGTCTGCACCGGGCCGCGGTTTGCCATTGACGCGATTGCTGCGGGCAAGCAGGGGGCAATTTCCATCCACCGCTTTGTGCAGCCCAACACAAGCCTGACGATTGGCCGCAACCGCCGCGACTTCCACGAGCTGGACAAGTCGAATCTGGCGCTGGGCGAGTATGACCGCGCACCGCGCCAGTCCGCCGCGCTGGATGCGGGCATTGACGCGCACCGTTCCTTCCGCGACGCGCACCTGACGCTGAGCGAGGATCAGGTCAAAATCGAGACAGCGCGCTGTCTGGGCTGCGGTGCCAGCGTTGTGGACCCGAACAAGTGCATTGGCTGCGGCGTCTGCACGACAAAGTGCGAGTTTGATGCCATCCGCCTGCACCGCGACCTGCCCGAGTGCAACAAGATGGTCAGGAGCGAGGACAAGTTCAAGGCCATTCTGCCCTACATGGCGAAGCGCGAGATCAAGATCCGCTTTGCCAAGAAGGAGAAGTAATGCACGAGCTTGGCATTGTATTCCACATCATCCGCACGGTGGAGGACGTGGCCCGGCAGAACGACGTGACGCGCATCCGGCGCGTGACGCTGCAGCTGGGCGAGGTCTCCGGCGTGGTGGAGAGCTATCTGCAGGACTGCTGGAAGTGGGCGGCGGCGAAATCGGAGCTTTTGCCCGGCGCGGTGCTGACCGTGGAGACCATCCCCGCCGTGACCGTGTGCGAGGACTGCGGCCAACAGTACCCCACCGTGCAGTTTGGCCGCACCTGCCCCCACTGCCAGAGCCCGCGCACCCACCTTTTGCAGGGCCATGAGATGTTGATCAAAGAAATCGAGGCCGTGGAGACAGAACCCACCGCCCCGGAAAGGGCGTAAAGCTGCATGAAATACAAAATTTTCCGCATTGAGGAACAGATGTACGGCTGCGAGGAGCCGCCCGCCGACCAGCCGATTCTGGTTGACGTAGTGCTGGAAGGTGCTGACGGCACGCGGCGCGTGCTCCCCTACCCCGACGAAGCGCTGCGCCGCGGCGGGATGGAGGAAGGCGACAGTGTCGAATTGACCGACGGCATCCTTCGCAAGGTATAATTTCCCCAAAAACAAAAGGGGCTGTTGCGTGTGCAGCAGCCCCTTCTATGTTTTTTACAAAGGGCAACACCGCATAATTCCCGCCTTACGGCTTAAGCACCGCTCCGGCGGCTGCGG
>ERZ772969.1756-NODE-1756-length-15475-cov-6.375746_pt1 | contig 15475 bp, 11 predicted proteins | sample MGYA00511676_ERZ772969 | MGnify/ENA primary metagenome ERZ772969 (study PRJEB29015, sample SAMEA2737651) | human gut metagenome | biome: human gut; feature: human-associated habitat; material: faeces | place: China | collected 2012 ... | reverse complement strand
CATTTCGTTTTTTCAATAACATGCCCGTACATCCTTCTATTTTCAATTTCCGCCGTATTTCCTTTTCCGGCAGGATCAGATATCGAACTGTTATAGATATAATACTAAATATTAGCACACTTTATCAAAGAATTAAAGGGGAAATTTTACAGGATTTACATCCTTGACTATGTTATCTTTCCTTTTTACCGGCAGGAATCTTCTGAACCGAAATTTCTGCCAATGAAAAAGGGTGAAAATTATTGACTGAAAATGTAGAAAATCCTTTGACGAATCTGTATTCAGGGATTATACTGTCCATATAGCCTGCTAAATTTTTCACAATATATAAAATCCGGAGGAAATGATATGGACAAGAATTCTTTCGATCTGATAACATTTGGTGAGATCATGCTGCGCCTTTCCCCGCCGCGTCATGCCCGCATCGTCGATGGCGATATCTTCGAAAAGCGTGCCGGCGGAGCGGAACTCAATGTTGCTTCCGGCGTTGCCCTTTTAGGACTTCGTACCGGTATCGTTTCCAAACTTCCGCAGAATGAGCTCGGAACCTTCATTAAAAACAGGATCCGTTTTGTCGGCGTATCCGATGACTATCTCGTCTATGACGACACACCGGACGCAAGACTAGGACTCTACTATTACGAGATGGGCGCTGCCCCGAGAAAGCCTACGATCGTCTATGACCGCCATCAGGCTTCCGTCACGAGGATCAAAATGAGCGAGATCCCGGATGACATCTACCACTCCGCGAGAATGTTCCACACGAGCGGAATTTCGTTAGCGCTCTGTCAGAACATGCAGAATGTTGCTGTGGAGCTGATCCGCCGATTCAAGGCCGCTGGAGCAACGATCTCCTTCGATGTCAACTACCGCGCGAACCTCTGGAGTGAGGAAGATGCCAGAAAGACGATCGAGGAGATCCTTCCGCTCGTCGATGTACTCTTTGTCTCCGAGGAGACAAGCCGCCGGATGTTCAAAAAGACCGGTGACCTGAAGGAGATCATGAAGAGCTATGCCACTGATTATGGCGTAAAGATCGTTGCCACCACCCAGCGCACGGTCATCAGCCCGAGAAAACACAACTTCACTTCGATCGTCTACGACGCACGCTCTGATAAATTTTACACAGAGGCGCCTTACAACGACATCGATGTCATCGACCGGATCGGTTCCGGTGACGCCTATGTGGCCGGTGTCCTCTTTGGACTCTTAAAATACGGCGACCCTGAAAAGGCCATGCAGTTCGGAAATGCCACATCGAGCGTCAAGAACACGGTACCCGGCGATCTTCCGTCCTCCGATTTCAAAGAGATCGACCGGATCATCCGCGAACATCATTCCACAGGTCCGGTAAGTGAGATGAATCGGTAAGAAACAGCTGATTTTATCACATAAAACTTTTTGCACAAAAAGGTCTGAGTCTTTAATGCTGCTCAGACCTTTTTTATTCTATCATTCTCCATGTACGCAACGTTTAAGCCAATCAGGCAAGTGAAAACACGCTTCGCGAGTTTCCCCTTGTTATCGCGACAGTCGCCAAGGTCTCGCGCAAGCGCGGACTTTGGCGACTGTTTTTTACATTTCTTTACAGATCCAGATCGATGAACTCGAAGTCATCATCATTCTCTGTCTTCTTATCAGGAGCTGCTTTCGCGGCTTCCGCTTCCTTCGCAAGATTTCTCGACAGATCTTTTTCCACATCTGCGACATTCTTTCTGACAGGTCTTGCCGGTCTCTCCGGTGCTGCTGTTCCGGTTTCTGCGGAAGGTCTTTCCGTTCTCACCGTTTCACGGGTTTGTACCGCCGGACGGCGTGTCTGTGCAGCCGGCTGTCTTCTGCGCGGCGCTTCTTCATTTTCCTCATACGGAAGTGTTTCTGTGCAGGCAGCCGGTCTTGCGGCCGGCCTTCTCTCCGGTGCTTTCGCTGTCATTCCGGACTTTTTCGTTGTCTGCTTCCCGGACTTTCTGTTTTTCCGTCCGTCTTCGTAGTCATCATATTCGTCATCGTATCTGTCGCGGCCCGGGTTCTTCGGTGCCTTCGGCTTTCTGAGCAGAAGAACGACCACAATGATCACTAAGATAATGCAGAGTGCAAAGAGTCCGATCACAAAGAATCCGCGAATCTCATAGTCCTTTAACAGACTGTTGTAATCCTCCGCAACCTTTAAGTACTTGCTGCGCGCATCTGCCGCATCCGGATCCTGGAAATAACGCTGGAGCGTCATCTCTTTCTGATCATAGCGGTAGAAGCCTTCATCGCCATTTTCATTCCGGCCATAGACTACACAGTATTCCGGAGCAGAATCTCCGCTGTCCTTCCAGATCCAGCCGTGAACCGTATGATCTCCGATATCGATGGTGCACTCGGCAAATCCATCCGGAAGAGCTGTTCCCTCAGGGATGCACTCAGGAGGAAGAACGACAACCGTCTTCTCCGCCATCTTGACGACCACATATGCGGATAATGTTCCGGTCTCACTGTTGTATACAAAGAAATCTCCCTTGCCGGTATCATCGGTCATGTAAAGCAGGGTCATTCCGGAATCATCTGTCGCTGCCTTTACGGTTCTTCCCTCATACTCGATCTCCGTCGCAGTAAAGCCTGACGGGAGTTCCGAATCATCAAAGGTATCCGCAACCGTCCAGTTGCCTTCCTCGCCGACAACACCGCCGCTTGTCTCAGTGGAATCCGCAGTTGTCTCCTCATCGGAAGATGCCGCATCGTCAGACTTTGTCACAACGATCGTGTACGTCTTTGTTGTCTCCCCGTCTTCCGCCGTAACGGTACAGGTGATCGTGTTCTCCCCGTCCTGAAGATCATCGTTTCCGCTGATGGCAACCTTTGCAGCTCCATCTTTTGCAGGTGCACTGACCGTTACGGAAGTCACATCGCTGGAAACCGCAGCCGTGTACTCCGTAACATCGGCGGAGAACGCCGGTTTCAGCGTACCAGGTGAGATTTCAAGGGATGACAGGGACGCATCTTTGGAGGAAGACGCCGCCGCATTGATCTTCACGGAAGCACTTCCGACATGGTCAAGTGTTACAGCCTTGGAATCTGCATCATAAACCTCCTGGGATGTCACCGTGATGGAGGAAGTTCCCGCCTTTAAGGCATTAAATTTCAGTGTAAAACTGAATACCTTCTGGTCTGCGGCTTCCGCAGAACCGGTCACGCGGACCGAACCGGCGCCGCCGTTTGCATTTGTTCCGCTGACAAATTCAAGGGCATCCGCATCATACTGGAGCATCACGTCCGAGGAACCGAGAGCTCCGTCCGAAGTGATCTTCATCGTGACAGATACCTGATCTCCCACCGAAACGGTCGGGTCGGAAAATGAGAGTTTCCCGGAGCCCGCAAAAGAGACCATGGATCCTGCCGGCAGCAGCATGACCATCAGCGCGAACGCCAGCAGTCCTGCCGCCAGTTTTTTCATACATTGTTTCATATTCTTCTCCTATTCCAGCTCATTCAGACAAATACCTGATCTCCTGCCCGCAAAGGCAATGGGTAAATCACGGTCCCTGTCAGAATAAGCTCCTATATCATCTTGATCCAGGCATAGTCTTTCCAGAAACAGACCTGTAATACGTTTTGTTCTATCTTGACGCTGTCACAAGTTTTCCGCTGCCGGAGGCGCCTTCCGGGTACGAACCTGTACTTCCCGGATTCGTACTTCCGGAGGTGCCGGTCGTGCCCGAAGATGTCGTCACGAGCTTTCCGAAGCCGGAAGCACCTTCCGGATAGGAACTCTGTGTCCCGGAAGTGCTGCTTCCCGGACCGGAAGTTCCGGAACTACTGCCGGAAGTGCTTCCGGAGCTCGATGTACCTGTCGAACCGCCAGGTCCCACCGTTGATCCGGACTGACTTCCCGCCGAGCTGCCCGTTGACGGGGAGACAACAGTTGTACTGCCGTTTCCGTTTCCTTTTGCAATGGAAACCTGGTATGTTCTCGTATCACCGTTCTCTGCCTTCACTACGATCTTAACGATTGTCGTTCCGCTGCCGAGACTGATCGTACCGGCTCCGCTGACAGTTGCCTTGGAGTCGATCGCCGTCGCGCGGATATTGACGGAGGAAACGGAAGAATCAACAACAAGGTCATATTTCTCCGTATCCTTGCTGAAAGTCGGTGTCAGGGAATATCCGTCGATCGTGATTCCGGACAGCTTATTGTTCGGGCTTCCGTTCACGGTCGGTTTCGCGTACGCTGTTTCCGGCATGTTATTGAACACCGGGATCTTAAAGACAAGTGCCTGTTTCTTCATCGCATCCGTATATGCTCTTGCGAGCTTCGCGCCCTCTCCGGCCGCGCCCTCCACGTTGGTCATATACTGGTGCTTGTACAGATTGCTGCCCTGCACATTAAACTTTTTTAAATAGAAGGTATCCTGTCCGTTTTTCAGGAAATTCTCGCTGTAGTAGGTCGCTCCGCCAATGATGGACTTCTCAATGGAATTCCATGGTCTGCCGTAACTTCCCGACTGGGATGCATACCAGAGTCCTCTTGTAATTGCAGACATGGATCCCGACGCAAAAGCGCCGACATTAAAGAAGTTATAATATCCTTCATAGCCTGCGGTCTTTCCTGAAATACTTCCCGACTTTCCGGTTCCCTGCTCCTGAAGGATCATCGCTCCGAGAACGTAAGGATTGACACCGGTCTGCGCAGCCGCCTTCATGATGATATCCACATAAGTCTGCCCGGTCGGTACCGGAGATGTGTTTGACGCACCGGTATTGTCATCGGTGATCGAGGATGCATCCATTCCCGGGCCGTACTCGACCTCCGGGAGTGCCGTCGTGATCACTTTTCTCTGGCTGATCGTGGAGCTCACTGTGGAACCAGGGCCCTCAAGACTCACGCCCTGACTGCCGGTACTGCCGGAGCTGCTTCCCGAAGAAGTTCCTCCGGATGTGCCCGTGCTCATTCCCGGTCCATAGCTCTCTCCCTGCTGGAGCGAGCCGGAAGTCCCTGTGCTTCCGCTGTTATTGACGACCGGAGAGTTTCCGGAACCGGTGGTCTCCTGCACGCTCTGGGTCGCCGCGGTTGTCGACTCCGGTGTTTTTTCCAGAAATGTTCCGGTGATCAGGCTTGTAAGTCCCTCTCTCGTCTGCGCATTGCTGTCGTAAGCATGATGCAGGAACTGGAACACGTAAGTATCATTCAAAAAGTTTCTCGGATCCATATAGTAGGCGACAATATCTTTTGATGCCGCCACCCAGGACGATCCGTCAAAGCCTGTCCATATTCCGGTATTCCAGTCATAGGCACCGTACTCTGTGGATTTCCAGGAAGAAATGCTGGATTTTGATACCAGATTCGTTCCGACAGCTCCCTCCGCCGCCATCACGTCGCTCCAGTTCAGCCCCGTCTTCTGAGCCTGAAAGACCCAGGTCGGATGCTCCGCGTGAAGTGTCCGCAGAGACACCTTATAGCTTTCCGGGAATCCCTGACTGTTCAAATAATTCTCAAACGTGGAGTCATAGCTGTAGGACACCGGGAATTTAATATAATCTGACCGGACGTAGCCTTCCTGCGTCCCGGATCCGGAAGAAAACTGGATCTTATACCAGGTTTTTCCATCCGATCCGGCTGTCTCGGAGACCACCGTGACGGCCGCCCCGTAGGCCAGCTTTTTTACGACGGATCCCGTCGTCCCCGGTGTGCTTCTCACATTCAGGGTAGTCGCATTTACCGTCGCCGAACCTGTCGCCGCATACGCCAGAGACAGTCCGGATATCATCGTTCCGGTCCGAGCCGCGCAGTCCCCCAAAAGGACCGCTCCCAGCATCAGCGCCAGAATTCTTTTTTGTTTTTTTGTCATGTTTTTCTTCTCTCCCACTGCCGGTTTCGTGATTTTTTGCATAAAACCGACATCATACCCATTATAATGACAAAGGCACTTTTCTGTCAACCGCGCAGGGAAAACTTCACACAAATTCCAAATATTGCCGCATTTTCTTAAGGGTTTTGTAAAAGTTTGGTTAAATAGAATGTGCCTCGGCACATTCGTGCGCCTCGCGCGGTCGCTTGCGACAATCTTCATCTTCGCGCGAGTGTGCATCTTAGGCACGCAGTGCCTTTTTTTAACAGGAAGTTCCATCGGAATTTCCTGTTAAAAAAATCCGGCACCTCCTCTCGGAAATGCCGGACTCACTTTTTTCGTCAATTGATATTCAGATTTACTGCAAAATTATACCGGATAAGCTTTATTCGCTTTGTCAGCAGTCTTCTGGTCAACCTTCGTCTGCTGTGCTTCGCGGTACTCGAAGAAGTCTTTCGCTACAGCCGGGAACAGAGCGTAGGATAAAACATCCTCATCCTGCTGCTTCCACTGTGCGCACTCCTTCTCGAATTTCGGTAACTGCGGCGGGATCAGATCTGCTGGACGACAGGTGATCGGAGTCGCGTCACCGATGATCTTCTTCTGGACTTCTTTGTTGAACGGTTTCACCGTCTTACCAAATTCGCCCATCATGATCTTCTTGGATTCCTTCGGAACCATTTTGTATCTCTCGCCGGAAAGAACGTTCATAACAGCCTGTGTACCAACGATCTGGGAGGACGGAGTTACAAGCGGCGGTTCGCCGAAATCTTTTCTTACTCTCGGGATTTCCTCAAGCACTGCGCGGTACTTGTCTTCCTGTCCTGCTTCCTTTAACTGGGAAACAAGGTTGGAAAGCATTCCGCCCGGTACCTGGTACTGGAGAGTCTTGATGTTGACACCGAGAACCTTCGGATTCAGGAGTCCGCTCTTTAAAGCTTCCTCACGGATCGGAGTGAAGTAATCGGTGATCTCTGCAAGCAGATTCTGGTCGTAACCAGTATCATACTTGGTTCCGCGGAATGTCTCGACCATAACTTCTGTTGCCGGCTGGGATGTACCGAGAGCCAGCGGAGACATTGCACAGTCAATGATATCACAGCCTGCTTCCACAGCCTTTAAGTATGTCATGGAAGCAACACCGGAGGTATAGTGCGTGTGCAGGTCGATCGGCAGTTTAGTGCCCTGCTTTAATGCCGTAACGAGCTCGGAAGCCGCATACGGAGTTAAAAGACCAGCCATATCCTTGATGCAGAGGGAGTCAGCGCCCATGCTCTCGATCTCGGAAGCGATATTCTTCCAGTAATCAAGTGTATACGCATCGCCTAATGTGTAGCAAAGGGCGATCTGGGCATGTCCGCCTTCCTTCTTTGTCGCCTTAACGGCAGTCTCAAGGTTTCTGATATCATTCAGGCAGTCGAAAATACGGATAATATCAATTCCGTTTGCGATGGATTTCTGTACGAAGTACTCAACCACATCGTCCGCGTAATGATTGTATCCAAGGATGTTCTGACCACGAAACAGCATCTGGAGCTTTGTGTTCTTAAAACCGGCTCTCAGCTTTCTGAGTCTCTCCCACGGATCTTCTTTCAGGAAACGCAGGCAGGCATCAAAAGTAGCGCCGCCCCAGCATTCTACTGCATGGTAGCCAACTTTATCCATTTTGTCAACGATCGGAAGCATCTGCTCAGTCGTCATTCTTGTTGCAAGGAGAGACTGATGCGCATCACGAAGAACGGTCTCAACGATCTTAACCGGCTTTTTCTGAACTTCTGCCATTTTATTATCCTCCTACCGGGAGATCTGCCTGAGCAGACCTCCCCTATATCAAAAGTTTCGGTTTCAATTAAACTCCGAAGATAGCCATGAAGGTACCGGCAGCAACTGCTGTACCGATAACACCTGCTACGTTCGGACCCATTGCATGCATCAGAAGGAAGTTTGTCGGATCTGCCTCAGAACCAACCTTCTGGGATACACGGGCTGCCATCGGAACTGCGGATACTCCGGCAGAACCGATTAACGGATTAACCTTACCACCAGTTACCTTGCACATGAGCTTACCAAAGATAACGCCGGCTGCTGTACCGAACGCGAACGCGATAAGTCCAAGGATAACGATCTTGATGGTTGTAACTTTTAAGAATCTCTCAGCACTTGTTGTAGCGCCAACGGAAAGACCGAGAACGATTACAACGATGTACATAAGAGCGTTGGAAGCTGTCTCCTGTAACTGTTTAACAACGCCGGACTCACGGAAGAGGTTACCAACCATAAGCATACCAACGAGCGGAGCTGTTGTCGGAAGGATCATACAAACTACGATCGTAACGATAACCGGGAAGAGGATCTTCTCAAGTTTGGATACCGGACGAAGCTGTTCCATCTTGATCTTTCTCTCTTCTTCCGTTGTTAAGAGTTTCATGATCGGCGGCTGGATGATCGGAACGAGCGCCATGTAGGAGTAAGCTGCTACAGCGATCGGTCCCATGAACTCTGTCTGTCCAAGCTTACCAGCAAGGAAGATGGAAGTCGGGCCGTCTGCACCACCGATGATGGAGATCGCAGCTGCTGCCTTGTCGTTGAAGCCCATGAAAATAGCCATAAAGTAAGCGGCGTAGATACCGAACTGAGCGGCAGCGCCTAAAAGGAAGCTCTTCGGGTTAGCGATGAGCGGACCGAAGTCTGTCATAGCGCCGACACCCATGAAGATCAGGGACGGGAGAATACTCCACTCGTCCAGTAAATAGAAGTAGTGAAGAAGTCCTCCAACACCGTTGGAAGAATCTTCAATGCTCAGCATAATATCCGGATAGATATTTACGAGCAGCATACCAAAGGAAATCGGCACAAGAAGAAGCGGCTCGAACCCTTTACCGATTGCAAGATAAAGGAAGATACACGCAACTAAGATCATGATCAGGTTTCCTACGCTTAAGTTCAGGAATGCTGTCTGCTGAAGAAGATTCAAAAGTGTATTTTGAATGTATTCCATGTTAATCCCTCCATGTGGAATCTGCAGTCAGCAGAAAATTAGTTTAATGTAGCGAGTGTAGCACCCGGCTCTACGGAATCACCAACAGCAACGTTGATTGTTGCAACAGTGCCGTCCTGCGGAGCAACGATCTCGTTCTCCATCTTCATAGCTTCAAGGATCAGGAGAACCTGACCTCTCTTAACAGCCTGACCTGCAGATGCCTTAACGCCAAGAATCTTACCCGGCATCGGAGCTGTAACTGCTACTGCGCCTGCTGCGCCAGCCGGAGCTGCCGGAGCTGCTGCCGGTGCCGGAGCTGCCTTCGGTGCTGCTGCCGGTGCTGCCTTCGGAGCCGGTGCTGCTGCCTTCGGTGCGGAAGCTGCGCCTGTGAAGCCCTCTTCTACTGTTACTTCATATACATTACCGTTTACTGTGATTGTATAATTTTTCATTGTGATTTCCTCCTGATAATATTAATTCCAGTTTCTGTTAGAAACACGTTTGATGGAGCGGACTACAAGTCCGTTGTCAACAGTCTCTTTTCCCTCGTAAGCTGCGATTGCTGCTGTGATTACGGAAACGAGTTCTGTATCATCGGTAAGGTTCTCCTCCTCAGCCGGAGCTGCTGTCGGAGCCGGTGCTGCTGCAGGGGCCGGAGCTGCTGGTGCTGCCGGTGCTGGCGCTGCCGCATTCTTCTTTGCTTTCATCTTTGCCTCAAATACGCTGATGTATTTGAACAAGCTGATCAGCCAGCTGATGAAGATCAGGACTACGAATACAACGCCCATACCCATTAAGGTATTCATTCCGGCTTTCGCCATCTTCTCGCCTGTTGTGTAAACCGGAGAGAAGGAAATTGTCTCAACTTTGCTGAGATCTTCGTCTGCGATCAGAGTGAATTCCATCGCTCTCTTCTCGTAAACGGTGTTCATTCTTGCGATATAGCCGTCATCACCTTTTGTAACGACTGCTGTCTCGCTGGAAACGAACGCGCCAAGGTCATCCTTAATGGAATCCCAGGATTTTAACGCATTCTCCATAACAGTATCTTTGTTCTTTACGCTTGTTGCAAGGGCCTGTTCGATGGAAGCATCATCCATCTGGTTGAACAGATCCAGGTACTGCTGGGAGCCGGACTGCATCGCCATTTCGATCTGCGGATCGATCGTTTCAGCGGTGTCAACGGCTGCAGAGCATCCTGCAAGCGCGAAGAGGCAAACTGCCATGCAGAGTGCAAGCCAGATTCTTCTAATTCTCTGTTTCATATTTCAGCCACCTCATATTAGATCGTTCCGTGCTTTTTGGACGGACGATCCTCTCTTTTTGTGAACAGCATCTCAAATGCAGCAGCTACACGCTGTCTTGTCTCGGAAGCCTCGATGATATCGTCTACATATCCTCTCTTTGCTGCCGCAAGTGCGCTTGCCTGCATCTCATTATACTGTGCTGCTTTTTCATTGATCAGGGCTGCCGCATTGTCAGCCTTTGCGATCTCGTCAGCATACATGATCTTCACAGCCGGTGCTGCTTCCATGACGCCGATCTTCGCGTTCTTCCATGCGTATACAATGTCAGAACCGATGGACTTGCTGTTCATGGTGAGCCCTGCTGTTCCGTTTGCCTTGCCGACAACGACAGTTACCTTCGGAACATCTGCGTTTGCGAATGCGTAGGTCAGGCGTGCTGCCGCCTTCGCGATCTTCTTCTCGTTGCATTTGCAGTTCTTGTAGCCGTCTACATTGACGAGTGTAAGTACCGGGATCTCGAAAGCGTTGCAGAAGTTTACAAATGCTGCTGCTTTCTCACATCCTGCTGCGGTAAGGGCTGCGTCATAAGTAGCAGTCTTCTCGCCGTCTGTATAAACTTCGCTGCGGTTTGCAACACAGCCAACGGTAGCTCCGTTTAAACGGATAAATGCCGTTACCATCTCCGGTGCATAGTCCTTCTTCATTTCCATGTAGAAGCTATCGTCGGAGATCATGGACAGAGCGATAGATGTATCGCCTGCGCAATTTTCGATGTCTGTGCAGATTCTGTTTAAGTCATCTTCACATTCGCTGTAAGACATGTCATCCTCATTGTTTGCCGGGAGGATGGAAACAAGGTTTCTGATCTCTGTGAAAATTTCTTTCTCGGAGCCAGTCGCGCATACGTTTCCTGTCTCTTTTGCCTGATACTCAGCGCTGGAATTATCAGCATCGTTCTCAGCGATTACAAACGGAGCATTCACAAACATTTTTGCTTCCTGTTCCATAAATGTAAAATCAGCCATTTCAGATGCCACAGCCATTCCGCCGCCGCAGTTTCCAAACACAGCCTGGATCTGCGGGATCACACCGGATGCCATTGCCTGGCAGACATAAAGTTTGCCGAAACCGTCCAGAGCATCCATGCTCTCCTGGAGTCTTAAACCTGCACAGTCAACAAGCCCGATAATGGGTGCGCCCATTTTCATAGCCATACTATAGAGCTTCTCGATCTTCTTTGCGTGCATTTCGCCGATGGATCCGCCCATAACAGACGCGTCCTGGCTGTACACATAGACGAGAGCGCCATTGATCGTGCCATAACCGGTAACAACACCATCTGCAGGGGTTTCCTGAGACTGCATGTTGTAATCAGTGCTTCTGGCAGTAATATAAGCACCAACTTCAACAAAGCTGTTGTCATCAAGCAAATCATGAATTCTGTTGATTGCCGACGTTTTTGTCATTTTGCTTTCCTCCATTATTCCTTAAATTGACGAAAATCAAATTTCTGCCTAGTGTAATAATAAACGGATTTGATGCAAAATTCAAGGAGTTTTTCCCCGCTTTAGCAACATTTTTATCCCTTTTCGTCAGGAAAATTTAAGAAACTTTTTTTCTAATGCCTGTCTCGTGATGCAGTTAATTTTTTAAACCTCCTGCTTCCAGATGGCGTTTCATCTCCGTAAAGCCCCGCCCACGGACTTCTCCGACCTGATGGACCACCATGAATGCTTCCTGATCGATATCCATGACGATCCGGTTCAGTTTCTGGAGCTCCCGTCCGGAAACAACGGTGACAACAGCCATGGACGGCTTTCTCAGATGACCGCCCTCGACCTTGAACAGGGTCGTCCCGCGGTCAAGCTGCTGCTGTACTGCAAGGTTGATCGCCTCATATTTTTCACTGATGATCTTCGCCTGCACCTGCTTTTTGCCCATCATGAGCATCTTGTCCAGGATCACCGTGTAGATCATGACCATGATGATCCCGTAAAGGATCTTTTCCCGGTCACGGAAAAGAAGCTGGGACAGTAAGATCGCCACGTCGAACACGTACATGGACACGGAAACCGGGATCTTAAGCCGCTTCTGGAGCACGAGCGGCGGAATATCCATGCCACCGGTGGACGCTCCGGAGCGGATCACGATCCCCAGCGAAAATCCGATCATCACTCCTGCAAAGATCGCGCAGAGCATGGGATCTTTTGTGAAAACGAAGTTTCCCGCCAGCGCGCTTAACCTGTTCAGGATAAATGGATAATAAAAAGTCGCGATCAGTGTTGTCGCCGCAAATTTCTTTCCGAGTTCCAGCCATCCGAGTCCGAACATGGAGATATTAAAGATCGCCACAAAGCCGGAGAGCGGGATCCCGAAGTAGTGTTCCGCAAAAAGTCCCAGGCCCGTGGCCCCCGCCGCGATCATGTCCGACGGAAGGATGAAGAGAACGACTCCTGCGGCATAGACCGTGAGGCAGAACAGGATGATCGCGGTCTGGATGACGGCGGATGCCGCCTTATTTTTCTTTGTTTCTGGTGTTTCCATGTTTTTCTTTGTCACCTTTCTTTTTGAATTGTCTATATTATATGTATTCTTTGTTCTTTTTTGTTTTTATAAACTATTCTGATCTGTTTTATGATCCGGTAAAGCTTTTACCGGTTAACACAGTACACATCTCCCAATGTCCTGCTCTCTCTTATCATTCAAAATCTGCTTTTCTGTGTCTTTACTGTTCTTCCCTCTACCTCTTTATCACAAAAAAGCGCGCAAAAAAAGGACGCCCGGAGGCGTCCTCATGAATTTTTCTTATTTGCCGAAAACTGCTTCATAGTCTTTGCGGAATTTCTCGATTCCCTGATCTGTCAGCGGATGATGTGTCATCTGCTCGATCACTTTGTACGGAACCGTTGCGATATCAGCACCTGCGAGTGCACACTCTGTCACATGCATCGTGTGGCGGACACTTGCTGCGATGATCTCTGTCTCGATATCATGAAGTGCGAAGATCTCGGCAACAGTTTCGATGAGGTCGATACCCGGCTGGGAGATATCATCAAGACGGCCTACGAACGGAGATACATAAGCTGCACCTGCTCTCGCTGCGAGAAGTGCCTGGTTTGCAGAAAAGATCAGGGTAACATTTACTTTGATTCCTTCCGATGCAAGGACCTTTGTTGCTTTTAATCCCTCAACGGTCATCGGGATCTTTACGACCATATTCGGATGGATCTTCGCGATCTCACGTCCCTCTGCGATCATTCCTTCCGCGTCCGTTGTCGTTGCCTTTACCTCGCCGCTGATCGGTCCGTCTACGATCGACGCGATCTCTTTCAGGGTCTCAACATAATCTTTTCCCTCTTTTGCGATCAGGGACGGATTTGTCGTAACTCCGCAGATCACTCCCATATCGTTTGCTTTGCGGATCTCCTCCACATTGGCTGTGTCAATGAAAAATTTCATTGGTTCCCCCTCCTGTTATCTCTCATAATCATGTTCTGCTGCCGTCTCCGCGCATGCGGGCGCCAGCTCTGTATAAGTCCATTTTAGCATGAGGATATGGTTTGTCAAGCAAATCATCATCCCGCATACGGAACAAACTCGAAGCACTCCTCCTCGGAGACACCATCGATCAGGAATCCCCAGCCATCGCCGGACTGTCTGACCGCGATCCGGCATTTTCTTCCGTCTTCCAGTTCCATGTCCACAAACGTCTCTTCATCCGTCGCTCTCACATAGAATTTAGTCCCGACCGGCATAGTTGCCTCCGTCTCGCTTCCGTCAGCTCCGAAAAGTGTTACCGGCAGCGCTCTCGTCGATACGAGCGGCATTTCGTCTTCATGGGAATCGGCAGTGCGGATCTTTGTATACACATTTCCGTCCGCCTCCGGCATACCGTCCGCTCCCACATGGAATTTCCGGTACGCACTGTATGTTCCGAGCGCATCGATCCGTCTTGTGAGATAAAAAGCATCCGGAGTCTGGATCGGCGCGCCGTTTACGCTGTCTGTGGAACTGCCGGCTTTCGCCACCTTCTCACCGTTCAGATCATACACCTCCATGGTCTTCCAGTCATTTTCACTGGAAAGCTCCATGTAGAGATAGGAACGTCCGTCATCCGTCATGACAAGCCAGGTATCCCCGATCTTTCCGTAAACATCTTCGGTAAACGTATCCTTTTTCCCGTTCTGTTCCCGCTCGATCGTGAGTTTTCTTGTAAAGTCATCTTCCGTCTCCGGCTCTTCATATGTATAGCAGACGCTTGCGTCCACATCCCCTGAACGATAAGTCACGGTATCCCACGGATCCACTTTTTTTGCCCATCCATCCGTGGAAGCACCCATGTAGGCTTCCTCAAACATCAACTCATGGTCCTTAAACGGGACAGCGATCTCGATCTCGCCCGCCGCATACGGTCCGATCTCGTATGGAGCGAAGTAAACGCTCACCCCATTTTCCGTGATGGCCCACTCCAGGCTGGAATCTGCGTTCGTTCCATCAAACAGCGTGTCCACCGTATCTTCATAGCCATCGAACAGCTCTCCGTCCGCCGCGCGTCCCGCAAGTTCTTCCTTTACATAGCTCCGGAATCCGTCCATATCTTTCACCATATCAGAAAGCTCCAGCTGTTTTCCGGTCTGTGTATCAAAATTGTAATAATCGTTGTAGGCGGTCGGATGCGCACCGCCCATATCATAATACTTCAGCCAGGACATGCTGGCAACCGCCCCGTCAAAACGGATCGGCTGGAATTCATAATTGCAGGCATACGTGAACTTTGCGTCTGTAAACTCTTTCCGCATGTCTATCGCTTCCACTTTATACTCCTCGTATTCCTTTTTGTGCGCAGCCGCCATCTCATCATTTTTTGCCGAGAGTGCACTCTTTAACGCCTCATATCCGTCTCCCTGGACAAAGACCCTGTCACACCGGGACGTGATGATCGGAGTCTGGCTGTCGTCCCACTCCCCATCGTACTCGCCTGTCACCGCGATCGGGATCGGATCCAGCTTTCCTGTGCTTTCCGGCTCCTTTGCATCTGTCTCACCGGATGTTTTTGATTCTTCCGGTACCGTCACTTTTGCACTTTCTGTTGTCTTTGTCTCTTCCGCAGAAGTCTGTGCAGTCGTCGTATCCATCGCCGTATATTTTTTCTGGCAGCCCACAAGAAGACCAACCGCGATCAAAAGATATAATCCATACTTTCTCATACTTTTCTTCTCCAAATCCTGTTTTATTCGTCGTTATCCGCCGGAACGCCGACGCAGATCGGGATCCGCGTTTTCCGGATCGTTCCGTTTTCTATATCTTACCGCAGATCTTCCCCGGAATCCATTCATTTTCCCTTACGAATTCTTAAAAACAGCGCACAGTACACGGGCACTCCATGCCCGCGTACTGTAACAGGATTTTGCCGATGCTTC
>ERZ772969.1755-NODE-1755-length-15480-cov-3.683630_pt1 | contig 15480 bp, 15 predicted proteins | sample MGYA00511676_ERZ772969 | MGnify/ENA primary metagenome ERZ772969 (study PRJEB29015, sample SAMEA2737651) | human gut metagenome | biome: human gut; feature: human-associated habitat; material: faeces | place: China | collected 2012 ... | reverse complement strand
GCAAACTGTTCCACCGGAAGTCCGCTGACTCCGGTCTCTTCCTGCAGTTCCCGTCTTGCTGTATCCTCCAGATTCTCCCGCAAATTTACAAATCCTCCTGGAAGAGCCCAACAGCCAATACTGGGATGATTTCCTCTCTTAACCAAAAGCACCTTTAATCGTCCTTCTTTCAATGCCTGTTCATCTTTATAAGAAAAAACAACTGTGTCTGTTGTGCAGCACGGATTTTTATATCGATATGGATCATATTCTTCCAGAAATTCTTCCAGTGTCTGTCCTTTCCCATTCCGTTCTCCTTTCCCATAAAATGGTGTGATGTCTTCTAAAAACGATGCCATATCCGTTCCTCCTTTTCACTTCTTTCAAAACACTCCCAACATACTCATCGGTTCAAAAAAACGACCGATTTCTGTCAAAAGATTCGCAAAATAAACACAAGTTCCTGCTTCTGCCTCTGGATGTGATCCTTGAAAATCATAACACTGTACTCCTACAAGCGGTGCATGTGCTTTTTCCCAATCCCGTTCCAGAATCTCATGAATCTGTTCTTCATCCTCTTCGCCAACCTGAAGAAAAATCTCAATGTTCTGCCTCATCGTATCAAAAAAATGATAAAATTCCGGCAGATATTCTTCCATCTCCCATACAAACTCTGTAAACGTCTGTAACGCATCTTTCAGTTCTTTTAATTCATTTGTTTCATAATTCTTTTCGCTCATACGGCTTCCCCTTCTGCAGAACCCGTCACCTTGAACCACCACTTCAATTAACTTCAGTATAACATGTTTCATGACAAGTGAAAGAACTCTCAACAAGGAATTGCTTTTTTCTTTCAAGCCTGTAAGTCCATAGGAAAGTCTGTAAAATTCCTATGGATTGGAATTTTCACAAAAGAAAAACCCCGAAAACACCGCACTTACGGGCGTTTCCGGGGAAAGATTCAAAGCTGTCTAGGGGAGTGCCTACATATATAAATAAGTACAAACTAATGCGAAATAACGCATTTTTAAGCACTTTCAACGTTGAAACCGTACAACAAAATACAATATTTTGCCCCATGAAAGCCCCATGAAAGCCCCACGTAAATGGTACAATATTAATGCCCCAGAGTCAAATGCTCCGGGGCATATTTTTACTCAATCCAAGCTTGGAACTTGTCCACGAATCTCTTCTTATCTCCGGCATATCCGTCCATGCCACTAGCGTTCAGCGTATCGACCTGATCTGCGTAGAAGTTAGGATTGTTCTGTACAGAAACTCTGTAATGAACCATCTTGTACTTATATCCATCCGGTGTGATGTAGTACAGCTCAACTGCAAGAATCTCTGAACCATCTCCGAGGATTCCATTGACCTTGTCATTCAGATCATAGCTATTGCCGAATGTCAAATACGGAAGCCATCCATTAGCCTGCGTATAGACACGTGCCCGGATACTTCCCTTGCTGACCTTGATAGCGAGCCACTTGATTGGAACATCATCACCTTTTCCAGCCCAGTCCGCTTTATTGGTTACTGGACTCCACCACTTAGTTGTATAAGCCTGATATGTAATATCAACCTGTCCTAAGTCTTTCTTCTCTGCTGGCTTAGAAGGTGTTGACGGTGTTACTGGTGTAGCACTGCCACCGAACTCCATGTAGCAATAGTTGACATCAACTCTTCCATTGACACCATCTACCTGTCCATCAGAAGCATACTGCCAAATTGCGTACCGACCCTTGTATGTATCTTCCGGAAGATTCTTGTATCTTGCCATCCATTCAATATACTTGCCACGTACACTTCCTAAGTGATTGTTGAACCAACTCAGTGAAGCGTAGATTCCCGGAATATATCCATTCGCCTTAAGTCCTTCGCAGACGATTTCACAGCATCTAGGAGCATAGTTCTGTGTTCCCGGCTCTTCTACATCAATGAAAATCGGTAACTGGAATGTATGTCCTTTGATTAATCTCAAGATATGATCAAGTTCGCTCTGCGCCTGTCTGTCGCAAGTTGCATAACTATACAGATAGACTCCAACCGGAATGCCAAGCCTTTCACACTCAGCAAGGTTACGGATCCACTGCTTATCATCCTGTGATGCAATGTTATCTCCATATCCACATCTAAGGATAGCTCCGGCACAACCGGATGCCTTGACTCTTTCCCAGTTGATTACTCCGTTATGGTAGCTAACATCAATGATAAGTTTACTCATACCAGCCACCTTCTCTCAGCTCTGCTTTCTTCTGCTCGATCTCCGCTGCGTGTTCCTCTGCAAATTTTTCCATAGTTTCCAGTGATGTTCCCTCATTGTCTGAGATTTCCTTTGCGGATAATCCGTAGGCGAAACTCTTGATAATTTCTTTTACTGTCTGCTCTGTCATAATTACTCTTCCTTTCCATTCTGCTTAATCAACTGGTTGACATAATTGCTAAGTCCAGCTACAAGGATTCCTTGTACGATAGCTGTAAACAGTGCCATTGCAATGTTCTGACCGCCATGCAAGTCGCATGTAGCAATCACATAGATTCCGCAGATGACAATGCCTACAATTCCTAAGATGCTAGGAATGTACTTATCTGCGATAGTCTCACTCTGCTTGATAGCCATGCCGATAAAGTACAGTACAATAGCCACTACGATGAGTTCCGGCTTTACATAATTGATAATCTGTTCCATGTTCATTCTCCTTATAATCCAATTTGCGTTGCTACCAATCCGATCACAAGTCCGAGAGCCGCTGTGAGAACATATTTGACTACTGTTCTCCACATTTCTCCATCTCTGCCCTCTAAGGCTTCTAATCTCTCTCCTTGTTTCGCTTGTTCGTTTGCCATACTCTCCATGTTATTTGCAAGCTTCTCAATAGATACCGTAAGTGCTGTGTTCTGTTTTACAGATTCCTCTAACAGCTCAATCCGTCTATTCTGTCTATGCTGCTCGTCCTCAATACGTTTGGCAAATTCTGTATGTTCTTCTCTTCCTACATATTCCATCACCATTCTCCTTAAATACTTATAATTCTGATTCAATGTTAATACAGCTAATTATGATATTTATGCAATCTTAAGATAATTGTACTGGATTTTTGGGAAATGATTGTACCCATATTAGACTCATAGATGAAATAGTAAGCGTATCCGCCAGTTTGACGTTCGAGGTGTATACGATAATTCGACTAAGACAATGACATTTTCAATAAGTCAACTTAAAGGGTTACATGGTCTTGTATTGTTCAAAACAGTGCTTTCAAATAATGGAAGGCACTTAAGATTGTCTCTTACATCTTGGAACGAAACAGTTATATCTCAGCACACACAGAACATGATTACAGAACCAGCAGCAACAGGAAATATGGAATCAGGGTCGTATAAACTGGAATATCAAAATAATAATTTTCCTACTGATATGAGTGGTAATTGCATTATATTCTTGATTTCAGATGAAGGATAATTTTTTCAGCAATCTCCGATTTCATCTATTGCATGAGCAAGTCTAAAACAGCACGATCATAAGCGTATCAGCAATATTTTTAGGTATAGCAAACAAGCCATCGAAAGGTGGCTTTTAAAAAATCAATATTGATGCTAGAAAAAGCTATGCTATATACCGTCTAAATGATGCCTTAACGTTATCTTCGTTGACAGTAACGTACATCATTGTGGTATCAGGCTTCTTGTGACCAGCATAGGCTTGAATTTCTTGCAACGGTATACCTCGACTTCCAGCATCCGTGAGTAGAGTTCTTCGAAACTTATGTGGATGCGTGTGGATGTCGGACTTTTTACCTAGTTTCGACAACATTGACCATATAGCTTCCTTTCCCATGCGGTTATAAGGCTTGCGATTCGACACAAATAACGCTGGATTCATGTCAGTTCGTGTCATGAGGTACTTCTTGAGATGGTAGGCACATTCATCCGTAAGATAGACTTTACGCTCTTTCTTACCTTTTTCACCATAGATGATTACTTCCTTGTTGCCCCAATCAATGTCATTACGATTGAGCATCACAACTTCACCGATACGTGCTGCGGTACTGTACAGAAACTCCATAATTGCTACATCTCGCTGACATTCGGCATTGCATCTAAGATGCTCTCGTTCTGCGCTTGTAAACGGCTTTTTTATGCGCTGTGGCACTTTCATGTGCTTAATGCGTCTCATTGGATTCTTGGCTATAAATCCCTCGTCAGAGAGCCAACCAAAGAATGATGAGAAGTATCGTCTGATAGAATCCATATAGGATATGGACACTTTTCTTGTCTCTTGGTACATTGCGAGATAATATCTAATGTCATTGGTGGTAATGTCCTCGAACCTCTTGTGCAGATAGTCTACTAGCTTGGTCACACAATCCACATAGCGGTCAATCGTGCCTTGTGAGCAGTTCTCCAAGCGTTTACTGGCTATGAATAACTTTAGAATCTTATCCCAGTGTGATTGACTTGTCACAAGCGAAGTGCATTCCTCTTGCAACTTCACTCCGTGGAACGAAATGTACAGCACGTTCTCAAGTTTATGTAGCTGTTCGTCAGTAAGTTCCTCTTGCATCATGTTTACAACATTTTTGATGATAATATTAATGTCTTTTTCCATAAAAAACACCCCTTTCTAAGCCAATTATGACTCAAAAAGAGGTGAATTTACATACTTTTGTTAGTTGATGAAATCGGAGATTGCTGATTACTAGAGCGTTCTTTTAGTAGTCCATGTTTGACCGCCATCTTCACTTGTTTTAATTATCAATGCATCATTAGTGTCGTAAACAAGTTTGTGAAGTGTTCCTTTCCAATTTACTTGGAATGACATCGTAGATCCGGTGGATTTGATAGTCATATCACCGTATCGGTTTATTTCAACCCGATCCTTTAAGCTGTTACTATTTAAAGTGTATTAGGATGCATTCAAAAGATACATTCTGATTGTGACACGTTGAGAAACGTTGCTATAAATTATCCAGTCAGTACTATCTATGGAAACAATGTCGATTGAATTTCTAAATTTTTCATGATTAATTATTACAGGTATCGCTAATTGATATTCTTTAGAGGATGCAAAAACGACATAATTATCTTTCTCAGTCTTAATTGTTACATCTTTAAAGATTATCCGACTCTTACTATTTAATTCATTAACTGCCCCGATCAAAGTCTTGTTAGTTGTTCCTAACTTTGCGATAACTGCCGTAGTCATCTTATCGACAACATAATCCCATATCTTGTCCATCATTGTACGCTTGTTTGCATTTGCATCCTTGTCAAGAATCATTAACTCATCATTGTCTTTCAGTGCTTCTTTAGTTGTGTACTTTGTCCATTCCATGATTAATTCTCCTTATCCTTATTCTGAATCTCTTCTACAATGGCATCTGTCTGTTCTGCCATAAAAGCTACCTGTTGTCTATGTTCCTCTCCCAGTAAGGACTCCATGATCAAGCTGATAACAGCACCGTCTAAGTTGTACTGATCTACTGCTGTGTTGATGGCCAATCTTATGTAATTCCTGCACTGGTTGACTCGGATGTTGAAAGGTAACACAACCTTTTCTTTCTTTTCTTCTTCCATGATTGCTCCTTTCTACAGAATCTCCCACAAATCCTCGGATTCCTCTGGCGAGTTTGCTTGTGTAGTGGTATGAGATTTCATACATTTACACAACACAAGGTTTTCCTCAATCTGCGGTTCTCCATCATCAAGTGCTACTGTGGCAACCGCATTGGATACACGTACCGCATAGCGTTCACCCTCTTTTACTTCCATGCCCTCTTTCCAAACAGGGAAACAGCACGGCAAGGATGCCGCCTGTTCGTCTGTAAGGTTACTGGCTGTCAGTTCGATAAGTTTTCTAATCTGCCTTGCAGCTTCTGTCATGCTCATGATTCTTCTCCTAGTAAAATTTTTAACGCTGTGTCTGTTTCGCTAACGAAAATATCTTCTACATTGTCCGGCTCGATAATTTCATCATCAGCTTCAACAATAATCATTTCTCTGTCTTTACATTTCATTACTTCTTTTTTCATTACATTTGCTCCTAACTGTGCCATGCTGCCTTTACGAGAATTCCATTTTTGAATGTCATATAACAACCAGGATAATCTTGTTTTGTCCCATCTCTTTCCTTGAAACGTTGCACAAAATTCATAGTTCCAGTAATTCCTCCGTCACCAAACTTAGCGTTCAGCAATTTGTAATTATGCATATCAATGTTACATCCCATGTTTATAGAGTCCGCTGTAAAAGATGAAAATGATTTACGAGCATATGTCATTTTCATAGCATAGCTAGTAGATGAAGGTGTGTCTTTCGATGCCCACGTCATATAGTGACCACCGTCATCAAGGTCAAAATTCAATCCTCTTATACCAGAATTTGTGCCGGTTAATCCGTTAGTTCCTATAATCCCAACATTGTTTGTTTCGTACCAATATTGGTTGTATCCGGCAGTCATATACACTGTTCTGATTATATCTGTAGACCTAATTGTTCCATCAATCTCAGCACCACTACATTTTAAATATCCTGTTGGTGACATACTTGAGCCTTCCGACTTCCAGCTAATGCTTTTTGCTTGCATTCGGATAGAGTCTGCTTTCTGCTCGATGATGGATTCTACATCTTCTGAGGATACCTTTAATTTGATCTTGCCATCAAGCACCTTGATTTCTGCAAGTGCCTTGTTTGCAACTGTATCATCAGTATACTTTGTAGCGAGGATCCAGTCAGAAGATGTATAATTTCCTGTTGCTCTTGCTGTTCGGCAACGCATAAGGTCACCAGTGCTTCCTTGTGTCCACAAATCTCCAACATCGTAAGGTGGCTGCGGAGTTGATGTGAATACTCTTCTCTTTCCGTCTGCGGTATCCTGTGCCGTTGATGCCTTTTGCATAGCAGACTCAATGTCAGCATTCTTAACTCTCACCCACTGGAAAGAAGTGTCAACTTTCATGTAGCGGTAGGTGAAACCTTTGCTCTCCCAGAAGAAGAGGTCACCTACATGCTTCTGTCTCTCAGATGCCGTAGTCCACTCGGATGCGGGATAGTTGGAATTGTTTGGAGCGTAATCGAAGTAGTACGTGTCTATCTTGCCATCAATCTGATTTTGAATATCTTCAACGGTTGGATCGTAAACATTCTGAATGAAATCATTTACTGTAGTATCATCTGTATAGTTGTTTTTCTTCTGCCAATCAGATTCAACATACTCTCCACTATCACGGCCTTTTACGCAAGTGAGTATATCTGTTCCTGTGAACCATACATCACCTACATTGTATGGTGGTACTGGCTGTGCTATATAGATAGAAGCCTTACCATCAATCTCATCAAACACGGAGTCAGGTACTGGCATTTCAATCCATATGCCACTACGATAGATATACTCATCACCTGTCTGCGAGTTCTTCCAAAGGTCTCCCTCATGTGCGAGTTTCTCTGTTTCCGAAATGGTCAAGATAGTGTTTCCATTGATGTCCAATATCTCATTTCCATCAATGTCGCAAAGTGCGCACTCTTCTTTTCCTGTCCAGTTCAGTGATGGATCCGTAGGCTGAAACCAAGTCTCTATCTTTTGATCTATCTGATTCTTGATATCCTCAAGGTCTGCCTTGTAAGTGTTCGCAATGAAGTTGTTGATTGCAGAATCATCCGTGTACTTTGTAGCCTTTGTCCAATCGGACGCAACATAAGAGCCACTCTGACGTGATGTCACGCATCGCATGAGGTCTCCGCTTGTGCCCTGTACCCACAGATCGTCCTTGTCATAAGGTGTATACGGAGTGACGCTAAATACACGCTTCTTCGTGATAGCAAGGTTCTTAGCTGCTTTTGCTTCTGCATCACTTAGTTTCGACCAAGCTGTACCATTCCAACGCTGTGTAGTCTCTTCTTTTGAGTTGTACCACAAGTCACCAACGTGCTTCTGTTTCAGTTCCGTTGTAGTCCATTCCGCTGATGGATCAGTAGTTTGATTGTAAGTCTCAATCTTTCCATCAATCTGATTCTGCAAATCCTTATTGACAGTTTCAAGTTCTTTCCGGACTTCATTCGCCCTGGTATCATCGGTATACTTAGATGCTTTCTCCCAATCGGAAGTTTCATAAGCAGCTGAATTACTCTTGGATACACGGCATCTCATGATATCACCAGTTTCGCCTTGCACCCACAAATCACCGATGTCATAAGGTGGCTGTGGTGTCACTACAAAGACTCTTCGCTTATGATCTGCTGTGTCCTGTGCCTTTTCCGCTGCTGCAAGTGCTTTCGAGATATCCGTATCCTGTACAATCTGCCACTTCCACACAGCTCCATCTTGCAAGAATCGGTAGGAATATCCTGTGGACTTCCAGAAGAACAAATCACCTTCGTGCTCTTTCCTCTGTTCGTTTGTGGTCCAGTTCACAGCCGGTTCGTTCTGCAAGCTAGGTTCGTGGTCATAGAACCATGTTTCGATCTGTCCGTCAATCTGACTCTGTAATTCAGCAATCTTAGGATCATACACGAACTTGATAAAGCTATTCAATCCGCTATCATCGGTATACTTGGTCTTTTTCTGCCAATCGGACTTCACGCACTTTCCTGTATCTCTGCTTTCCACACAAGTGAGTATCTCCTGTGTGTCTGCGTCAAACCATAAGTCACCAACTCGATACGGTGGAACAGGCGTATTAATGAATACCTGTGCTTTTCCATCGATTTCGTCAAAGACTTCATCCGGAACTTTCATCTTCATCCAATGCCCGGAACGATAGATATATTCATCATTTGTAGTAAGATTCTTCCACAGGTCACCCTCGTGCTCTGACTTTAACTCTTCAAATAAGAGCGTTATTTCATTTCCATTAACATCAAGAATTGGATTTCCGTCTATGTCACACCAAGGTTTTTCAACAGTGACTCCCCAATTCACCGATGGATCTGTGTCCTGATACCATGTTTCAATCTTGTTCCGGACGGAGTTTTTAATCTCGTCCATATCTGTCTTGTAAATGTTAGTTACAAAATCATCTACAATACCATTGGAAATATCTTCCACAGACTTACCGGTGATGGATATTGACTCTGCATTGATGGTAACTCGTCCTGTCTCCGTATCAGCATAGAAGGTAATGTTTCCATTCTTGTCTTTTACAGTGAGAGAACCTGAGTTGATATAATCAGCATTAATGCCGATAGCATACAAGATTCTTGTAATAAGGTCTCCTGTTAGGAATAGTCCGTAAGGATACGTCTTACCGCCATCACTTGAGATACCGATAGCTTCAGATGTGACCTTAATTACGTTCTTGGACTCTTCTACTGTCGGCTTATCATGAATGTATGAGATTACGCTTCCGTCCGGCTGTACAACTTCTGTAGAATACATTCCAGAAGCACTCTCAAGCGTCTTGTTCAGATTCTCAACAGCTGCTTCAAAGTCCGTCTTATTCTGCTTGATTTCCTTATTAGCTTTTTCATATACCTTTGTAGCTTCGCTATAATAAGTACTCTTTTGACGTTCCGGATCTTTGATTCCGCAAGAAAACGAACTACTTCCGAGATAATTGAACTCGTTGGATGTGATAAATGTTGGATAAACTTTGTCTTTCCGGTCTACCACGCAAGCCAAATCCATGAATTCGATCGTTGGATCAGGGAAGAATTCTCCACTAAAACCTCTCAGCTTAACTCCGATCAATACATCTCCAATCAGATTGATTGCATCATCTTCATGTCCTTCAATAAGAGGATTCGTGATTTCAAGTGCATAATCATCTGTACCTCTTATTAAGATTGTACTCTCGTTTTCTACTTTCTTTGTGGTCGCAATTCCAGTGATTACAACAGGATCTGTGCTAATGTCCGGATCTGACTGATAGTCCATCAAAATGCTATAGCCAGCATCTTCCACTAAGTCATCCCTATTTGTAATCTTCGATATTGCAGAAAAGTCGTAACTCTTAATAACAAGTGTTCCGTTCTGAATCACAGCATTACCAACGGCAAGCATTGCGATATATCCGATTACTTCTCGGCAAGTCACTTTTTCCGGAGCCTGTTCAATCACAAAATCATCGTTCTTAAACTTCGGACTTCCAAGCATGATATTACATGCACTGCACGCTTCTCTTAGAAGCTGTCCAGCTGTTGTTGGATAAGATAGCTTAGACGTGAAGTCTACATCTGCTTTGTACATTGAATCATAACCTACAAGTTCTATCGTATCTCCAACCGCTGTTGGCTCAAGTACTGTAAATGTACCCTCGTTCAATCTCTCGATTCTTGATTTCGTCAGCATAATCGTGTTGCCATTGACATCGAGAATTTCCTCACCTTTCACATCTCTCCTTGCATCATAGCTTCTACTTTCGATGTCAACTTCAGTGAAGAGTGAAATCTGTGCATAGTAAAAATCATACTTGGAAAATCTCTCATCGATGTTATCAATGACAAGCGTAGCGGACTTGGAGAGAGCGGATCCCAGTGGGAATCCATCTCCTCCGTCTTCTGTGTATCCATTACCGCTTATGAAGAAATCGTTATCCGAATCAAGTGTAAGCTTTTTGCCATTTTTCAGTGTGATCGATGCATAAGCATAGAACGGACCGCCTGACTTTATGATGTTTTTGAATTCGTTGCTTACATTCTTCATAATCTACCTCTAACTTTATAAGGTCAGCGATCATCTCTAAATGATGACCGGTATAAACTACAATGGATTAACTGATGTGACCTGAAAGCTCAGTTCATCCAACTTTTCTTCTCCGACTACTAGACTGATACAAGGTGCGTTGAAATTTGCAGCATAGAACGGTGTTGTTTCCCACACTCCCTTGTAAACGTTATAATGGAAGAAATCAAACTCCGCTTTGCCAAGTACCTGTTTCAAAATCTCTCCACCGGTCTTCGCCGGAAGGTCTGTCCATTTCAGTTCATAGGCTTCTACTGTGAAGAGAGGGGAATTCTTCATATTTCCCCTCATTGTTCTTCCAGAGTTCTCAGTGGAAGTAGTAGCCATTGATATCTGATATCCGTCTTCGTCCACTTCCGGTGCTGTGTACGAACCGAATTTTAAATGATTCTGTGCCATGTTCTACCTCCTAAGCCATTTCAAACGGATTTCTTCCCGTCTGTGTTCTCATGTTCTTTCCTTCTTCAAGTACAGCCTTCGCAATCTGTCTACGGTTCAGATATACCGGTACTTCAATCTTACGTGAGCTGTTTCCGGTTTCTTCCCTTACAATCTTACGAATAAGGCTTTCAGGTGCTTCAATGTTGTTCCCACTCTTCTGATCTCCAAGTACCGCCATGAATTCCTTGTTTGGTGGAATCACAGCACCTTGAGCTAAATAAGGAATATGTGGTGCACTCCAATATCCGATATGAAATCCGAGTGACCTAACACCGGTCAAAGATGTAACCCAGCTAGGAACTGATACATTTATTTTATTCAATGCTTTTGCAACACCGTTTTGCATAATCTGTGCTGCACGAAGCAATCCATTCATGAGTCTGATAATCAAGTTGATTGGTGACTTTATGACGGAAACCATGCCATTCCAAGCACCGCCGAGAATATTCTTGATTCCATTCCATGCCTGTTCCCAATCACCGGCAAGAACTCCATTTACAAAATTAACGATTCCTGTAAATATCTGTTTTACAGCTTCGAAGATGTTTTGAATGTTTATTAACCAACCATTCATGAAAACACCGATAACACCGAATGTTTTCACCCAATCAACAGAAAATACACTATCCAGGAACTTTGCAATTGGTTTCAGTATCGAGTTTTGAATAAACTTAAAAATTGCATTGATAGTATCTCGGAAAGAACCAACTATAGTCGAAATTCCGCTCATAGCTTTCTTCCAATCACCTGTGAATACCCCTGTCAAAAAGTCAATGATCCCATTCAGCTGTTTCAGAATGCTAGCTACTACTTGAGCCACAGTCCCAACAAAATCGAAGAGCGTTGATCCTAACCATTCAATAATAGGAGCAATAACAGGAACAATATTTTCAACAATCCAATTCATGACAGGAATTAAAACACTGTTCCATAACCAGTTCAGTATATCTATCAATCTTCCGATTAATCCGATTGCTTGGTCGATGGCATTTCCTACCGGTCCACTCATAATCTCTTGGAACTTCTGTCCTAACATATCAAGAATCGGTGCGATATACTGACTGTACATATCTAGGACTAAACCAACAAATGTAGAGATGCTGTTCTTCGTATTCTGAATAAACGGTCCAATATGCTCATCATACAGTTTTGTGAGCTTATCAGCTACTTTATGGACTGTATCTTCGATAGCCTGTGTTACTGTTTCAATCGGTTTCAGCGTGTCATTGATTGCATTGATAATCTTGTCCTTGTTCTCAATAATTGGTCCCGTGATAAAGTCAATCAAATCTTTTGCGAAGTTTGTCGCAAGGAGAATGACCTCTCCGAATGCTGTAGCGAATATACCGATTATGTTGCCAGTGATGTTCTGTGCTGTCTGTGATCCGAATGTCTGTTGGAAGATTTCTGCGATTGTTGCACTGAAATTTCCGACAATTGTCGCGATCTCAGATCCTAAGTCGAACATCTTGACAAGCCACTTTTTGATCCTTCCGGTGTTCTCAGCTAGATAGCTTTCGATACCGCCTACAATGTTCTCTGCTATCGTGAGTCCAATTGAAACGAACGAGCCTACGATTTTACCCATGTTGTAAATAAACAATCTGGCAAATCTCTTGGCTGCCTTCTGCACATCCTTATCTGTAAAGATGTCTTGGATATGCTCTCCGATAGACTTCAAATCTTTCTTGAGTTCTTCAAGTACCGGCTTATAATCTCCAAGTCCGTCCCAGAACCCATCTATAAAAATGTCTCTGATCTGTTTCAGCTTGTCGAGTACTGTATCAAGTAATGATGCAAACTTATTGTCGATAGGTACTTCTTCAAATAACGGTCCGGATCCAGCTCCTCCGCCACCACCACCTCCGGAACCACCAGAACCACTTCCGGAGTTCTGCTTATCCATTCGGTTGATATCATCAAGTGGTGATAAGTAATCTTCCGCAGCTTCCGCAGCTTCTTTTGTCCCGTCTGCTGCGTCTTTCGCACCGCTTGCCGTATCCTTAAGACTTCCGGCATAATCTTTCTGTACTGCGATTGCTTTCGTGTATGTGCTCTTTCCGGATAGGAATGAGAAGAACATACTTACATAGCTTGCAGCTGTTGCGAGCATATCAATGAACTTGCTTAAGATTGGTGCTACAACACTTAGAATTGGTGCAAATGCTGTTGCTAGGCTATTCTTGAGCGTTTCAAGACTGCTCCACAACATTGAAATGCTGTTATTTGTGCTACTTGAGTACTGTGCAAGGTTTGTGAAGCCTTCCTTGATAGCATTGATTGCAGCCGAGAACACTCTGAATGCTACGCTCATAAGCAATGACATCTTAATCATTCTTCCGATGCCGAATCTAGCACCATTTGCTGCATTGCCTGTCTTAGTTATAGACTTCGATGCTCTTTCACTCTCATTTGCAAGCTTTCTCTGTGCCGGTGCTGCACTCATTAGCTTTTGCTTATATTCGTCCACACTGCCTTTTACGGAATTGTACGAGGTATGCAGACGATTATTCATAGCAGCAAGCTTTCTCTCTTCTGCTTGTAATGTACGCATACTGGCTGCAGCTTCTTGCGTCTTAGAGCCAAGCGTAAATGCTCCGCCTGTGGCTTCCAATTCGGCAAGTTCTGCTCTTGCGTACTTGATCTCATTCTCTAGTTCCTCTATGTCATATTGCATCTTCTTGAAAGATGAGCTGTTCTTTCTACCGCCAGTAGCAAGGAATCTTTCCTGTGCGGATTCCAGTGAACTGAGTTTCTGTGTAGCTCTGTCAATCTGAGCCTGAATCTCTCTGTATTCCTCTGTTGGAATCTTCTGTTCACCATATTCAGCTATTTTCTTCTTAAGGTTTGAAACCTTCTGTTCCTGTGCAGCATATTCTTGATTCAGCTTGGAGAATGAGTCTGCTTGTTTGTTGAGTGCTGTTCTAGCTTTGGAACCCATATCCTCGACCGAGTTCGCCATTCTTCTGACAGCTGCTTCAACTTCTCTGCTTCCGGCTTTCATGCCGTCAGCGTTAATCTCTGTATCAATTATGATATAGCCGTCGGCTTGTGCCATTTCTAATCCTTTCCACCGCTAATTATCTGCGGTCAGCGAATATCTCTAACGATATCCGGTTATTTATTCAATCCGAAGAGTTCTCGGAGTTCAGCTTTCTCTTCGTCACTTCTCTCTGTACTCTTCTGATGCAAGTCTACGATAGACTTATTATTTTTGTAGTATTCCTGTTCCCACTTCTCTAACTTCTTACCTTTTCTCTTCTTGTCACGGATGCTGACTACTGTTGAAAATGTGCTTTCTCCAATCTCCATATAGAGTCCGAAGAATGTCCACCAGTGCATATAGTCTACAGAACGTACATCACCGTTATTGACCTTATTCACAGCAGGTATTATGATAGGTGCATCCTGTTCCCAGTCCATTGTTCTAGGTCTAGGCTTGCCATCATTCTTGATACCGCAATCAATGAACTCACACGCTTTCTGACAGGCTTCTTGCCAGTCCTTTGGTGGCATGGAATCAAAGTCAACATAGAGGATTTTAAGCATTGTGAGTGCTTTCTCCTGTTGTTTCTCTTCTTCTGTCATGCCAGGTTCGAAGAGGTCCGGATCATTCATAGCAGAAAGAATATCCAATACTACTCTAAAATCGGAGCGTATCGAATATTCTTTTCCATTAACTTCTAATGATGTGGGAAGTTTCCACGGATCCATCAGTTGTGGTACTTCGCCACATACTTATTCATGCGACTCTGTACCTTCTTTGTACGGATGTTCATCTCACGCTCAATCACTTTTGCGATAGAGGACAGGACGTTCTCCATGTACAGTTCCCCATTTGCCAGTGGTGAGAATGCTCCGAGAATTGAGAAGAATGTCTCTTTCGCATCTTCTCCGACAAGGTAAGAGATTTTCTCCATGATGTCATCCTCTGCTTTTCTCATATCCGCATCGCTTGGATTCTCCGGCAGCTGATAGGAATTGTAGTACTCAACTACTTCCTCATACCTCTTCACGATGTTTGTGTCTGTAGGTCTGAACTCGAACTTGCCGAGAACCTTTCCTCTTTTGTTCTCAATCGTGTAGACCTTGCTACCATCATCTACTACAATCTTGTTTGCCATTGGTTTTGCTATTTTATTGCTCATTGTATCGTCCTTTCTCGCCTATTCTAAACCGAATACTTCTTTATGATCTTCATCGTATACCGAAAGTTCTTCAGTTCAAGCAGCTACGATTTCACCCTCTGCGAATACTGGCTTGCCTGATTTCAGAGATTCGGCTGTGACATAACCCTTTGTTCTCTCACCATCGTCTGTTACATCGAATGGAATATTAACACCAGTTGTATCTCCACCATAAGACTGTGGTTTAACCATTAC
>ERZ772969.1744-NODE-1744-length-15563-cov-11.146183_pt1 | contig 15563 bp, 13 predicted proteins | sample MGYA00511676_ERZ772969 | MGnify/ENA primary metagenome ERZ772969 (study PRJEB29015, sample SAMEA2737651) | human gut metagenome | biome: human gut; feature: human-associated habitat; material: faeces | place: China | collected 2012 ... | reverse complement strand
ATGCGGACAATGTAATCATCTACGAGATTGAGAAGGTGGACGCTTTCCTGCAATTTGTGTTCAGGGGCTATTCAACGGAAAAGGAACACCTGAAAAAACTTGGCGACAATGAATCCAACCAGAGGGACTACCAAATATTACAACTGTCCCAGTCGGGGAAGTCCGTCAGGGAAATAGCCTCACAGGTAAATTGCGGAAAATCCACCGTCAGCCGGATAATCCAGCGCAACAGGAAAGTGGAGAAATCAACCGTTCCAAGTGTCCCGCTGTCCCAACCCGTAGGAAACGGGACGGTGGGACAATATGGGACAGGCGGGACAACGGAGGAAGCAGGGTAGACGGAGTTGTTTGCCGGACAAGAAAGAGAGGAGGACAAGCAATGAAACAGCCTGTACATATCTGTATGAAGGATAACCGCCTTGTTTATCGGAGCAGTAACGGTGTAAACGGGAATCTGATTTTCCAGAGTGTCCCAAGGTGTCCCACTGTCCCGACCCACAGGACGTGGGACAATGGGACAGGACGGGATGGTAATAATTTCATTGAAAAATAGAGGAGGCACGCAATGGGTAATTATACATTACAGAAATATAAAGGAACGGCAACACGGCATACCTGTCCGAACTGCGGGGACAGGCGTTCTTTCACATACTATGTGGATGAAAGCGGTACGCCCCTACACCCGTCTGTCGGCAGGTGCAACCATGAAAGCAGTTGCGGGTATCATTACACTCCAAAGGAGTATTTCCATGACCACCCCGAATGCCGTACTGCCAACGGTTTCTCTTTTGACAGGCAAAAGTCGGAACAGAAGTCCGTACAGAACCCACGGCAAGCAGCCATAGGCTGCATACCGCCAAAGTATGTAGAGAGGTCGCAAAGCGTGCATAGCAATTTCTTCCGCTTCATTTCATCGCTCCTTGATTCCTATTACGGCAGCAAGGCAAAGGAAGTGTTGAAGCGGTTGCTGGAAGAGTACCGTCTTGGAGCAACCCGTGACGGGGCTGTCATCTTCTGGCAGATAGACCGCACAAACAGGGTACGCACGGGCAAGGTGATGCAGTACAATCCCAATGACGGACACCGTGTCAAGGACGGACAGGCATCGGCAGTGGACTGGATACACAGCCTGCTTAAAAGGCGGCATGAGCTGGCAGAGGAATGGCAACTGTCCCAATGCCTGTTCGGTGAACACCTGCTGGGCACTTATCCCGATAAGGTCGTGGTCTTGGTGGAATCCGAAAAGAGTGCCGTTATCGGCTCTGCCATCTTCCCCGGCTATGTATGGCTGGCGACAGGCGGCAAGAACCAGTTGGGAGAGGAAAAGCTCCGTGTGCTGACCGGGCGCACCGTGCTCCTCTTTCCCGATGCGGACGGATATGCGGAATGGAAACAGCGTGCCGAGAGCATGGGATATTGCAAGACGGTCGTGTCCGACATCATTGAGAAGAATGCCACCCCGGAACAGAAAGCGGCACACATAGACATAGCCGACTGGATTGTTATCCAGATACGGGAAAGCAAAATAAATTGTACAGCCGACCACTTGGTAGAGGCGGAAAGAATCCTCCGGCGGATGATAGAAAAGAATCCCGTCCTGCAAAAGCTGATAGATGATTTTGACCTTGTACTGGTCGGTGCATCCCCAATCGGCAGCAGCGGCGAGAGCCCTCCATAACGGAGGAGAGCGGAAGCCGTAGGCTGTGGGTAAAAGACAATGGCTTGCCATTGATATAGCCCACTATAACTACACGCTCCGCTTTCGTAGTTGTGGGCTCTCCCGAGGGGATTAAGGCTTTGCCCTAATAACCCACTCAGGGCGTTTCACCCCTGAGAACCCCGTGCTGTTATGAGCGGACAGCAATAAGTTTAATCAACAACCCAAATCAAATTTTGAGAATATGGCTACAAAAAGCAGCATACATATCAAGCCCTGCAAAGTCACATCAAGTGGAGCTCATAACCGAAGAATAGCCGAGTACGTGCGTAATATCGGCAAGTCCAAAATTTACATCGTGCCCGAACTCACTGCCAATAATGAGCAATGGATAAACTCCGCCTTCGGCGACCCCGACCTGCAAGCGCACTATGACTACATCAAGCGGATGGTCAAGGAAAAGACAGGTCGTGCCATGCAGGAGAAGGAACGTGAACGCAAAGGCAAGAACGGGAAAATCATCAAGGTGGTAGGATGCTCGCCAATCCGTGAGGGTGTGTTGCTCATCCGACCGGACACGACATTGGCAGATGTGCAAAAATTTGGCGAGGAATGCCAAAGACGCTGGGGCATCACTCCGCTCCAAATCTTCCTGCACAAGGACGAGGGGCATTGGCTAAGCGGACAGCCCGAAGCCGGGGACAAGGAGAGTTTCAAAGTAGGTGAAAGATGGTTCAAGCCGAACTATCATGCGCACATCGTGTTCGACTGGATGAACCATGATACGAGCAAGAGCCGCAAGCTCAATGACGAGGATATGACCGAAATGCAGAGCTTGGCATCCGACATTCTCCTGATGGAGCGTGGGCAGTCAAAGGCTGTTACAGGTAAGCAACATTTGGAGCGAAACGATTTCATCATTGAGAAGCAGAAAGAGGAAATGAAACGTCTTGACGCTACAAGGCAGTATAGGGAGTACCAATTGGAAATGGCGAACAAGAAGATGCAGGAAGCGGAAACTATGACCAACGCCCTTATCGAAAAGGCAAATGAAAAGGAACGGCAAAGCGAAGACCTTGACAGGGCTATCAGCGAGAAACGCTCCAAGCTGAACAGGGAAAAAGGGAGCGAACTTCTGAATGCCGCTGTCGGCTGGGCTACCGGGAAATCAAAAGCACTGAAAAATGAAATAGAGGATTTGCGCAATGAGATTTCCACGCACGAGAAAACCATTGAGCGGTTACAGGGTAAAATACAAACCATGCAGGACAACCATCATCGGGAACTGATGGACTTGAAAGGCAAGCATTAGTCCGAACTTAGCCGCAAGGAAACGGAACATGCACAGGAAACAACAAGACTCAAGAACCGGATTGCATGGCAAAGCCATATCATCGGCTGTCTCAGTTTCCTGCTGCTCAAAACGAGCGACATCTTCCGTAAGGCGGTACACAGTGTCATCCGTTTCGCCCGTGATTATTACAAGCCACGTTTTGACACGGAACAAGTGTCGGACATCAAGAGTGTCCTTAACCTGTTCGGGGATGACAGACAATCACATCAGGCGGCAGGGGATTTCCTGTATTTCACAGCCCGGCAAAAGGGTGAATTTGACAACCGGGAGCAAATCAAAGCCAGACGGGAGGTTGACAATATGGTGGAAGGAAATTATGACCAGCAGCAGAAAAGAGGATTTTCGATGAGAAGATAGCCCAATGACAAGAGGTATTCATATTCCAATCCCCAATATGAATACCTCTATTTTTAGAGTTCTAAACAAAATGTATGATTATCAGTATAATGAGAAATAGTATCAATAGCCAATGATTGATTTTATTTTCTTTAGACATACGAACCGAATTGTCTTTCACTGTCTTTTTTAAGCTATCAATATCCTGTTGAGTATGTGATATAGAAGCTTTGATATTATCGCATAAAGCTCCTATTTTGGTGGTGCTAGCTGAAAGGGCATCTAAAGCCTGTCTTGCTGAATTAGAATGTATATCTAAACATTCTCTTTGAGTGACTAAAAGCTTCTCTTGTTCTAAAAGCAATTTGTTAATATTATCCAACAATTTACTTGACGACTGCGCATGATTTAACACAGATATTTGTGCATTACTCACATTCTTAATTGCTTCATCTTGATTTTTTTGAGAGATGTCTAATTCTTGCTTGACGACATTGAGGGAATCAACTATTTTGTTTGTACTATCAGAAATTATTTCAGCGATAGAAGTTAATTTGGCTGCATTATCCACAACTGCCTCTAAACTTTCAATCTGCTTCGCCATGTTGACGATATTCCGGCTGGCTTCAACTTCAAACTGTTTGACAGAAGCTGTCAACTCCTTTTTTATGTCGTCAACGATTGAAGTACAGGATTTTTCAAATTCGCTTACAATAGAAGTCGCTTGTTGTTCAATGACAGCCTTATTATTACTCAATAGTTCAATTACAGCGGAAATCGTAACTTCAATTCTTTCAAAGTTCTCAATATAAGTGTTGATTTCCGTATTTGTATGAGTATAAGCAGAAATAACATCTTCCACTTGTTGTCGGGCAGAAGCAACATCTGAAAGAGTGTTCTTCAGTTGCTCTATAGTCTGGAACAATTCATTATTTTCCATAAACGCTAATTGATATATTGCTTTTTAAAATTTTCAAGCCAATCTAATTGAAATTGGATTTCACTTATTTGTTGCCACTCATTCAATTCAGATAGTCTTGTTTCAGATAGAATATTTTTCTCTTGCATTAATTGAATGAACAATGTCATTTTTTGATAGAAATCATCATAGTCTTCTGAACGTGCCTTAAATTCTTTGTAGCCATTGATAAAGCTATCACGCATTTCATGGCGTAGATTTTTTGTATCTGTAGTATTTAAATACAACAGGCAATATACGTTCAAAAAATCCAATGCCGGATTACTGTCTGTAAGTGAACGTCGGATTAGACGAATGGCACCTTGCAGGTGTTTGATGTTATCTTTGGGTGAACCCGATGAACCGACAACGTTATCATCAACTACATCCATATATTTAAATAGAATATCATACGATGAAAATTTACCATGTTCAGTGTCCGTAGTTAGGCTATAAGGTACACCGTTTTCGGTAACATAATCCTCACGTGCAAACTTTGAATTGAAATAATAGTATATGTAATCCTTTAAATCCTCATTGACAACAGACCAACTGTCAGTCGTATTAACAGCTTGTTGGCAAAAGGATTCGATGTCTCGTATGGCACGCTCTCTTTTTTTAGCGATTTTATTATACACAAACTCAGTGATATACCCTAAACACTTTTGCATAGCGTTATCACCTTTGTATGTATAAGCCTTTTTCATTTCAACATCGGCACGTTCTTCCGTAAAATAACGCATAAGGAATAATTTGAGATAGTTGAAATAATCCTTGTCACTTCTGCGTTTGGTGACAATACGAAATTGACTATTTTGATAGTCTCGTGTATAATCATCAATAATACCGACACAACACATACGGTAAATGGCTTTTTCTACAGTTGCAACAAACTCTACTTCACCATCTTTTACATCACGAGAATCCTTAAATACCAAAATAGGATAATTCTTATTCTTTAGCCAAGCGTTGATTTGTTGTACAGATTCAAAATTAACTTCTGGAGAATATGAAATGTACGAAACGAGATTATCCCCAATCTTCGTGTCAAGCAATTCATCCATAAACCCAGATACTTGTTTATGTGATATTTCAGACAAGTTTGTATTTTCTTCATCCGTTACATCCGTAATGGATTTTGTTAAAAGATAATACATGACCATCTTTTCGAATTCTTCACCTATGAAGTTGTTATCAAAAAAGAATTTGTGAACTCCATAATCAACAGGTACTGATTCCATCAAGCGAGTACGTGGATTTTGTTCCATAAATAGCTGAGGACAATACAATATTGTCGCAAGAGCCATTCTTCTATCACGACCGGCACGACCAGCTTCTTGAACAAATGCTTCTAATGAACCTGAAAAATTAATGTTGTAAGTAAAACGTACATTGGGCTTGTCAATTCCCATACCAAACGCTTTAGTTGCAACCATAATCGAAGTTTTCCCAGCGATAAATCTTTCTTGTTCCGTAAGGACATCGCCACCAATATAAGTACTAATATTCGCACCGGTCAACTTATCTTTTAGTGAAGATGCCACACCTATATTACTTGATGTATCGTTTACACCAATGCTACCACGACGATGAGGACAAAAAACAATTGCCGCAGCATTATTGGGCTGTTTTCTATACCAATCCTCAGAAATATCAACACATAGTTCCGCATTTTTTATCTCTCTCAAGATATTCTCATTTGTGATAGATTCACGCTCAATGAAACGTTGTTTAATACGGGCTATATTTTCAGGAGATTGTAGTTCCAAAAGTTTGTGATAACTTTCTTCTATTATAGCTGGTAGTGTGTCATTTTTCTTTCTGTACACATCCCACTTTGACCAGCAAGAGGTTCCATCAATTTCTATAATATGGTATTGAAGTTCTAATCGGTTTGTATTCTCATACCTGACGATAGCATCGCTGTCCAAAGGGAATGCGCCATTGCCCGATAATTCACGTTCAACATCTGCCAGCACATCAAATGAAGCAGTCGCGGTTAATCCGAAAAGCGCTATTCTGTCTGGTCTAATCGCAGATTGTTTTGGCAATACATAATTGTAAAGATTCCTGCCCAAATGCAAGTAGGTAAACCTAAAATCGTGTCCCCATTCTGAAACACAGTGAACTTCATCAATAACTCCATAAGAAAAATATACATGTAAATCTTGCATATTATGAAGCCTACTTCTAAAACCACGAATACACAAACGTTCTGGGGAGAGGAAAACAAATTGCACCAAAGATCTTTCCATCAATTCTTCTCGTTTGGATTTATCGGAAACTGTAGAATTGATGAATGTGCAACTATCTATTGAAGCTTTTCTTAACCCATCATATTGGTCTTTCATCAAAGATATAAGTGGGTCTATTACTATAGTAATGCCGGGCTGCAATAAGGCTGCAATCTGATATGTTAATGACTTACCACTACCTGTTGGAAGCAATCCTATAACTGATAGGTTACTCATTGCCCTCGTGAGGATTGGCAACTGACCATTTCTGAACTTTTCTTTTCGGAATAGCAGATTAAGGAAATAGGTTATTTTTTTTACTTGCTCCTCATTATCTACAAAAATTCCTTGCTCATTCTTTAACACAAATGGTTTATAGTCAATTCTATCAGTTGTATAAATATATCTTTCTGCTTTTAAATTATCCTCGTCTGCTGAGAAGATTGCAAAATAACAATCATTTTTTGCTTTGAATGTGCTGAAGTCATAATCTCTATTTTTTTTACTTGAAGAATAATGAATAACTAAATCATACTCGATATTCTTAATATCATCCGTTATATGTTTAATATGATACTCGTTTAGATGCAACGGTGAACTATCATATAGTTCATTGGATATAATTGTCAATTTTATTTTTGGTAGTCTTAGTCTTTCATATTCAACGCTCATACTTGTTAATGTATTGAACATCTGCCTAAAATCCTCAAAAGCTAATGCAGCACATGGCACATCTTTTTCTTCAACAAGTACATTCCATTCAGGTAACTCAAGATTAAGCCTTTTTGATATAAGTATCTCTACAAGGAGTTTCTGAATACGCGCTATAGCCAAAGGGGAATAAGCTACCTCATTTTGAGGGATAAATTCTCCGAATTCTAATGTATTCCTTTTTCCTAAAGCTATAAAAAGATTATTTATAGCGCAACGACTATCTTCTATAATATCAAATTCGATAAGACCATTGTTAGAAGTCTCCGCATAAAAATTACCAGCTTTACAAAATGCTCTTTCTATAAACGGTGAGGGATTTGTTGCCAATCCTCTTGTTATGATATTGTTAAGAACCGCCAATATTGGATGTGGGTCATCACTAATGCTGGTACCTAAATCAAATGGGGCATATACATCAAAATAAGTAAGTGTATCAGGAAAAGACACCATATTTCTTATCATGGAAAGCTCATAAGCAGCCCGGAATTGTACAGCTGGGTAGAACTTGTACTTGATAATCTGCTGTTGCGCATTTGGCAATAGCTTTACAATACCTATATTGTAAGTATATCCTAGTTGGTTTTTATCGGAAAGCAATTCATGTTTCTCTAACGCCAGTGGACGTTGAAAATACTTGAAAAACGAATTAATACGAAAGTTTCCACTTAAATAATATGGACTGACACATACGAGGGTGTTGCTATACAGCTTATTTGTATAAAGTATCTGAGTAAGATGTTTATGGTCAATACCACCTATATCCAAGATATTGGAAAACATTTGGTAAATAGGTGATTGGTGATTGAATGCCAAATCGTTTGCCGTAACATCATTGATTTTCTTGTTTACAGATTTGATAAATATACCTGAGGCAGCTTTAGCTATCAGATAAACTGCCCGTTCCAGTGCCACCTTGGACGGTTCTATCAGAATCACCTCTTTGATGGAGCATGGTAAAACATTCTGTTTGATGTAATCAAGAATGAAAAGTGTTGCCATTCCCTGACCACATGCCCAATCAATGATGTTGATTTGACGAGGCAGTGGCTCATTCAGTAGAGCAAAAGCTTTTTCTAATTTTCCCTTGTGCCAATCTGTATAAGAAGCTAGGTAAGCATTCAATTGAAGTTCCTCTGTATATATTGTATTATCTGCATCGGAGCCTCCTTTATTGGTTATACACCAAGGTTTATGCCGATATTGAGCTGGCAGTGCATTTACTGCAGCGCATTTGATATTATCAAGAGAAACGTCATGATATTCCTCAATATTCTTTTTAAACTCGAACATGTTTATTTTCCTGTAATCGTTTCTGAAAAAGAATTATTCAGATGTTGCTTATAATTGGACTTTGCCGATAATTTATTAGTGTTTGCATAGCAATATTCACATAAATGAGGGCAAGTACTGTACTCTCCAATATCTTTGCTAATCATACAGCCGCAAAAAGCACGTTGCCCTTTATCGCTATTGTTCTTCTTTTTTATCGCATAAGTGCTATCGTCAATTTTAATGGCATCTTCTGGTATTTCAGGCATATCAAACAGTACTGGTTGCATCTTTATAATATCAACTTTAAGAAAATCCATTAAAACTTTATCTTCATGGGCAAAACGAATCATGAGATTATCATCTACGCAGTGATTATGCTCAATCCCATATTGTTGTATATCAATCCGCTCTCCACAGGTTGCCAACTGATAATTCCATTTTTTATTGAGTTCTGAAAGTTGTTTTGCAAACTCATTCATTGAGGCATCATTCCATTCAATATAATTGATACCATTCTTTTCCAAGTTTGATTTGACTTTTTTGTATGATGCTATATCTGCGAAACTAAATACAAGTTTCTCTGTATAACCAAACAACTTGTTTCCGATATATTCAATTTTCTTTAGGAGTAAATCAATGTTTATCTTATCTGTTAGAATAAGTGGGTCGAAACGCCAAATCACATGACCAACACCAAGTTGTTTTACCAAAAGCTTAAAGGTTTCAATACGTTCATCAAGCGGTGGAACACCAAGTTCCAAACGCTCATTTTCATAATCATTGAGTGTGTACTGTATATAGCATCCAATATTGTGCCCTTTCAGTTCATGCAGGTGCTCTAAAAGAGGACGTGGGTTTTTCGACCAAAAGATTATAAATCGGGTGTTTTCATAAGAAACATAACCACGTATTCCATTAAAAGGATTAGTCCATGCAGAATAACCTTTTTTTAGACGATGAAAAAACCAATCTGCATAGAACGCAGGTATATCTGTACTACGACTTGCTGATACGATTTCAGGAAGTTGCATTTCAACATTTTCTCCGTTTTCCCGTTTTTTGATAGCTTTTTTCCACGTTGCCATATTTAAAAATCAAAATCCAATGCTTTAATTTTTTTATCCAAGTATTCAAATATTTGAGCATGATATTCTTTGCCCAATCTTATAATTTGTTCTGATGGAGTAGAACGGTAACGTGCGTATATTCCATTAAAAATATTACCCAATGCCGGATCTAAATTGGCAATACGAGGTTTAATCAGCATGTCAGCCATTTGCATACCTTGTAAATGATGATCATACGCCATTAACATTGATTGGCCGAATGGATCATACGGACTATCGGGAAGTTGCTCATTTTCAGAATGGGCAAATAAATGATAAAAAACTTTATTGTACTCCCATGTTATAGAGAACCGATACGCATATAGATATGGATTGTCATTACCATCAGCAATGGCTTTACTCAAAAAATAGTAACTTAAACCAACCGCTTTTTTGATTGAATCATTATCTGAAAAGAAATCTCCTTCCATTAACTTACCTAATGTCAGAGCTATAGATTGAATATCTGATACCTTACTAAGTTGTAGAGGATCTCTTATTATAGAATCGTAAACCTTTAGCCCATACTGATGGGCTTTAGAGGTATTGCCTATATTGGCAGCATCTTGTGCCTGTTGAGCGAACTGTTCACATTCACTTATACTGCTATTGGTGTTCGCAGTCATCAAAGGGGTTTTATCTACATATCTGTACTCAATGAAAGTGTTTCTATCATACATATGTAAGACGCACTTTGACACTTTACCGTGCTCATAATAAACGATAAAGCCGTAAACGCTATAATCCACTTCTTGCCAACCAAAAGGAGACATAGCTTCAATAGGAAAGCCTCGTAGTTCAACGGAGTTTTCCGTTTTACGAACGATTTTCATCGGTTTGTCAGACATATTGGGTCTACCCAAATCATCGTTGAATACTTTAACGATGTAACCAACTCCCGATTCTAGTTTGTAACCATTGCAGCCATCAATGTTTTTATCTACACATACGGTTCTAAAACACTCTTGTAATCCCATTTTAGGCTGACCATTCTCATACCGCTGATGACAGTTTGATTTGAAAATAAAGGGCTCAATCTGTAATGTCTGCTCTCTTTCCACTTTTAATCTTGCTTGGAGTTCGGCTTCTTTTTGACGATTCTCTTCTAAACGTTTTTCTCTTTCATTTACAATGCGTTCTTCTTCAAATTTTCTATGATTAGCGGCTTCTTCCGCACGTTGTTTTTCCCGCTTTTGTTCTTCTTTTTTCTTCTTGAAGTAATCGAATAATCCCATAATATAAAATTTATAGTTATAAAACGAGAAGCGTGGCACTGCCATTAACCACGTCTTAAAGTGCAGGCCCTGAGAAAACCTTAATCAACAGATATGGTAAAGCAGCCCACGCTATAACGTGGGAACTGCCATGCCAATTCTTGTTGATTTTCGTGTTTCAGTTTCTCAGGCTTCGCACTTACAAGAGTAGCATAACGCTCCTTATATTTTCAAATGTTTGGAAAAGGTTACCCAAATCCGAATACAAAAATATAGAAAACATTTGGAAAAGAAGAATGTAGAATGAAAAAGTTTGTCTGTTTTTAAATCTTCTCTTGGCAGATTAAAAATAATAGATTATCTTTGTGCCAACAAATCCCGCCCGCTTCCCGTAAGATTAGCGTACCCAGCGGGACATTTTTTATTTATGGGACTTAGATACACGCATCAAGCCATAACCACAGAACAGCAAATTGATATACTCAAAGAAAGAGGTTTGCTCATTGATGATGTTGAACAAGCTATTGAAGTTCTTGACACCATCAGTTATTTTCGTCTTGCTGGTTATTGGCGACATTTTGAAATCGACCGTTTTTCTCATCAATTCAAAAAAGGTTGTAGCTTTGCTGATGTTATAGACCTCTATTCTTTTGACAAAGAGCTTCGTACTTTACTGTTTACCGCTATCCAAACGATTGAGGTTTCTGTACGTACCAAGATAATAAAACATTTCGCCCTCGAATTTGGTGCATTTTGGTTTATGGACGAAAGCTATGCCACTAATGAAATCCGTTTCACAGCAAATTTAGCTGTCATTCGCAAGGAGGTGTCTCGCTCGCACGATGATTTTATCACTGAGCATTTTCGTAAATATAGCGAGCCTGATTTGCCCCCTGTATGGAAAACACTGGAGGTTATCTCTATGGACACACTTTCCAAACTCTATTCCAATTTTTCGGATGCTACTGCCAAACACGCTGTGGCAAGAGAGTTTGGTTTGAACCATCACAAATTTTTGAGAAGCTGGCTGGAATGTCTTGCCGTACTTCGTAATTGCTGCGCCCATCATTCAAGACTGTCAAATCGGGTTTTTCCTGTCAAGCCAATGATGCCTATGCATATGCCAAACACATGGATTACGGATTTCTCGTTCCGTGAACAAACACTTTATCCGCAACTCTGCTATGTGGTGTATTGGCTTAACTCCATTTCTATGGGTAACACTTTTGTTGCAGATTTCAAGCAGCTTTTATCGAAATACCCATCAGTAAGAACTCGTTTATTAGGCTTTCCTCATAATTGGGAACAAGAGCCTTTGTGGAGATAAAATAATTGCCCTGTTTCTTAAAAAGCACTGGGGCAAACCAGTTCCGTCTTTAATTGTTTCCAATAAATGGATTGTTTCAAGCCCCTATAGAAAGAGAACAAAAATTACTGTGTGAAAATTAATCTACGACAAGGAGTAAGCAAGGATCAATATCAAACAAAAATCAATACCTTTGCAGTACATATGAGATAGACCAAAACAAAAGTGGAATATCGGAAACGAATAGCAAGGAAAAGAGAAGAAACGACCCAAGTTGATGTCCTTTTTGAGTTAATAATCAATAAAAGCGTTAAATCTTCACCTTTTAGAATGTGCAATTAAAAATAACAACCATATTTCTGACTTATTATCTATAAAATATTGAGTAATAATCGGTTGTAAATACATCGTATATATTCTTGCAGGCAATAATTATATATTTCAGCAGTAAGTAATGATTTTATATATTCCACATTTTCATATATGTATTTCATTTTATAAGCTAATATTTCAAAGGGCATATCTTCATTATTATATGTAGCCATTATCTGCCATAAATTTGAAATTGTTTGGCTTATGTCATTATCTTGGTACTGTTTATTGGCTTCCATATTCTGATATTTATAGATGTAATACTCTGTGTATGCTGGTATGCGGTATGTTTCATGTGCAAAGCCAGTTCCGCCCCTGGCAATACATCTCAACATATCATTTACGCAATAGAATATTTTGTTTAATGTCTTACGTTCACAACGATAGTGTTTCCTATTATTGGCATTAAACTGTGCATACCATATACAATATAAGTCAAATCCAGTTTCTCCATAGAAATAACCTTGCAATGAAGTATATTGTTGGCGGTATAATGTATCGGGATAAACCGCTGCCGAATTTGCAAACAATCTTTCCGCATCTTCTTCTATATAGCGGTACTCTTTTTTACTTTGTTTACGGAATTTATCAATATTGAGTATATCATCTTGTATGTTACGTTCACACAGAGTTTTACTACAAGAGCAACCCATTACCACGAAAATGGCAAGAACAAATAGTACTATGTTTGCAATGCGATACATATTGTTTATAATGGTTTGGTGAGGAACAGCGTTAAGCTGTTGGCTCGACCTTGTTAACATTCAATTTATAAAGCTATTAGTTTATTATAGTAAAATAGAACAGTGCGATTCCAAGTATCAATCCTCCTAATATTCCACCAACAAGATAAAACATCCACATGGGATAATGGAATTCGAGATCAATATATGGAATAGTTTTTTTCTTAATATACCTGCTCCATAACCAGATTATCATCTTTCCCCACTGTTCTATTTCTATCATATTGTAATATATTAATGTTAATGGGATAGCGGGGAACGCTGTAAGGCGTTATCACGCTTCGTTAACATCATATTTTATTCTCATTCCAGTGTACCATATCGTATGGATAATACGGCAACCCTTTCAGGCTGTTATCATCCAGCCCCAAAACCTTGACCAATGCACCGCTCTCAAAACACCAATATCCGTCATGTATTAGACCATATTTGTGGTCGTCATGCCAAGCGCAATCGGAATGTCCACGATACCATTCCCTTTTGAGATACTTTTCCAATCGCTTTGTCGCCTGTGTCTTGTTTGTTTTAGCTAAATCCGACACTTCCAAGATTGCCCGATAAGGCATAGCGTCAAACACGCAATCCGCCATTTCCTTCCGTTCCGGGAAACAGTAATTCAGCAATACATCATAAACACGATCTTTAACTTCTTTCATGTCTATAAGTACACGGAGTTTGTGAATGACATTATTATCATACTCCAACATGATACCTATTGAAAGCAGCCATAACATCTGAACATAATAGCCATACGGAGTCCAACATTTTTCTAAAACATTGATTGTCGAAATATAATTGGATTTTATAAATTCTAAATTCTCCCCCATAGAATACATCGTTACGATAGTATAAACTCTACAATCAAATAAACGTCCATACAAATCAGGACTAATCTCATCTCCCTCTTTTTCAGATTGTTCTATCATACTATTAAGTTTTTCTATTCGACAATAATACTTAGCCAATTGCTTTATATACTGTTCTTCCGTAAAAAGTTTATCTCTTAATTCCATATATGGTACACTGCTTTTTGATGTTAATATTATTTGTAAAAACACTTGTTTGGTATCTTCTATTTTGAAAACTGATATCTGACAGGTGTGTTTCCTAATCTCTAATAGCTACACCCTACAAATCATCCAGCGTATCAAGTGGATTGGGTATGCTTGACTTGAGGGCATTCGTTACATGAAGATAAATATTCGTCATCTTTATATTGTTGTATCCCAGCAATTCTTGCCCATGATGCGTACCAGTATCCGTTCACTGACAACGCCTTGTGAGGTGAGATTCAGTAGTTTCAGATAGTCTTCCGGTAACATGTGTGTCTGTTGTGAATTGGGATGCTGCACGTACGTCCGGCTGTAATCTATGTAGGCGTAGGGAGAAGAGCGGTCGGAGAAATCCGGTAGTTTAAAGGCGGTAACTGTTATGTAGGCGGAAGCGTTGTCCGCCATTTGTATGCTGCTCTCCCGGGAAAGTAGTAGGGCAATTGCCGGATTATTTGCATACTTTATCCGTATGTAGCGTTCACCGTTCACTTTTTCTCTGTACAGGACGATGCTTGACCGTTGCTTCTGTATCTTGTCCATATCTTTGGCGGTTGCTTTATACCTCAAAGATAAAGCAAAGTATTGAAATCTGAACGGTTGTTCAGAAAATATTTTTATCGAAATATTTTAAATATTGCTAAAAGAAGTCAGGCTTTCAGGAGCGAGTATAGACAATCTAATTTCTCCTTCAATTCGTCTACATCCAGACCATTCAGGAACGATTGCTCGTAGGACATGCCCAGGAATATTTGACGGAACAACGAGGCGGTCTTTTTCACATCCGTATCTTGCTTTATTTCACCGCTCTCTTTTGCCTTCTGTATGACCGCCTTCCATAGTTCGTGTTCCTTGCGGAATATTTCTTCCATTTTTTCACGGGCTCCGGGATAATACATCCTCACTTGGGAAAGGAAATGGAAATAATAGAAGTTGGGACAGCATTCATTATCATCTGCACAGCATTGTACCTGTTTGATGATATGGTTCATGACTGCACTCACTCCTGCCACATACTGTTCTATAAATTCAGCCAGTGTTTCCGTCGGCCCGGCAAACTTGTTGGCCGGTGTCTGCATCTGTATGACATACTTGTCTGCTACCGCCATAAACAAGTCGAGTTTATGGGGAAAATAATATACTACCCCCGTCTTTACCACCCCGCAGGCTTTCGCCAGCGTGCTGATACTCGCTTTGGGTCAATGTAAAAACCTGAGGGGTAAATTTATAAATTGTTATCTTTGTCTC
>ERZ772969.1714-NODE-1714-length-15735-cov-2.866263_pt1 | contig 15735 bp, 11 predicted proteins | sample MGYA00511676_ERZ772969 | MGnify/ENA primary metagenome ERZ772969 (study PRJEB29015, sample SAMEA2737651) | human gut metagenome | biome: human gut; feature: human-associated habitat; material: faeces | place: China | collected 2012 ... | reverse complement strand
TAAAACGCAGGTAATCGAACGGAATGCACAGGAACGAGTCGATAGCCACCGTGAGTGCCATGACCCAAATATACGATGGATGGTCGGCATAGCCCATGAACGAGGCGATGGGTGACAAGAACATCAGCACCAACAGGAAGAAACTGAGCGCGCCGGAGCCAACGGCAATCAGCGTGGTAGAATAGACCTTGCGCGGGTCTTCGCCCGACTTGTTGGCAAAACGGAAAAAGGTAGTCTCCAGTCCGAATGTCAATATCACGAGTATCAGAGCCGTCACGGCATACATGTTGGTCATGATGCCATACTCGCCGCTGGCCGATGCCAGCTTGATGGTGTACAGGGGAGTGAGCAGGTAGTTGAGAAAACGACCGACAATGCTACTCAGTCCATAAATGGCTGTATCCTTGACCAATGACTTTAGATTCGACATAGTTTATGAGTTTACAAGTAGACGAGTTGACAAGTTCACAAGTTGATAGTCCTACAACATCATACAGCTAACCACTCCCCTCCCTTTCGGGGAGGGGCCGGGGTGAGGCTTCTATCCAAAAAACATGTACGCGATGGCTATCGCCGCCACAACACCCGCCAAATCGGCCAGCAATCCGCACGCCACGGCATGACGTGTGTAGCGGATGTTGACACTACCGAAGTAGACTGCCAATATATAAAAGGTGGTGTCGGTAGAGCCTTGGAAGATGCAACTCAAGCGACCAACGAACGAATCGGCACCATACGTGGTCATCGCATCAACCATCATGCCGCGCGCACCACTGCCCGAGAGCGGTTTCATGAGGGCCGTTGGCAAGGCACCCACAAACTGATTGTCTCCTCCTACCGCCGACACGCACCATCCAATGCCGTCGACCAACATGTCCATAGCACCCGATGCGCGGAACACACCGATGCCCACGAGGATGGCTACTAAATAAGGTATGATGCGCACTGCCGTGGTAAACCCGTCTTTCGCCCCTTCGATAAAGGCGTCGTAGACATTCACTTTCTTGCGTAAGCCAGCGAAGATGAACAGCACGATGATGGTCATGAGCAGAATGTTGGCCACGCTGGTGCTCACCACGTTCATCGTGTCCTTGCTCATCTGCCCGAATCCCCAGATGATGAGCGACACGATGGCCGCCATTCCGCCAAGGGTGAGCACCATCACCTTGTTGAGCAGGTTGATTTTCTGATAGATAGATGTGATGATAAGACCGACAATAGTAGAGAAAAAAGTAGCCAGCAGAATGGGGATGAAGATGTCGGTGGGCTGCGCAGCTCCTAGCTGTGAGCGATACACCATGATGCTCACGGGTATCAAGGTCAGTCCCGAAGTGTTGAGAACCAGGAACATAATCATCGGATTGGTGGCGGTATCCTTCCTCGTGTTCAGCTCCTGTAGCTGTTCCATGGCCTTCAATCCTAACGGCGTGGCGGCATTGTCAAGCCCCAACATGTTGGCCGCCATGTTCATAAAGATACTCCCTGTGACCGGATGTCCCTTCGGTATGTCGGGAAACACCTTAGAGAATACAGGTGAAAGCATACGAGCCAAGACGTTGATGACGCCTCCCCGCTCGCCTATCTTCATGATACCGAGCCACAAGGAAAGCACGCCCGTCAGTCCCAACGAAATCTCGAAAGCCGTCTTGGATGATTCAAACGTAGAATTCATCATGGCTGGAAACACCTCCATGTCACCCATGAAAACCATTCTTGCCAAAGCGATAACAAAGGCAAGGATGAAAAATGAAACCCAAATATAGTTCAATACCATTTGGTGCAAAATTATATAAAAATGCCGGTTCACCCAAGTAAACGGATATTTTTTACCAGCAATGCACGATATGCAGGGGCAAATCAAGGTCCTTTCTCGATTTTCATCAAAACAGACCTCTAATTCAAATATTTTGTCTAAATTTGTATTTGGATAGTGTCCAACAAGATAAGAAAGACTAACTATGATGCATTTTTTGGAAAAATTCAAGTTCTGCCCCGTGTGTGGGAGCCAACACTTCGTGGAAAATAACGAGAAAAGCAAACGATGTGAGAACTGTGACTTTGTGTATTTCATGAACCCAAGCGCCGCCAACGTGGCTTTCATCCTCAACGAACGTGGCGAATTGTTGGTTGAGAAGCGGCGCAACGAACCCGGCAAAGGAACGCTGGATCTTCCCGGTGGATTCACCGATGCAAACGAAACTGGCGAAGAAGGCATCATCAGGGAGGTGAAAGAGGAAACGAATTTGCAGGTAAACCGTGCGGAATATGTGTTCAGTTTGCCCAACAAATACCGCTACAGCGGACTGGATATCCCTACACTCGACATGTTTTTTCGTTGCGAAGTGAGCGACACATCCTGTCTGAAAGCTGGTGACGATGCCGATACAGCCTTGTGGTTGCCACTAAATGAGATTCACACCGAGCAGTTCGGACTACGTTCTATCCGCCAAGGTTTGCGCATTTTCCTCGAAAGAGCCAGCGAAATGGGTTGGACAAACGTAGGCAAGAAACCAAACAAATGAACAAAAATCAATAAAAATATATTATCATGAAACTGGCAGAAGCATTAAGTTTGAGAAAAGATTTGCAGAAAAAGATTGATCAATTGAGCAGTCGACTGACGCAAAACGTGAAAATCCAGGAGGGCGACGAGCCTGCCGAACAGCCGGAAGAGCTGCTCAAAGTGTTGGACGAATGCTTGAAACAGCTCGAAGAACTGATTCTGAAAATCAACATCACCAACCTGAAGACCGAGCGCAACGGGCGCACCCTGACCGCCATGATGGCCGAACGCGACGTGCTGACCAAGCGCATTGGCATTCTCAGAGAGGCTTTTAACGCTGCGACTCAGACGCAAGACCGCTATTCGCGTACCGAGATTAAATACGTTTCAACAATCGACATCAAGGCACTGAACAAGCAAATTGACCACTTTTCGCAGGAGTTGCGCAAGCTGGACATGCAAATTCAGGCCACCAACTTTGAGGTAGACTTGGTATAAAGTCGCACCAACGACAAACGCAACTCGCGGGTTGCGCAATGACATTTTATGGACGTAGTCTCGCAATACAGGGCGAGTTGAAAAAGAAAAGTATGATCACTTGCGCTGTTCGGAACCAACAGCATGATTCTATTATGAATCAAGTCACGGTGCAGGTTCAGCACATCAGCATACGAATGCATGGCGCAAAGAGCACGTAGCACGACCGTCAACTGACTGTATTCTTTGAGATGAGGGTGGGATGTGGGATTTTTAACATGCGTAGGGCTTCTGACGCTCTACTTTGTTAACAAACCTTTCGTTTGTTAAATCAATTCATTTTCTTTGACAAAACAAAATCGAGAAATAGACAAAATGAGGAGATTTTTAAGGCCTTCAAAGTCTTAAACTCAGCCTCTTGTACCCTATTCACATGCAACAAATGGGCAATATGTATGCTTTTGTCCTCCAATATGTATGCTTTAACCACTCAATATGCATGCTTTAACCGCCCAATATGCATCATATTGAAGGGCTTTTTGTCCCAAACACGTTGCTTTTTAATTACCACATAGGAGTAAAAATCATATAAGTCGCTACTAATCAAATCAATAACAAAATCCTTTCATAATGAGCTTATTGACGACATACGAACAAGTTGGTTGAAAAAACGCCCAGCATTTGTGTTAAAAACGCGTTATAAGAACAGACATTTCACAGAAGAACATTGCTTTTGATTTAAAAACAAAAAGTACCTATGCACCGAACTTTCATGGCGCATCGAGGAACTCATCGTCAACGAGCAGTTCTTCGCCATCGTATAAAAAATCATTGATAAGCGTGCGTACTAATTCATTTTATTTGTATCTTCGCCACATCGTTCATTGGGAAGGTGGCTTGCACTCCAACATTGGGACAAAGCTATTCTCCTATCACCAAAACCAACAAAAGATGTTCAAAATTATTCAACAGTCAGATTATAAGGTAAACCAATGGAGCGGCGGCATCACAAGAGAGCTGTTCATCCTCCCTCACGACAGTAGTCTTGCAGAGAGAAACTTCAACCTAAGAATATCGTCAGCGGTGATTCACCTCACGGAAAGTACTTTTTCTGACTTTTCAAATTATCAACGCTTCTTGTTACCTGTTGAGGGAAACATCACCTTATATATAGTTGGCAGTGCGCATCAACTGAGCAATGACCTTCCTTTCGCATTCGATGGGAGCAAAAGTGTTCGTTCGGCAAACAGCAGTGGGGCAATCGATTTCAATGTCATTTGCCGTAAAGACTACAAAACAAAGGTTACTGTCGCCTGCAAAGGAGAAAGCGAAAAGGCCACCACCACCTTTATTTTTGCGCTCGAAGACATCGACATCAATGGCAGAAAAGTGGAGAAATACAATTCTATTCTCACAACCGAGCCTTACAAGTTCACAGGAAAAGCAGTGGTAGTCGAAATTCCTTGAGCTGTAGTTTCGGCTGATACACGAAAAAAATAATCTTATTGCATGAAGCAGAATGTTCTCCCAAAGGGAGGGATTGCTTCGATGATGATTATTTGTATCTTCGCCATGCCAAACGTTGGGTAGAAGAATGCAGGGCGTATAGCGCATGGTGTACGACCATCTACTGACTGTATTTTAAGAGATGAGGGTGGAAGCTGGGATAAAAAACAGCGGTTATCCAGTGGTTTTGAATTAAATGTTGTACCTTTGCAGCACATAAATCTTCTATTGATAAAGCATCAAAAACGTTGATAGGTATGCTTTTTAAGCATGAAGATTGTTTCAGTGTCAGTAAATTTTATTTTTTATTAGCATGAAAATTGAGAACCAAATAGCCAGTTCTGTCATTGCTTCAGTGAAAGAACTCTACGGACAAGATGTACCCATGTCGATGGTACAGTTACAGAAGACGAAAAGTAACTTTGAAGGAAACCTCACCTTGGTGGTGTTTCCCTTCCTGAAAATATCACGCCAGAAACCCGAAGACACGGCGCAAGCCATCGGCGAGTTGCTGGTGCGAGACTGTTCGGCCGTAGCTGGTTTCAACGTCGTGAAGGGCTTCCTGAACCTCAACATCGCCAAAGAGGCATGGGTGGGATTGCTCAATGACATGCATGCGGATGAAAAATTCGGAGAGAAACCCGTCACAGACCAATCGCCCTTGGTGATGATAGAATATTCATCGCCCAACACCAACAAGCCACTTCACTTGGGTCATGTGCGCAACAACTTGTTAGGATGGTCGTTGGCACAAATCATGCAAGCCAATGGCAACAAGGTGGTGAAGACCAACATCGTGAACGACCGAGGCATTCATATTTGCAAATCAATGCTCGCTTGGCTGAAATGGGGCAACGGAGAAACACCCGAATCGAGCGGAAAGAAAGGTGATCACCTCATAGGCGATTACTATGTGGCGTTTGACAAGCACTACAGAGCCGAGGTGGCAGAGCTGAAAAACAAGTTCATGACAGACGAGGGACTGGACGAAGAGGCCGCCGAGAACAAGGCAAAAGAAGAGGCTCCGCTGATGAAAGAGGCGCGCCAAATGCTCGTGAAGTGGGAACAGGGCGATGAAGAGGTGCGCGCCTTGTGGCAAAAAATGAACAATTGGGTTTACGCCGGCTTTGATGAAACGTACAAGACGTTGGGCGTGAGCTTTGACAAGATATATTATGAATCAGATACTTACCTCGAGGGAAAGGCTAAGGTAGAAGAAGGACTGGAGAAAGGTCTTTTCTTCCGAAAGGATGACAACAGCGTATGGGCAGACTTAACACAAGAGGGTTTGGACCAAAAGCTGTTGCTTCGTTCTGACGGCACCAGCGTGTACATGACGCAAGACATCGGAACGGCAGACATGCGGTTCAAGGATTTCCCCATCGACAAGATGATATATGTGGTCGGCAACGAGCAGAATTATCATTTTCAGGTGCTTTCCATCTTGCTCGACCGCTTGGGATTCAAGTGGGGTAAGGAGTTGGTACACTTCTCCTACGGTATGGTTGAATTGCCAAACGGTAAGATGAAGAGCCGCGAAGGCACGGTGGTGGATGCCGATGAGTTGATAGCTACCATGATAGACGACGCTCGCAAGACCAGTGATGAGCTGGGTAAGTTCAAGGATATGAGCGAGGAAGAGAAGCGTGAGATTGCCCGCGTGGTTGGATTGGGCGCACTGAAATACTTCATCTTAAAGGTAGATGCGCGCAAAAACATGCTGTTCAATCCCGAAGAGTCTATCGACTTCAATGGCAACACGGGTCCGTTCATCCAATATACTTACGCCCGCATCCGTTCCATCATGCGCAAAGCGGCTGCAGAGGGCATGGCATTGCCCGCACAACTGCCCACCGATGCGCCACTGAACGACAAGGAAATTGCATTGATACAGAAGATGAACGACTTTGGTGCGGTGATAGAACAGGCTGCGACGGATTACAGTCCGAGCGGCATTGCCAACTATTGCTACGAGTTGACCAAAGACTTCAACCAGTTCTACCACGATTACAGCATTCTGAACGCCGACACGCAAGAGGAGAAACTCACCCGGTTGGTGCTGGCCAACAACGTGGCAAAGATTATCAAGAACGGCATGCTGCTGCTTGGTATAGAGGTTCCAGAAAGGATGTAGGGAAGCCCCTCCCCGCCCTCCCCTGTAGGGGAGGGAGAAGGAAATCACCTTGTTTGCCCATCTTCCTGACGGATGTTGTTTGCTCAACGCTTGCAAGCTGATGTTGATTACCTACCTTATTATATATAGAGGGAGATTCATTTTCGGTTTAAATGTAAGTTGACCGTATGTTATGAAACGAAAACATGAAACGGCAGATTGTGCGAATTACGAGTTATTGAAAGCATTTACAAAGAGAAGTAGAACGCATTCAACTCAGGCGGAAAGCATGTTGTGGGAGGCATTACGTGGAAACCAATTAGGATGTAAGTTCAGACGACAACGTATCATCGGCAACTATATTGCTGATTTTGCCTGCATTCGTTTCAAACTGGTGGTTGAAATAGATGGCGGTTATCATCTGCTAGGCAATCAACCGCTCATGGATGCCGAACGTACAGCTGATTTACAAAGTCGTGGTTTGACCGTTTTGCGCTTCACAAACGAACAGGTGCTTCACCGTCTTTCATCCGTCATCACTCAAATACTTAAATCATTAGACCACATGGCTCAAACAGAACAGATAAAAAACAATTCGCAAAAAACCAACTTAGTTACGCCGTTAGCTTCTTCCCCCCTATCGGGGGGACAGAGGGGGGCATCGGCATGGGCGGTCGATGCGGCATGTTCGGGCAATCCTGGACCCATGGAATATCGGGGAATTGACTTGTCAACAGGAGCGGAAATCTTTCACTTCGGCCCCGTACATGGTACCAATAACGTAGGTGAGTTCTTGGCTATCGTGCATGCTTTGGCCTTGTTATGGAAACAAGGCGATACGCAAAAAACCATTTATTCGGACAGCTACAACGCTATTTTGTGGGTGAAGAAGAAGCAATGTAAAACAAAGTTGAAGCGAACACCACAAACAGAGCAGCTTTATCAGATTATCTCGCGCGCCGAACAATGGCTGAAAACGCACGCTTATCGTAATCCTGTCGTTAAATGGGAAACAGCCGAATGGGGCGAAATTCCCGCTGATTTCGGTCGCAAATAAGCCGTTCACACACCTTACTTTTATCCCTTGCACACATGAAGTTGTGCGTTACCCATGTCCACATGCGGCACATGACATAAAAAACCGTTGGTGAAATGAATGATGGCATCATCCTTTTAGCCAACGGTTTTACATGAGTGGGGAGTCTTTATCACCCCACTATTTAATACTCCTTCATTGAAATCATCAATGATAATTAATAATTAATACATGTTGTTCACGAACATTGCCATGGCTCCTAATTTTCCCCAGTAACCTAATGACGTAATCTTGGTCTCATTTGAAAATCTCCAGGCACATGTGGAAAAGATCTCCATCGGTCCCCAGTACGAGTACGTGTACGGGTCATAATTATATCTTATTCGTCTTTCTGGCTTATAAAGATGAGTAGCTTCGCCACCAAGACCTTGCTCGCCCATATAGATATAACAATAAGGTATGCGATAGTAGGTACGGTTCAAGAACTGGAAGTTATAGATTCTGCCACAAGCGTCGCGTCCAAAGTTATCTACAATGTCGTTTGGCTTTGACAAAGAGATATCGGTACCGTTAAAAGTAAGGAAATAAGCATTGCAGAAATGGCAGTTTGACTCTCTACCCCAGCGGTCACGATTACCCTCTGGAACAAACTGTTGCAGCAAGTTTTCATCTTCTCCAAGGAGTGCAATCTGATAAATTTCGTCTTCACAGTAGTCGAAAGCACCTTCAGCAACTCTTCTATTAAAGCCAGTAATCAAGAGCGAGGCACCACTGGGAAGTACTTTCTTTTGGCGATGATTATACAAGAACTGTGCGTTGTTTTCTTCTAATTTGCCCAAGTCAATCACGCCAGAAGGCGTTTCAGCACTACCAAATACAGAGCGAACGAGGTAATAACCCTCCAAACTGATTTCATGATCGCTGATATTGGTAATCTGAAGAACATTGCGATTGCAATATCTGTTCTTTTCTGTTGACCAGAATTGTGTGATTACCAAGCCTTTGTCACAAACGGGTGCATCTTCAGTAATGTCAACATTGTATACCTTGTTATTCTTTAATTGTTCGTTTTTGCCAATGACCTTTTTAGAATAGTGGCGCACACTGCTTGAGTAAGTAGTCTGTTTATTGACGCTCACTGTGGTGGCTTGTTGCGATTCCTTGTTAAGGATAGGCATGAACCACACAATCAATGGCTTGCTCTCTTGTTTGGCTTTCACCTGATAGTTTTTCACAGTGAATCTGGTTTGCTGCTGTATCGGCGCATCAGGCTGCCAAGCTGCCACACCATCCCCAGAAGAGAACAGATCGAGTGTGCCATTGGTAGACACCACATCAGAGTTTACCACCAAGAAATCGGGATTGATATCCTTCTGCACATTCAAAGTCACGGCAAGCCAACTACCAAGTGCTTTGAAACGAAGAGAGATGTTGCCATGTGTGTTGACTTTGGTCAGTGGGATATAAAAAGGTAGGTTAAACTGGTCTGATGCTGCATCAACCGTGTGCGATGTCTCTATCTTGATCTTTCCGTCAGCCGTCATACGGCTTGCCCATGCGCCGTTATTTGCGCCTGGCACCTTACGCATCACTGCTCCCATATAGAGATCACCCCTTCTCCGGTCGAAGCCAGCAGGTATATTTATCTTGAACTTTATGTTGTATCCATTCACCGCATATACCTCATCTTCTACCACTTCCTGCTTATTGCCTTGCTTGTAGCACATGAACACAGGTATTCTTTCACCCTTTTTCCAGCTGTAGCTCAACTTCTTTTGGCTATTGTAATGGAATGTTGCTCGTGTCTCTGGAGCCTGGTTGAACATGGCATCCACCTCATCAGTGTCAAAGGATGCCGTTCCAGAAATGACATTCGAGGCCTGGTCGGCTGCCGCTCTTTGCACGTCATTCAGTACATCGTTCTCCGAACAGCCTGTCAAGAAACCCAGCAAGCTAATCGCTATGAACGTAAAAATGTTCTTTTTCATTTTGGTTTTCATATTTAATCGTTTTAAATAGTTTGTTATTCGTTATTGGCTTCATCACCCCACATGGATTCATCTGTGAAGTCGTCTAAATCATCGCCGTAGGCTTTAGCACCGCCACCACCAATCGGCGGTGTAATAATTTCACCCTCAGATCCTGCCAGTAGCTCGCTCTCTAATCTTGTGTAAATGATATCCACCTTTGGACATACATACTTGTTTTTCATAAACTTGTACCTCTTTTCAAATTGATTAGTTGTTTTTTTAATGTTTATCTTTTAGTACTTCGTAATTGTTTTTTTCTTCTGTAAAGATACTCTGTCTTTCTTCTGCCGGCAAAATTAGACATCTTTCGAATCTCACCAACTAACAAATTGTTTCAAAAGGTTACCATTTTGTATCAATCTACATATTCCGCAATATTGACAATATCAGAATAAAACACGGCAAAATCATCCATTGTCCACATCTTTATATACGCGAGGGCAAAAGACAGGATTTCAGAACAAAACTACCGCATAAATAGTTAACAAATGTTACCCCCCATATATCTTATAATATTTGTTAACACTTGAAACGCATATTCTTTTATCGTGTATATTTGCATAATAATATTATTTTTACAAGCATCCTATGCAAGTGTACTATCTTAACAAGCACCTCATGTGCGAGCATTATCAAAAGAACTCCCCTGTAGGCTTCAGGGTTGTAAGAGAAAAGAAAGGCGTGGTGGCACACACCGCTCCCTCGCGTACGGCCATGATTTTCTTGCTGGAAGGTGCCTTGCATGTGGAAGGTAAGCGGTTTCCCAGTTTCACCGTCCATGCCAACCAGATGTTTCCCATGCCAGCTGGTGTAGACAATTCCATTCGCTTTATGGAGGACTGCTTGGCATTGGTGCTTTATTTTATTGACAGCAAGTTCAAGTTTTGTCATAACATCATCACGGATGAGATGATTAAAAATGCGCCCAAGCGTGCCGACTGGTTGTTTGCCTTGGACATGATTAAACCAGTGGTAGTGCTGGCTCGGCAGACGGCCGACTATGTCATGGACGGACTGCTCTGTTGTGACATCCAGCTGATCAAGCAGCGCGAGTTCACGGCCGTCATGCAGGCCTATTACCCCAAAGACGAGCTGGTGCCGTTTTTGGTTCCGCTCTATGGGGTGGATTTAACGTTTCAGGACACCATCATTGCGATGTCGCGCACCTATCCTTCTATTGACGAAATGGCAGAAAAGGTGTGCATGAGCCGCCCCACATTCATACGCCACTTCAAGCAATGCTTTGGCGAAACGCCCAAGGCTTGGGTGAGTAAGGTGAAAGGCGAGGCACTGTTCAAGGCTCTGATCAACACCAACGACACCATGGAGCAGATAGCCAACGAGTTCAAGTTCTCCTCCGTACAGCGTCTTTCCACATTCTGTAAGGAGACACTTGGCGGCACACCCAGCGAAATAAGAAACGGCGAAGTAAAGCCCGAACATGCAATCTAACGCAGAGCTGTCAAACATTCCATAACACACTGTCGCTGAATACCTTACAATCTCATTGACTTTGGTGTCCAAACTCATTGAGTTTGACGTCCAAAGTCAATGAGTTTGGCGTCTAAAGTCAATGCTATTGAAACGCATGCGTCATCCTCTTTGTTCAAACAGGTTGATTCTTGCCTATTCAACTCCCATTGTAGTCGCACGCAATAAAAAAACATGTCGTTTCATTCCGTCAATGAGTTATTATTTATATATTTGCAAGACAAAGCCTTGTAGCATGTAGGCTGACAAGCAGAAATCTGCACGTTGCGGCTTCGGATGATGAAGATTCCGTCGGTCGATAATCTCAACAGGGAACTGTGTGGACTGTTCTGTACATCGAAACGTGCAGTGCGACAAACTTTAAAAGAATCAAGTTAAGATGGTCATAGCATTCATTCCTGTATGGGATAGCAGCAAGTCAATCCCCCAGAAGAACATCAAACCCTTTTGCGGAAAGCCCCTTGTGTGTTGGAGCATCGAGGCTTTGGAGGCCTGCCGCGAGGTGGACAAGGTGATTGTGGCCACCGATTCGGACGAGATAGAGCGAGTAGTGGCTTCCCGCTCGTATCGGAAGACCGAGATTTATCGCTGTTCAGAAGAGAATGCCAGCGACACCATCTCTGCCGAAAGCGTGATGCTGGCGTACATCCATGCCGCCAATCCGGCACCCGAGGCTTGCTTCATGCTGGTGCAAGCCACGTCGCCCATGACGCAAACGAAGCATTTCAGTGAGGCCTTGGCACTGTACCAGACTGCCCGATACGACTCCATCCTCTCCTGTGTGCGCAATTACAGGTTCTTTTGGAACGCCGATGGCACCAGCATGAACTACGACTACACACACCGTCCGCACCAGCAAAACTTTGAAGGAACGCTCATGGAGAACGGCGCGCTCTATATAAATAAGGTGGAGAACATCCTATCATCGGGCAACAGGCTAAGTGGTCACATCGGCATCTATGAGATGCCGGCTTACACGGCCATGGAGATTGAAGATTCAGACGATTGGACACTAATGGAACATCTTATGCGAAAGCATGTTTTGAACCATGCGGTGGACAGTCTGAAGAAATCCGTAAAGCTCTTTCTGTGCGACGTTGACGGTACGCTGACCGATGGCGGTATGTATTATGCAGAAAGCGGTGACGAGCTGAAAAAGTTCAACACACGCGACGGCATGGGGCTACAACTCTTGCAAGCGCAAGGCGTCAAGGTGGGCATCATCACCTCTGAAAACACCAAGCTGGTAGAGAACAGGGCTAAAAAGCTGAAAGTCGATTTTCTCGTTCAAGGCAAGCGACATGGAGGGAAACTTGAGGCGGCTCAGGAAATTTGTGACCAGATGGGCATCACCCTGTGCGACGTGGCTTACATCGGTGATGACGTCAACTGCCAACAACTGCTGAGTGCCGTTGGTATTTGCGCCTGTCCGGCCGATGCGATGCGCCCCATTCAAGAAATTCCGGGCATCATCATCATGCAAAAAGCCGGCGGCGAGGGGTGCGTGCGTGAGTTTATTGACCAATATCTGCTGGGCAGTAGGTGAAATGAAGCCTTGCAAGCCCTCACCAGTCAACAATTGGCACCAATTGTTTTGCTGGTTCTTTAATTTACAGTACCTTTGCCCATCAATAGCAAACCAGTTGATAAATAGATACATAACACTTGTGTTTGATGTATCATAAAAGTTGATAACGTTGGATTGGATTAACGCTCTTTTTACAATTCCGTCCCCAGTACAGGCAGTGGTGGTCATCTCTCTGATCATCGCTGTTGGCACGGCATTGAGCAAAATCAAGTTCATGGGAGTTTCTCTTGGTGTGTCGTTTGTTTTCTTCATCGGCATCATCGCCGGAAACCTGGGACTTTCCGTTGATTCAGCGGCTCTCAACTATGCCGAAACCTTTGGTTTGGTTTTGTTCGTATACACGCTTGGATTGTACGTGGGTCCCAACTTTTTCGGTGCTTTCCGGCATGAGGGGACCAGCTTTAACCTATGGGGGCTGGCCGTCATCATCGTAGGAACGGTGATGGCAGTGGCACTGTGCCCGCTGACGGGCATCTCCCTTCCCACGATGGTGGGCTTGTTGTGCGGCGCCACCACCAACACACCGGCACTCGGTGCGGCTCAACAAGCATTGGAACACATGAATCTTCCAACCGGCGGTGTGGCCCTGGCCACTGCCGTAACCTATCCGCTGGGTGTCGTAGGCGTTATCCTGGGCATTCTGATCATGCGCAAGTTATTTGTCAAGCCGGCAGATTTGGTGCCAAAATCTCCTGTGGACGAAGACCACACGTTCGTGTGCCAATTCCTCATTGTCAATCCAGCCATTGAAGGACGAACCATCGGTGAGCTGGCCGTGAGCACCCCTTTAAGGTTCATTGTCTCACGCGTTTGGCGACAGGATGAAGTGTTGGTGCCGGGTGCCTCAACGCATCTGCACACGGGCGACAACCTCATGGTGGTGACCAACCGTGAAGATGTGTCTGGCCTGGAGATTCTTTTCGGCCAAAGAGTGGAACGCGATTGGAACAAAGGGGAGATAGACTGGAATCAAATCGACCGCAAGGTAGAGTCGCGTGTCATCGTATTAACCCGTACAGCCCTCAATGGTAAGCTACTGGGAAGAATCCACTTGCGCGACAGTTTTGGTGTCAATGTCAGCCGTGTCACTCGTGGTGACGTCAAATTGCTGGCCACCAAAGATCTCAGGTTGCAGTATGGTGACCGTCTGACGGTTGTTGGTGAGCCGAAAAGAGTAGACAGTGCCGAGCACTTCTTGGGCAATTCGGTCAAGACACTCAACGAACCGAACGTGGGAAGCATCTTCTTTGGCATGATCTTAGGACTGGCCTTGGGCGCCATCCCCATCAGTTTCCCCGGCATGGACTCGCCCATTCGACTGGGAATTGCCGGCGGTCCCATCATCATGGGCATCCTCGTAGGTGCGTTGGGACCACACATGCACTTCATTTCGTACACCACTCGCTCGGCCTCCCTCATGCTTCGCCGGTTGGGGTTGGCGATGTATCTGGCCTGTCTGGGACTTGATGCGGGCAAAGATTTCTTCAGTACGGTGTTTCGTCCTGAAGGATTGCTGTGGGTAGGCATCGGTGCGCTGCTCACCATCGTACCCGTTTTAATCGTGGGTTGCATTGCTTTGCGCACCAAGAAACTTGACTACGGAACCATTTGCGGCATCCTTTGCGGAGCCATGGCCAACCCGATGGCACTGTCGTATGCCAACGACACCATCGAAGGGGATACACCCAGCATCAGCTATGCCACGGTTTACCCCATCGGAATGTTTATTCGGGTCATCATAGCCCAAGTATTAATCATGTTCTTTGTGTGACAAAAATAATGAAAACTCGTTTTAAGTATTTCTTTCTTACCTACGTTTTCTTTGTCCTAATCTTTATCATTCAGAAACCTCTGTTCATGCTTTACCACCTGCCTTTGTTCAAAGAGGCAACGTGGAAAGATTGGTTTTTGGTGCCTTACCATGGCCTACCGCTGGATTTTTCGTTGGCCGGGTACCTCACGCTCATACCTGGATTGTTGTTGATTTGCACCATCTGGTCGCGCAAACGTTTGTGGAGAAGACTGGCAAAGGCCTATTTTGCAGTCATTGCCATCATCCTGTCGGCTGTCTTTGTCATCGACCTGGGTCTCTATCGGTATTGGGGATTCCGATTAGACACCACGCCTTTGTTCTATTTCTGCTCCTCTCCGGGGGACGCATTGGCCAGTGCCAGCGCATGGGAACTTATCGGTGGCATCGTGGCTTTGCTGCTTATGACCGCCCTCCTCTATGCCCTGTTTTATTTGTTGCTGAGAGATGACGTGCTCGAAAAGAAGCTTTTGCCCCTCAACCGGCCCTTCTTTACCTTCCTTTTCGTGCTGCTTTGGGCGGCCTTGTTCATCCCTATCCGTGGAGGATTCAAGGTATCGACTATGAATATAGGCAAAGTATATTTCAGTGAGAACATGCGTTTGAACCATGCTGCGACCAATCCGCTGTTCAGTTTGTTGGCTTCATCGCAAAAACAGGTAAGCTTTAAGCAGCAATATCGCTTCATGAAGGATGACGAAGCCAACAAGTTGGTGGCACAGATGTACGACCAGGATGTTGTACATCGGTCTTATCAGCCCCCCCAGCAATGGATATTGACCACCGCTCGGCCTAATATTCTGTTCGTGGTGATGGAGAGTTTCTCCTCCAAACTCATGGCGTCACTGGGCGGAGAACGCAATGTGGCGATCAATCTGGACCGACTTTCGGCCGAAGGATTGCTGTTCCGCCACTTCTATGCCACGAGTTTTCGAACCGACAGAGGACTTGTTTCCATCCTCAGCGGATTCCCTTCACAGCCCACCACCAGCATCATGAAGATGCCAAAGGTGTCTCAAAGTTTGCCTTCCATTGCCGCAAGTTTACGCAAGGTGGGCTATACGGCCGATTATTATTATGGTGGCGATGCCGATTTTACCAACATGCGGTCGTACTTGAAGGGCACAGGATTTGAGAAGATTGTGTGTGATGAAGACTTTCCTGTGTCAGATAGACTCAGT
>ERZ772969.1705-NODE-1705-length-15792-cov-3.920315_pt1 | contig 15792 bp, 13 predicted proteins | sample MGYA00511676_ERZ772969 | MGnify/ENA primary metagenome ERZ772969 (study PRJEB29015, sample SAMEA2737651) | human gut metagenome | biome: human gut; feature: human-associated habitat; material: faeces | place: China | collected 2012 ... | reverse complement strand
CGTCGAGAATTGAATTAAACAGCGCTCTGCCGCTCGGAGGCTTAACGCCTGACATCGGCGATTTGCTTTTATGTAAGGAAAGACTTTCGATTCCGGTAATAGCAATGCTCCGTCCGCGTGCCGGCGGCTTCTGTTATACGGAGAACGAATTTTTGAGCATGCAAAAAAGCGCCGAAACAATGCTTGCGGCAGGGGCAGATGGTCTTGCTTTTGGCATACTGACGCCGGAGCGCATGGTTGACGTTTCCCGCACGCGTCTTCTTGTGGAATTGATCCATTCCTATGGACGTACGGCAGTGTTTCATCGCGCATTTGACTGCCTGAGTGATTTTGCAGAGGGTATGGAACGCCTGATAGAGCTTGGTGCAGACCGCGTTTTAACGAGCGGCGGAGCAGCAACTGCTCCCGAGGGCATGGAAATGATCGCTTATCTGCAGGGGAAATATGGAGGTCAGATTGAGCTGCTTGCCGGATGCGGCGTGCGCAGCGCGAATGTCGAAGCATTGATCTGCGGGACAGGAATCTCACAGGTGCACAGCTCTTGTCAGGGGATGCAGGAGGATTGCACGGCGCATGGAGAAAATGTCTCGTTTGCTCTAAAGGAAGGGGCAGATTGGGCAGAATATCCCTGTGTCGGTGAGGAGACGGTCAGAGAATTTTGTATGACGATCGCAAAGCTTGAAACAAATAGGTAGAAAAACGGGTTTCCTGTTTCTTTTTGAAACAGGAAATCCGTTTTTCTTAATATAAGTCAGCGCTTATAAATTTTGTAGCTGCGGCGCTCCAGCAGAGCGATCGCGGCATCGGCAGAGGGTTTGTCATACATTTCCAGACGAAGCACGCCTTCCTCAAATTCCCGATTGTGAATGATGCCGATATTTTTGATGCTCAGGTGATCCTGCGCCAAAAGCGCAGCCACCGCGGCAATCTGTCCGACCTCATCCAATAGGTCAAGATAAATCTCATAGACGGGTGCTAAGACACCGTTTGTGTGTATCGCGATCGAATCCCTGTAATTTTTTGCGTCGGAAAAGGCATTGGTCAGGCGGTCCTTATCCTCCGCAAGAATGGCATCACGCGTTTGCAGGAGCATCTGCGCAAAGGTATCGATCAGCCCTGCAAGAGGCTCCTTGTTGGAGAGACAGATATGTTCCCACATAGCGGGAGAGGAGGAGGCGATTCTTGTAATGTCCTTAAAGCCTCCGGCTGCGATCGTTTTCATCGTCTCATTTTCATCATCACAGGTTCGGACAAGGTTGACAAGGTTATAGGCGATCACATGCGGAAGATGACTGATGGCTGCAGTTGCATAATCGTGCATCGTATGATCAAGAATTATCGGAATCGCGCCAAGCAATCGGATGAGTGCTGCAAATTTCTCTAAAGCTTCGGCAGGCGTCTCTTTTGTAGGCGTCAAAATATAAAAAGCATTCTCAAGGAGCGATGCTCTTGCATTGGAAAGTCCTGCTTTTTCCGAGCCTGCCATCGGATGACCGCCGATAAACTGACGATTCAGAAAAAGAGCTTCTGCCTCGCGGTGGATTTCACTCTTTACGCTGCCTACATCGGTGATGATACAGTCTTTTTTGACATGATCTTTTAACAGGCGCAGATATTCTATATTTACCCGGATAGGCGCGCACAAAAAAATGTAGTCACAGTCATAAAACTCAGATGTGCTGCAGCTGATTTCATTTTCGATCAATTCTTCGCGGTATGCCTGTGTGATCGTATCCTCATGCGCATCGGCAGCGACAATGATGATGTCTTTTTTTAATTGTCTGAAACATTTTGCAATCGAGCCCCCGATCAATCCGAGACCGACAAAGCCAATTTTCTCCGGTATCATAATTTGTTCTCCTGTTTTTTGATTACATAAGAGTGACTCGCGAAGCGTGTCGCTCGTTGTTTAGACTATCATCATATCATTTCCGTCCGAAAAATCAACACATGAAAGCAGAAAAGCGAAAAAGAAAAATTGTAACGAGTATGTAAACGATAGGCGGAAAAATTGTCGAAATATTCAAAAAATATACATACTCTATATATAACTATATGTTAATATAAATTATCTGGTAAAGTTGAATAAATAAGTTGTAATAAACATGAAAATTTAGTAGAATATAACCATACAAAAAATGATTACAGAATATGGAGGGTTTGCGCATGCATGTTTACACAACAGACAAGATTCGTAATGTAGTTTTACTTGGACACGGCGGATGTGGCAAAACAAGCCTTGTGGAAGCAATGGCTTATCTTTCCGGCATGACGACGCGTATGGGAAAGGTGGAGGATGGGAATACCATCAGTGATTATGATAAGGAGGAGACAAAACGCCTTTTCTCGATCCAGACCTCAGTCGTTCCGATCATTTGGGGAGATACAAAGCTGAATATTCTTGATACACCGGGGTATTTTGATTTTGTCGGCGAGACGGAGGAGGCTGTCAGCGCAGCAGATGCGGCGATTATTGTTGTTTCCGGCAAGGCGGGGATTGAAGTCGGCACACGCAAGGCGTGGGAGCTTTGTGAAAAATATAAGCTGCCGCGTATGGTATTTGTGACAGATATGGATATTGACGAGACGAGCTTCCGGCAGGTTGTTACGGACTTGCAGGAGCTGTACGGAAAACGCATCGCTCCGTTCCATCTGCCGATCCGTGAGAACGGGGCGTTTGTGGGCTATGTCAATGTGTTGCAGCAGCGTGCAAAGCGCTGGAAGGAGAACGGCGAGGTAGAAAAAACAGAAATACCGGATTACTCGATGGAAAATCTAAAGCTCTGCCGGGAGGCTCTGCTGGAGGCGGTAGCGGAGACGAGCGAGGAATTTATGGAGAGGTATTTTAACGGCGAGGAGTTTTCGGAGGATGAAATCCGTCAGGCGCTCCGTGTCAATGTGGCAGACGGCAGTATCGTACCCGTTCTTATGGGCTCTAATCTTCTGGCACGGGGAATGTATACATTGATGGTAGACATCGTAAAATATCTGCCAAGTCCCGAGAAGCGCAGCTGCACCGGCATTAACGCAAAAACTAACGACGTGTACAATGCCGATTATGATTTTGCAAAGCCGAAGTCTGCATATATCTGGAAGACGATCGCAGACCCGTTTATCGGAAAATATTCGCTCATCAAGGTGAATTCCGGCGTCTTAAAGACGGATGATATTTTGTTTAATCATCATAAGGATGCGGAGGAAAAAATCGGAAAGCTTTATGTCATGCGCGGCAGCAAGCCGGAGGAGGTAAAGGAGCTTCATGCGGGAGACATCGGAGCGCTTGCAAAGCTGACCGCGGCGGCAACGACGGATTCGCTTTCCACAAAATCAAATCCTATTTTGTATATCCGTACGACAATCTCCACACCCTATACCTGTCAAAGGTATAAGGCGAAAAATAAGGGCGACGAGGATAAGATTTCGCAAGCGCTGCAGAAGCTGATGATGGAGGATATGACCTTAAAGGCGGTGACAGATACCGAGAACGGGCAGACGCTTTTGTATGGCATGGGCGACCAGCATCTGGAGGTTACGGCAAGCAAGCTTTTGGACCGTTATAAGGTTGCGATAGAGCTGAGCAGACCAAAGGTTGCATTCCGCGAGACGATCCGCAAAAAGTCAGATGTAGAATATAAATATAAAAAACAATCGGGCGGTCATGGGCAGTACGGTCATGTCAAAATGACCTTTGAGCCGTCTGAGGATTTGGAGAAGCCATATGTCTTTGAGCAGTGTGTGGTTGGCGGCGCCGTTCCAAAAAATTATTTTCCGGCAGTGGAAAAGGGAATTGCAGAAGCTGTTTTGAAAGGTCCAATGGCAGCTTATCCGGTTGTCGGCGTTAAGGCAGTACTCTATGACGGTTCCTATCATCCGGTGGATTCCTCCGAGATGGCATTTAAGGTTGCTGCCGTGCAGGCGTTTAAAAAAGGCTTCTTAGAGGCTTCGCCCGTTTTGTTAGAGCCGATTGCAGCCTTAAAGGTCTGCGTACCGGACAGATATACCGGTGATATTATGGGAGATCTGAACAGACGGCGCGGCAGGGTGCTTGGTATGAACCCGGTAAACGGCGGTTATCAGGAGATTCTTGCGGACATTCCTTATATGGAGCTCTATGGCTACAATACGGATTTACGGTCTATGACAGGAGGAAACGGTACATTTTCATATGAATTTGCAAGATATGAGCAGGCGCCTTTGGATATCCAGAAAAAGGAAGTTGAAGCGCGGGCATCAAAGCTTGAAAATATGGAAGACTAGAAACAACAGCTAAAATAATTTTAAAGTACACGGAGAGGAGGGAAATACATGAGCTTGCACAGAAAACTATTTCTTGTGATATTTGTATTTACCCTCCTTTTCAATGAGCCGCAGATGCTTCGGATTTATGCGCTGGAAATTCGCACGGAGGCAATGAATAAGCTGGAAAATATGGATATGGTAAAAAAATCCGCCGTCTCTTTTGAGGATATGGAGGAGATACATCTTGCCTATGCATTAAACGGCGGAACGGGAAATAAGAATCCGTTTATCATTCCAAAGGAGGACCTGCCGTACACTTTAAGTATTCCGGAACGTGAGGGTTATAATTTTGCGGGCTGGTATACCGACCGTGCATGCACGGACAAGATCACACAGATCGATCAAAGCATTGCAAAAAATATGGTTCTTTTTGCAAAGTGGACGAAGGAAATCGATAATTATTATAATGTTGAGATGTACACCTATCGGTCGGGTGCGATAGAAGGAGGAAATCATAAGGAATTAAGAGACTGTCAGTATGATTTTTTAGATGATCTTGTCATTCCGGGTATGCCCTCCACGAGAGAGCGTGATTATCTGGAGGCTATGATCAGCAGCGATGCGCAGTGTATGCAGGGACTTTGCTTTACGCCTGATTATATCCTGATGACCGCCTATGCCGAGGAGGCGCAAAGCAGCGGTTCTTTGATGGTATTTGACCGCAGCAGCGGGGAATATCTTGTGACACTTCGCATGCGGGAGGACAGTCATCTCGGCGGCATTGCCTTTGACGGAGACAATGTTTGGGTCTGCCATTCAAGCTCTAAGACGCTTGAGCGCATTCCGTATACTTCTATCGAAGCTATTGCAAAAAGGTCTGACCGCCGCTGTGTCGATATTTCGGAGATGACGGATGAGTATCGCCTGAAAAACACACCGTCAAGCATTACCTGCTATGGAGGAAGAATCTGGGTAGCGACTCATACGAAGATTTTGGATTCTCAGATGCGTTCCTACAGCTACGATGAAAAAAGCAATCAGCTTTCCTCCGTAAACAGCTTTCGGATTCCGAGCAAGGTGCAGGGAATTGCTTTTGACGCAGATGGAACGGTTTATCTGAGTACATCCTACGGGCGGAACAATTCCTCTTATTTAAAGGTGTACGCGTCGTTACTGACCTTGACACAGAGTCCGAACGAGCCGACTATGAATGTGGAGATGCCGCCTTGTGCGGAACAGATTGCGATCGCAGAGGAACATATTTATGTTATTTTTGAGTCCGCGAGCCGAAAATATTTTGAGGGAACAGACGGAAACGGACGGGCGCGCGCACCGCTTGATAAGGTGCTTGAGGTTGCCGTTGCCTCGATCTGGTAACTGCCGATAGAGCGAATAAAGCACTGCGCAGGAGGGAAACTGCAGGCTTACGCCTGCACATCCCTCGTCTTTAATCTCTGCACCGCAATCCATGTAAACAGCAAGAAGAACAGTACGACGAAGCCGACAAACGGCAGACTGTTTCCGGCAAGCGTATCGGTGTCGCGGTTTGCGTTCATCCCCATCAGCATCAGGGAATACGGCCAGCACAGACCGAGACTTATTTCGCCGGCGCTAAAACCGGAGATCACAAGCCCCATAACGCTCCCGAGCAGTGCGAAGCCGATCGGAAGCGCAAAGCTTCGGATGCACATGGAGAGCAGAAGCTGCAGCGATCCGATGGCAGTTCCGGCGAGCGAGCCGCGCAGCAGCCAGAAGAAAATCTCGGCAGGCGGCAGACCGGGAAGCTGGCAGAATTTTCCGCCGATGAGGTAAAATGCGAAAATGATCATCTGGGTCAGCAGCGTGACGAACAAGATCACGGCAAGCTTTCCGAAGAAAATGTCGCGCACCCGGACGGGGACGGTCATCAGGACATTCCAGTTGTGGTCCATGTGCTCCATGCGCCAGAGATAGGCGGCGTAGAGTGCAATGAGCGGCGCATAGAAGAAATTGCTGTAAAAAAGCGTCACCTGCGACCAGAGTGAGTACCAGCCGTTTGTCAGGATCCCGAGATTACTCTGATAGTTAAAGACGCCCATGATGGCGGGGATTACCGGGAGCAGCAGACACGCGAGCCAGATCACGGAGCGGCGCAGCTTTGCGGCTTCTGCACGAATACATAAAAATGTCATAGGTCAAACCTCCTTTTTGAGAAAAATACCGCGGCAAACGAGATAAAAGACGATGCCAAAAACTGCGTAGCCGATAAACAGACCAATGGGGAACGGCAGCTCATAAAAGCTTATGATCCTTGTGGCGGGGTCGTACTCCATCCCATAGGGAAGGAACGCGCCAAAATAGCTCCACGGAAGAAGCCGTGTGAGGGCAGGCGGGAAAAACATCGAAAACAGTCCGAGAAAAGCGCCTGCAAGCCCGATAAAAAGCGGGGCGATCTGGTTTTGGCAAAGGAGCGAGAGAATGTGCTGTAAAATCAGGATGACGGTCCCGGCAAGAAACAGCACCACGCCGTGGCGAAGCAGCAGCGGCAGAGAGAGCGGCTCTGTGAAGTGGTACAGCTTTCCTGAGAGCGGAAACAGCAGACATTCCCCGATGGTAAACAGCAGCAGATAAAAACATTCGTGTACAAATTTGAGGTCATAAAAGCTGCCTTTTTGCTGCAGGGTGTAGAGCAGCTTTAATGTCTGCCCCTTGATCTCCATGTCGCAGAGACGGCTGGCAAGCACCGAGAGCAGCACGGGCATAAGCATCGTGTTCATCAGAGGAACCTGATAAAACATTTTCGTGTAGCCGGCTGCAAGATCCTCCGCGTCTGCATTCTGATAGGTATAGGCAGACCATAAAAATAAAACGATAAGAAAGATCAGAGGGACGAGCCAAAGCTTTTTGTGCCGTCCTTTTTTTAGTTCCACAAAAAGACCGGTCATTTACATCACACTCCTTCCGGTAAGCTCAAGGAAGATGTCCTCAAGGCTTCTTTGTTCCTCGGCAAGTGAGAGGATGCCAAGTCCGTTGGAAAAAAGAAGCGTTCCGGTGCGCAGAATATCCGCCTCTTTTCCCGTATTTAAGTAAAGTCTCCCGTGTGCGGAGGCACATGGAAGCGCCGCCTGCTTTAGGATGCGAAGCGCCGTTTCATCATCCGTTGTGTGAAGCAGCATCCGCGCGCGGCTGTGCTCGTGGAGCGCCGAAAGACGGTCCTGAAAGATCAAAACGCCGTGATTGATGATGCCGACATGGTTTGCCATCTGGTCGATTTCCGAGAGCAGGTGGCTCGATACAAAAACGGTGATCCCATACTGTTCACAGAGATGGCGGATGAGCTCGCGCATCTCCTGGATGCCGGCAGGGTCGAGACCGTTGGTCGGCTCGTCTAAGAGCAAAAGCTTTGGATGACCGAGCAGCGCCGCGGCAAAGCCGAGCCGCTGTTTCATGCCGAGCGAGTACTGGGACGCTTTTTTGTGCTGTGCCTCTGTCAGACGGACGGTACGGAGCACCTCGTCGACCTCCTTTTTTCCGGTCTGCTTTAAATCCGCGATCAGGGAGAGATTTTCCCGTCCGGTCAGGTGTCCGTAGAAGGCGGGTGATTCAATGAGCGACCCGGTGGAGCGCAGCAGCGTGATCCGGTTTTTTGCGTCGGCATTTTGTCCAAGGACACGAATCTGACCTCCGGTTGGCTTGACCAGTCCAAGGATCATTTTCATGGTGGTGGATTTTCCCGCGCCGTTTGGTCCGAGGAAGCCGTAGATACAGCCCTCCGGGACGGCTAAGTCCAGCTCCGAGACGACACGCTGGTTTTTGTATTGCTTTGTGAGCGCACGTGTTTCTATGATGTTTTTCATGACAGTTACCCTCCGTTTTTTTCTTTTGCCGTTTCGGCATAGATCTATCCTAAAGGCAAAGGCTTAAAGCAGACTGAAAGCCGCCTTATTTTTTCCTTAAGTTTTGGGGCAGGGCTCTGGTATTGCGGATAAAAATAAGGTATATTGGGGAGAGAAAAAGGAGAATCCGTACCATGAATTTGTATAATTGCAGTATCCTTCTGGTGGATGACAATGAAAAGCTTGCGGGCATGACCTGCGATATTTTGAGAAAGAGCGGCTACGAGACCGTCTATACGGCGGGGAGCTGCAAAGAGGGGATGGAGGTATTTTTACGGGAGACGCCAAAGCTTGTGATTTTGGATATCATGCTTCCCGACGGGGACGGTTATACCTTATTCCGGCGGATGCGCGAGGCGTCCGCCGTCCCGATTTTGTTTTTATCGGCGAAGGACGAGGACAATGACAGACTGTTCGGACTGGGGCTTGGCGCGGACGACTATATCACCAAGCCGTTTCTGCCGCAGGAGCTCGTGCTCCGCGTCAATGCGATTTTGACGCGCTCCTATTTTCGCGGGCAGGAGGCGGACGCTGATGAAACACTAGATCTCTCCGGCAGGGAGGTTTCCTTAAAAAATGCGACTGTCACCTTCGAGGGAACGACCACGATGCTCACGGCGAAGGAACTGCTCCTGTTAAAAAAGCTTGCGGCGAACCGCGGCAATGTCGTGACCTTTGACGCCTTAACGCGGGCGGCATGGAACGATGATTATTATGGATATGAGAATACCCTGATGGTACATATCCGCCATCTGCGGGAAAAGATCGAGGCAGACCCCTCCCATCCGCTCTGGCTTTTAACCGTGCGCGGGATCGGGTATCGCTTGTTAAAGGAGAGTCACCGATGAAAAGCTTGTGGAAAATATGCAGAAGGTATATTCTGTCGGGAATTTTTCTGGCAATGCTGCTGCTTTACTTAAATTTTGCGCTGTTTATCTATATCGGCATCACCAATATGGGCAGGGCGAACGGGCGGGACATCAGCCGTGAGACGATGGATGCGGTGGTAAATGCGCTGGGGCAGGAAAACGGCGTGCGCGTGATGGGGGAGGAGGGGATGCGTCTTCTCTCTGAGAGTTCTTTTGTGTGGGCGATGCTTTTGGATGAGAGCGGAGAGGTAGTGTGGAGCTGGGAGCTGCCGGCGGAGCTAGACCATCGTTACAGCATCGGCGATGTCGCCGCCTTAAGCCGCTGGTATCTAAACGATTATCCGGTGCGCGTCTGGCGGGACGGCGGGGAGCTGATGGTTTTTGGCATGGATAAGGACAGTGTCGTGCGTTTCAGTGTGATCTATGACCTTGCGATGGTGCAAAATATGCCAACCATGTTTGGGCAAATGCTGACGGCAAATCTCATCCTGCTGCTCGTGCTGTCGCTGTGGCTTGCCTACCGGTTTTACCGCTTGATGCGTCCGATCGCGCGGGGCTTAGAGCACCTTCCGGAAAAGGAACACGAGCCGGTTCCGGAAAAGGGGATGATGGGCGAGCTGGCGGTAAAATTAAACGAGACGGCGCGTCTCTTGGAGTGGCAGGAGGAAAAACTCACAGAGCGTGACGCGGCGCGCACGGAATGGATTGCGGGCGTGTCGCACGACATCCGCACGCCTCTGGCGCTGATCACGGGATATGCGGACGAGCTTTCCGGGAGCAGCATGACAGTGGAGGAGACGCAGAAAAGAGCGCAGGTCATAAGAGAGAAGAGCCTTATCATCCGTCAGTTGATCGCGGACTTAAATCTCACCTCCAAGCTGGAATACCAGGCGCAGCCACTTACGCCTGTCACGGTTTCCCCAGTCGCTTTGCTGCGGGAATGTGTGGCGGAATATTATAATCAGGGACTTTCGGGGAAATACGAACTGGAACTTTCCGTGGATGAGGCGGCGGAGCCGTTTAAGATCTGCGGCGATGTGAATCTGCTGATGCGGGTTTTTCGGAATCTGATCGGCAACAGTATGCGCCACAATTCGGACGGCTGCTGCATTTTTGTGACGGCTGCACGGTGTGAGGACGGGCTGTGCCTTACCTTTGCCGACAGCGGAGCGGGGATCCCTGCGCAGATCGTTGAGACGCTTTTAGGTCAACAGAAAACGGCTGCCGGGGGTACCGGACAGCCGCCGCACATTATGGGACTTCGCATCGTCGCACAGATCATCCGGGCGCATGGCTACGAGCTTCTCTGGAAGGAGCGTGTCAATGGAACGTACGATGTGCAGATACAGATGCACGCGTCCCGGGCTTAAAACGTGCCGGAAAACGGATCACTCGACCAGCGTGAGCGCAGAAATATCGGAGTCGATCGTGAGCGAGTAGTTGGTGTAATAGACCACAAAGCCCGGCGCGCCGCCGCCCGGTTTTTTCGCATTTTTTTTCTGGAGATAATCGATCTCGACCTTGTCGCCGCCGCGTGCTTTGGAGTAATATGCCGCAAGTCTTCCGGCTTCCTCAAAGACGCGGTCCGGCAGCTCCTCATTGTTGGATTTTACGATGACATGGGAGCCGGGAATTCCCTTCGCATGAAACCACCAGTCATTTCCGGTTGCAAATTTAAAAGTAAGCTCTTCGTTCTGGTAATTATTTTTGCCGACGTAAATATCGTAGCCGTCGGAGGAGCGGTAGTGGAAGGGCTTGCTTTTTATTTTTGCCTTCTTGTCCGTCCGCTTCCGCTTGATATAGCCAAATTCTGTGAGTTCCTCCTTGATCTGCACCAGATCGTCCTCCGTGAGCGCGATGTCGAGGGCAGCGGAAATGCTTTCCAGATGAGAGATCTCTGTCTCTGTCTCAAGGATCAGATCGGTAAGCGCCTCGTAGGTGCGCTTTAGCTTGTTGTAGCGGTCAAAATATTTCTGCGCATTTGCCTTCGCGTCAAGCTGTGGGTCCAGCGGGATCTTTATCATTTCATTCGTGTAATAATTGAGCGCTTCAAGCTCCTTTGCGCCCTCGGCAAGTCCATAGCCGTAGGTGTGGATCAGCTCGCCGTAAACCTTGTATTTCTCGCGCTTTTCGGTGTCCTTTAACTGTTTTTCCTGAAGGGCATATTTTTTGCGGCTGCGTTCCAGCGCATTTCCGACGATGCGGCGCAGGTCGGCAGATTTCTGACGGATGCGGGTGTAGATATTTTTGGAGGCATAATATTCCTCCAGCACGCGGGAAATGGAGTCGTAGTCCGTCACGGTATAGTCATCCGTCTCGTATTCCGTGAGCCGGAAACAGAAAAAGTCGACAGGTTCCCTGCCGCGCGAGATAATGTTCGGGCGGTAGCTGTGGTTTGCGACATCCTCCATCATCCAGTGGAAATTGTGGTAAAGGTGTAGCTTTGCATCGCTGCTTAGGGAAGCGACCGGCAGATCTCCGTCAATGGACGCCCGAAAGCAGATTTCGTTCGCCATGACCGGGCTGACACCGGTAAAGGAGGTGTAGACTGCCTTCGCGATGGAGGACGGTTTTGTCATGACGCTTTCAAAAAAGGCGGACTCCGTTACCTCAAGCGGGTTTAATCTGTCACTCTGCGTCGCGGGAATACAGTAGGCGCGTCCCGGAAGAACCTCGCGCACCGAACTCATCATCGCCGAGACGTGCTTGATGCTGTCGATGATCATTCCGTCGGAGCTGCAGAAAATAATGTTGCTGTGCTTGCCCATCAGCTCGACGACCAGTGTTTTTTTGCAAAGATCGCCCAGCTCGTCCAGATGCTCGATCTCAAAATGGATGATGCGCTCCATCTGCGGCTGGTAAATGCGCACAATGCGCCCGTTGGCGATATGCTTGCGCAGCAGCATACAAAAATTCGGCGCCGTCAGGGGGCTTGGTTTATTGTGCTCCGTCAGGTATAAAAAGGGCAGAGAAGCGCTTGCGGACATGGCAAGCCGGAACTGTCCGCCCATTCCTTTCAGCGTAAAGAGCAGCTCGTCGTTTTCCGGCTGCGCGATCTTGCTAATCCTCGCATTTAAAATCGTCTGATTCAGTTCATATACTAAATTGGATATTACGAAACCGTCGAAAGCCATAAAAATTCTATCTCCTGTGTTTGTTTTTGCTGCAGGGCAGCGCATTTATTATAGTTGATACGCCGCAGAAACGCAAGGGTGAGGGACTGCTTGACAGATGCAGTCTGACCCGTTATCATAAAATTATCTTTTATCAAATATGTCGCGTCTGACATTCACGGACAGCTTCGTCCATTTTTCACGGATATGAATTGCAATCAGAGGATAAAACAGTTAAAATAGAGGAGAGCTATATGGAAAAACAGTTAAAAGACTTGAACTATCTTGAGAATGTGGACGGCGATTTTGCCGCACAGACCGGGAGCCCGCGCATCCAGAAGCTTCATAGATACGTCAGTAAAATCAAGTCCAGCGAAGAAATGGGAGTGAAGTATATGCAATCTTGGGAAGAAAAAATCATAGACAGAGAGCAGGGACGGACGGAAGGCAGAGCCATGTATCTGATAGAACAGATTTGTAAAAAGCTGCGCAAGGCAAAGTCCACCGCCCTGATCGCGGAGGAGCTGGAGGAACAGCCGGAAAAAATAGAAAAAATCTGTCGGCTTGCGGAAAAATTTGCGCCCGAGTACGACGAGCGGGAAGTGTTTTTGGCATGGCAAAAGGAACAGTAGTTTTCTCTTTACTTTTTTGCTGTGTCATAGTAAATTTATGGAAGAAGCAAAATATAGAATGAGGAGGATATGATGGCAAAAGAATTACCAAAAAGAAGTGAAGTAAAAGAAGCATATACATGGGACTTAAGCGCGATGTTCGTCTCAAAGGAGGCGTGGGAGGAGCAGCTTGCTGTCTGCCAGAGCCTGACCGGGGAACTGGAAGCCTTTGAGGGGAAGGTGACGGCGTCGGCAAAGAATCTTCTCACCGTGCTCGAGAAGTCGGCGGATGCAGAGCAGAAGCTTGAACTTGCATTCAGCTATGCGGAGCGTCTCTTTGATCAGGATCAGAAGAATACGGCGCATCAGGCGATGTCCCAGAGGATGCACACACTCTATACCGACTATTCCAGCCGCACCGCGTTTATCGTGCCGGAGATCTTAGCGGCAGATACGGAACTGTTGGAGCAGTATTTAAACGAAGAACCGGAGCTTGCGCTTTACCGCGGACAGATCCAGGAGATCCAGAGACGCAAGGCGCACAGCTTATCGTCTGAGATGGAGAAGCTGGTCGCGATGACCGGAGAGATAGCGCAGGTGCCGGTTCAGGTATTTTCCATTATCAGCAATGCAGACATGGCCTATCCGCAGATCACGGATGAGAATGGCGAGACCGTGCGCCTTTCCCACGGCAATTTTGTTCCGCTTGAGGAATCCGCAGACCGCCGTGTCAGAAAGGACGCCTTTGAGAATTTTTACAGTGTCTATAAGCAGTTTGCAAACACGCTGGCAGGTCTTTATAACGGTCAGGTGAAGCAGCAGATTTTTTATGCGAAGGCGAGAAACTATCCGTCCACGCTTGAGGCTGCCGTGGATGCGAACAACGTGCCGTCCAAGGTGTACTACAATCTGGTGGAGACTGTCAACAAGAACATGGACAAGATGCACCGCTATGTAAGGCTGCGCAAGAAATGTCTCGGCGTGGACGAGCTTCATATGTACGACATCTATACACCGATCATCGCGGACGTCGCAAAAAAGATCCCGTTTGAGGAGGCGAAGGAGACGGTGTTAAAGGCGCTGGCTCCGCTTGGCGAGGATTATGTTTCCAAAGTAAAAGAGGGCTTTGAGAGCCGCTGGCTGGACGTCTACGAGAATGAGGGCAAGCGAAGCGGCGCTTATTCCGCAGGCGCTTACGGAACACATCCGTATGTACTTTTGAACCACAATGATACGCTTGACAATATGTTTACACTCGCGCACGAGATGGGGCACGCGATGCACTCCTATTACTCCAATGAAAACCAGCCGTACATCTATGCCGGCTATAAGATTTTTGTCGCTGAGGTGGCGTCCACCTGCAACGAGATTCTTTTGATGGAGTATCTGCTTGCGAATACCGAGGATAAGAAGGAGCGGGCATATCTGCTCAACCACTATCTCGACAGCTTTAAGGGAACGGTATACCGTCAGACGATGTTTGCGGAGTACGAGATGCGCTCCAATGCGATGGTGGAAAACGGTGAGAACCTGACAGCGGAGAATCTCTGCGCACTGTATCTGGAGCTCAACAAAAAGTATTACGGTCCGGATATGGTTTCCGATGAGGAGATCTCCTATGAGTGGGCGAGGATCCCGCACTTCTACAATGATTTCTATGTGTACCAGTATGCGACAAGCTTTTCTGCCGCAGTTGCGATCGCGCATGAGATTTTGGAGAAGGGCGCTCCGGCTGTGGAACGCTACAAGGAGTTTTTATCCGGCGGCTGCTCAAAGTCTCCGGTAGAGCTCTTAAAGATGGTCGGTATCAATATGGAGGAAGCGACTCCGATCCAGAATGCGCTTGATGTGTTTGGCGAGGTGCTGGACGAGATCGAGACATTGATTTAATACTGCAAAATTTAAAACTGCCGTCAGGGATAAGTGCAAAACGTATCCCTGACGGCAGTTGTGGTTGACATAAGAGCGGCTCGTGAAACGTGTCGCTCGTTGTTTTTTGAGACGATCTTTAAAACTTCTGTAAATACAGGAAATTGTCATTCCAGAAGGAGTGGAAGGACAATCATAACGATTCCGAATAAGGTAAATAAAAGACCGCCAAATTTTGTGCTTTTCATATAGAGATCAGACGGTTCATCTGCCCGGTAAGATTTCCATTGTTCTGTCAGAGACCAGACCAAACCAGGCTTTAGAAAAATGAATATTCCTAATAAGGCAAAAAAAATGCCGCCTAAAATGGACTGTAGCATATAGATCGCGCTCCTTCCTGATCAACATTAACGTCCGGCGTCGGGCATTACGATAAAGAGTGTATTTGTCTAATGCTAGGATAGCATAAGCTTTTGGGAATGTCTATAAAAAGAATCTATTGTATCAGAAAATTGGAAGGCACTGAGACCCTAAAGCCAGGGTTTTAGTGCCTCGACCAGTTCCTCCTCCATTTTTATCAGCTCTTTTGCCTTTTGCACGGAGCTTTTGTCCGCTGCTACATACTCGTTCAGATAGCGCTGGATCGTTTTTATTCCCATGTGGCAGCCGTCTGTCACAAGTCCTGAGCAGACGCGGTCGCTGTCATTTAAGGCGAGCTTTGCGTTTGTTTTCAGCCATGACATGCCTTTTGCCATAGCGCCGGGGTCCTTTGTCTCGTCGCCGTTTTGCTGCAGAAGCACATGGATTTCATTGCCAAGCCGCTCGTGCCGTTCCTTCGCTGTCGCGAGCAATTCCAAAAGTTTTGGTTCCTTTACATTTTCCAGTATCTCGTTGATGGAAAAGACTGCCATCTGTGTTCCCGTGTTACATTCGCGCAAAAGAGAAATGGTATCGGTCGTTGTCATCGTAAATCCTCCTTAAAATTGTGGACTGGCTGTATGGAAACAGTATTTGCAGCCAGGGGAAAATTATACACAGACAGAGGCTGCGTTGAGCTGTCTGCAAACGGAGGATTGTTTTACAGATCCTTGTACGGGTGTTACACTAAAGACAACAAACAACGAGTGGCACGCTTCGCGAACCACTCTTATGTCAATCAAAGAGTAGTCTCGGAAACACAATGCATAAAGGATGAGATTTTTGCATACAGGGCGGA
>ERZ772969.1680-NODE-1680-length-16060-cov-11.247735_pt1 | contig 16060 bp, 12 predicted proteins | sample MGYA00511676_ERZ772969 | MGnify/ENA primary metagenome ERZ772969 (study PRJEB29015, sample SAMEA2737651) | human gut metagenome | biome: human gut; feature: human-associated habitat; material: faeces | place: China | collected 2012 ... | reverse complement strand
GCCCTCTCAGGCCGCTTCGCGTCCAGCTCCCCCAAAGGGGGAGCCCTTGGCAAAACCAGAAACTTTGTGGTGACTGCCAAGGCCTCTCCCCTCGGGAGAGGTGGCATTGCGTAGCAATGACGGAGAGGGTGAGGATGCTAAAGGAGTAAAAGCAATGCAGAAATACTTGGAAGCCGGCAAGGTGGTGACCACCCACGGTGTGCGCGGCGAGATGAAGCTGGAGCTGTGGTGTGACGGCGTGGCCTTTCTGAAAAAGGTGGGCCGCCTGTACACTACCCCCCAGGGCGGCAGGTGCTACAAGATCACCTCCATCCGCCCCCAGGGGCAGATGGCCCTGCTCCAGCTGGAAGGGGTCAGCGATATGGATGCCGCCCGTGCCCTGCGGGGGCAGGTGTTCTACTTTGACCGTGATGATGCCACCCTGCCTGCGGGCAAGTGGTATGTGGCCGACCTCATCGGGTGTGAAGTGCGGGATGCCGATACCGGCAAGGTGTACGGCGTGGTGACCAGCGTGGACCACCCCGGCGCACAGGATATCTACACCGTCAAGGCCCCCGGCGGCAAGGAATATATGTTCCCCGGGGTGGATGCCTTTTTGAAAGAACGCAACCCACCGGAGGGCTATCTTCTTGTCACCCCCATTCCGGGCCTGCTGGACGATGATTTTGACAGTGAGCGGGAGGAGGAGTGAGTCATGGGGATGCGTGTGGACATCGTGACCCTTTTCCCGGAGATGTGCCAGCAGGTGCTGGATTCCAGCATCATCGGCCGTGCCGCCAAAAAGGGATATATTGAGACCCACTGCCACCAGATCCGGGACTACACCCTGAATAAGCAGAAGCAGACCGACGACTATCCCTATGGCGGCGGCTGCGGCATGGTGCTCTATGCCCAGCCCATTGCCGACTGCCTGCGGGCAGTCCAGAAGGAAGTGCAGGAACAGGGACGGCCTGCGCCGCATATAGTATTCCTGACGGCAGGTGGGCAGCGCTATACCGAGGAGCACGCCCGGCGGCTGGCCCAGTACGACAACCTGACCCTGGTCTGCGGCCACTACGAGGGCATTGATGAGCGCGTGATCGATGCCTTTGCGGACGAGGAGATCTCCATCGGCGATTATATCCTCACCGGCGGCGAGCTGGCCAGCCTGGTGGTGGCAGACAGCGTCCTCCGCCTGAAACCCGGCGTTCTGGCCGAGCAGAAGGGCTACGAGGAGGAGAGTTACTGGGACGGCCTGCTGGAGTACCCCCAGTACACCCGGCCCGAGGTCTGGGAGGGCCGTGCTGTGCCGCCTGTCCTGCTGGAGGGCAACCACCAGAAGATCGATGCCTGGCGGGGACAGCAGAGCCGGGAGCGCACCCGTCTGCGCCGCCCGGAGCTCTACGAGCAGTGGTGTGAGACCCATCCCCTGACCGAGATCCCCAAGTGGAAGCGGGGCGAGAATGTCCGGCTGGTCAGGACCGCCGAGCAGATGGAGGCTGCCGCAAAGCTGTTTGCGGAGGGCCGCCGGAGCATTTGCGCCGGGGGCTGGGTGCAGGAAGCGCTGGATGCCCTGACCCCGGAGATGTTCCTGCCGCAGCTGCAGCAGGAAAAGCAGGAAGGCTGGGTCTGCTACCTCCACTATACCAGGGATGTGCCGGATGCCACGGTCAGCGTACACCACAAGACCGGGCAGGTGGAGCACCTTTTTGTGACGGAGAGCGCCCGGGGCAGGGGCATCGGCCAGAAGATGCTGGATTTCGCCCGGAAGAAGCTGCCGGAGCATGAGCACCCGGTGCTTACGGTGCTGAACACCAACACCCGGGCACTGGCTCTTTACCGCCGCATGGGCTGGCAGGTAGTGGGCGCAAAGGAGAAATTCGACCCGGCCAAAGACCCGCTGGTGGTGCGCCCCAGTCAGGTGCTGGAAATGCGCTATCAGGGCTGAAAACAGGGTCGAACGGGCCGGGAAACTGTCGAAGGTCGAAAAAATGTTGAAAACTTTTGTATTACCCGGCCAACACTGGGGGAATAATTTTGTTATCTTTGTATAAAAGGTGAAAAAGACCCCCCTCATCATTGGGAAAACCGCCAAAAATGCGTTCTGGGGCTGTACATTGGTTTCGGCTTGCGCTAAAATAGGTACAACGCAACAGGCAAGAAACAAATCGAATTCCCGAGAACGATAATAGATAGGAGCGTTTTACTATGTACGTCAAAGAAGTTACCGTTGAAAATCAGGTTGGTCTGCACGCCCGTCCGGCAACCTTCTTTATTCAGAAGGCCAACGAGTTCAAGTCTTCCATCTGGGTCGAGAAGGAAGAGCGCCGCGTGAACGCTAAGAGCCTGCTGGGCGTTCTGTCTCTGGGCATCGTGGGCGGCACCACCATCCGCATCATCGCTGACGGCGCAGACGAGCAGGCTGCTGTTGACGGCCTGATCAAGCTGGTCGAGTCTGGCTTTGCAGAGTAATTCGAGCCTTTGATTTTTGAGGCGGCGGGATGCTTTCCTGCCGCTTTTTGTTTTACCGAGGAGCTGCCATGACCAAAGCAGAACTGTATCAGAAAGCCTGTATGCTGCCGCTTTTGCCCGGTGTGTATATCATCCGGGACAAAAGCGATACCATCATCTATATCGGCAAGGCCAAGCGTTTGCGCATCCGGGTGAGCCAGTATTTCCGCGAGGGAGTGCCCCACGACAACAAGGTCAGCCAGATGATCGCCCACGCCTATGCGTTTGATGTTATCGTCTGCCAGAGCGAGTTCGAGGCGCTGGTGCTGGAAGCCAGCCAGATCAAGGCGCACACCCCCAAGTACAATATCCTGCTGAAGGATGACAAGGGCTACAGCTATATCAAGGTGACCCGGGAAGCCTGGCCCCGCCTTTCCTTCGTGCTGCAAAAGGAGGAGGACGATGCTGAATACATCGGCCCCTATACCTCGTCCTTTGCGGCCCGGCAGATGGCCGAGACCGCGCTGGATGCCTTTTTGCTGCCCCGGTGCAGCAAGCGGTTCCCCCAGGATATCGGCAAGGGGCGGCCCTGCCTGAATGCCCATATCGGCAAGTGCATGGCCGTGTGCAGCGGAAAAATCAGCTGCGAGGACTACAATCAGGCCGTGAAAAACGCGGTGCATCTGATCCGGTACGGAAAAAAGGACATTCTCAAGACCCTGAACGAGCGGATGCTGGAAGCCTCTGACCGGCTGGAATTTGAGACAGCGGCCCTCCTCCGGGACCAGATCAACGCCATCACCAAGGTGACAGCGGGCCAGAAGGTCGTGGTGGACCCGGAGGTGGAGATGGATGTGGTGGCGCTGGCCGGTACCCCCAGCAGTGTCTGCGCGGCGGTCCTGCGCTTCCGGGAGGGGCGGCTGACCGATAAGCGGGAGTTCCTTTTCCACGATACAGCGGATATTGCCGCCGTGCGGGAGGAGTTTCTGCCCCGGTACTATCTGGACGATGAGCAGATCCCAAAGATCATTGCCGTGGACGAGCTGCCGCCGGACAGCGAGGCGCTGCAGCAGGCCCTGAACGAAAAGCGGGGCAGTGAGGTACAGCTTTATGTGCCCCAGCGGGGCGATAAGGCCCATCTGGTGGAGATGGCCCACACCAACGCGGTGGAGCGGCTGGCCCGGGAGAGCGGCCGCTACGCCCGTGAGGAAAAGCTGCTGGATGAGATGGCACAGGTGCTGGGGCTTTCCAAGCCGCCGCGCACCATTGAGAGCTACGATATCTCCAACTGGGGCGATGGCACCAGCGTCTGCGGCATGGTCACTTTCCGGGATGGCAAGCCCTACAAAGCCGGGTATCGGAAGTTCCGGATGAAGACCGTGCTGGGGACGGACGACTACGCTTCGCTGGCCGAGACGGTGTCCCGGCGGGCGGCAGAGTATGAGAAATACGCCGCGCTGGCCGCACAGGGGCAGGGCAGCGATAATTATTTCGGGCAGAAGCCGGACCTGCTGCTGATGGATGGCGGCAGGGGACAGGTGAGCGCGGCTAAGGCGGCACTGGCAGGCACTTCGCTGGCCGATGTGCCCCTTTACGGCATGGTCAAGGATGACCACCACCGCACCCGCGCCATCGTGGACAGTGAGGGCCGGGAGATCGCCATCAATATGAACCGGGGGACATTCACCTTTATCACGGCCATCCAAGACGAGACCCACCGCTTTGCCAATGCCTACCGCAAGCAGCAGATGCGCAGGAAGAGCTATTCCTCCACCCTGACCGAGGTGCCCGGGGTGGGCCCAAAAACGGCCAAGGCCCTGATGACACAGTTCAAGAGCGTGGGTGCTGTGCGGGAGGCCACCCCAGACCAGCTGGAAAATACCCCCGGCATTGGCCCCCAGCTGGCACAGACCATCTATGATTATTTTCACGCATAACAAAAGGAGGGCGGCTGCCGATGCAGCCGCCCTCCTGGCGTATTCGGGGAAAGATCAATTCTCAGAGGAGATATCCTGACCGAAGTACTTCTCGCTCAGCTCCTTCAGGGTTCCGTCGGCGCGCAGCTCATCGATGGCGTTGTTGACGGCTTCCAGCAGGGTGGCGCTGTTGTCGCCCTTGCGCAGGGGGATGGCAACGTGGGAGGCATCCTCAGTCTGGGCCACGATCTTGAAGTCGGCATCCGGATGGACGTTCAGGTAATCGTAGAAGGAGACATCCGCATTCAGGGTGGCATCAATGCGTCCGGCAGCCAGCAGCTGGATGGTCTCCTCCAGGGTGTCGATGCCCTGCACGGTGGCACCGTAGCTCTCGGCCAGTTCCATGTAGGTGGAAGCCAGGCTGTTGGCAGTGGTCTTGCCCTTCAAATCCTCAAAGCTGGTAATGTCCTCGTTGTCCTTGCGGACGGCCAGAGCGGTGTGGATGTAGCCGTAGGGGGTGGTGAAATCATAAGTCAGGGCGCGCTCGTCTGTGACCTCCACGCCGTTGCAGACCATGTCAAAGCGTCCAGCGTCCAGACCGGCGAACAGGCTGTCCCAATCGCTCTCCACATACTCCGGCTCCACGCCCAGCTTTTCGGCAATGGCGCGGGAGACCTCCACATCGTAGCCCACCAGCGTGTCGGAAGCATCGTGGTAACTCCACGGCTGCCATGCGCCCTCCAGCGCCACCACCAGCTTGCCGCTCTTCTGGATGCTGTCCAGCTTGTTCAGCGGTGCGGAGCTGGCAGTACTGGCGGCGGTGTCCTTGGAAGAGCAGCCGGTCAGACTGAGCACACCGGCTGCGGCCATAACACCCATCAGAGAAATAAAGGTTCTGCGTTTCATAAGTAAAAATTCCTTTCTGTCGTGAAAAAATGCAAAAAGAGAAGTGGTTTTATTCCGTATGGGCGATCCTGCGCAGGAAGGCCCGGGTGCGCTCCTCCTTGGGGGATGCAAAGAACTGCTGAGAGGGTGCCTGCTCCACCACCACGCCGTTCTCCATGAACACGGTCTTGGAGGAAACGTTGCGGGCAAAGCCCATCTCGTGGGTGACCACCAGCATCGTCATACCCTCCTCGGCCAGCTGCCGCATCACGCTGAGCACCTCGCCGGTCAGTTCCGGGTCAAGGGCGCTGGTGGGCTCGTCAAAGTAAATAATTTCCGGGTCGGCGGCAAGGGCACGGGCAATGGCCACCCGCTGCTGCTGCCCGCCGGAAAGCTGGCGGGGGTAGTAGTCGGCGCGGTCGGCAAGGCCTACCTTGGCAAGCATCTTCATGCCGATCTCATCCGCCTGCTCTTTGGGCAGCTTACGCGCTACGATCAGCCCTTCGGTCACATTCTGCAGGGCGGTCTTGTTGCGGAACAGGTTGTAGTTCTGGAACACAAAGGCCGTCTTTTTGCGCAGCCGGGCAATGTCGGCGCGGCTGGCCTTGGCAAGGTCGAACGTCTCGCCGTCAAAGGTGAGCTGGCCTGCGTCGGCAGTCTCCAGAAAGTTCAGACAGCGCAGCAGGGTGGTCTTGCCGGAGCCGGAGGGGCCGAGGATGGCCACTACATCGCCCTTTTCCACGGTCAGGTCCACGCCGCGCAGCACCTGCAGCTCACTGGTCACTTTGCGTGCACCGGGCCGGTGGAAGATGCCTGCCTGCAGGCGGGGCTTTGTGTAGGTGAAAAAGGATTTGTGGACGTTTTTGATCTCTAACATGGACATGGCTGCCACACTCCTTTCTTACTGGAAGCCGTGGGCGTTGAGCCGACGCTCCAGCAGTGCCTGCAGCTTGGTGATGACCGTGCAGAACAGCAGATACACCACGGCCACCTCACAGTAGATGGGCAGGAAGATGTAGGTGCGGGCGGCGACGCGCTGGCCGGCCATGAACAGCTCCGCTACCGTGATGTTGGAGGCCAGAGAGGTGTCCTTTATCATGCCGATGAGGGAGTTGGAGAGGGCAGGCACGGCGGTGCGCAGGGCCTGCGGCAGCACGATGCGGCGCATGATCTGCCACCAGCTCATGCCCACGCAATAACCGGCTTCCAGCTGGCCCTGCGGCACGCTTTCCAGTGCGCCGCGCATGGTCTCGGCACAGTAGGCACCCTCGTTGAAGGCAAAGGCGATGACCGCAGCAGGGAAAGCGTCCAGCATGATGCCCACGCTGGGCAGACCATAAAAGATGATGAACAGCTGCACCAGCAGCGGCGTGCCGCGGATGACCCAGATGTAGAACCGCGCGATCTGCCGCAGCACCGGCACATTGGCGTACTGCACCAGCGCAACGGCCACGGCAATGATCATGGCAAAAAAGAAGGAGACCAGCGTGAGCGGGATGGTCATGGTAAGGCCTGCCGTAAGGATACGGGGCAGGGCCTCCGCCAGCACGCTGACCGTACGGTTGGAAAGAAATGCTTCAAACATGAAAAATGTTCCCTCAGAACGGTGTTCGGATACTCTCTGTGTTGTCCGGAATAAAGGTATTATAAACCTTGAAGTACACTTGAGGTCAAGGCTTTTTGCCAAATTCCTACAAAACCTACCAGAATACTATAGCATGAATCCGGATGGAGTGCAAACGGTTTGCTCAAAACGCGTGATGTGTACAAAAACGGACGACCCATCTGGAAAACTTTGTGCAATGCGGCAAGCGGTTGACGGCGCACCGGCTTTCGTGTACAATGAACATAACAACGCGCACCGGGCTTGGCCCGGCACAGGCGCAAATTCACCGCAGAGGGTGCAGTGCCCTTTGCGCGGTGCAGACACGGAGGACACGAACGTGACGAAGAAAAAAATTGGCGTTCTGGGTGCAGGTACCTGGGGCATGGCTCTGGCACGGATGCTGTGTGTCAGCGGCAATGATGTGCAGGTGTGGTCGGCGCTTCCGGCTGAGGTGGAGAACCTTTCCGCTACGCGGGTGCACCCCAATCTGCCGGGCATGAAGATCCCGGAAGAGCTGCAGTTTACCAAGAGCATTGAGGAAGTGTGCACCGGCAAGGATGTGCTGCTGTTTGCAGTGCCGTCGGTATTTGTGCGCTCCACCACGGCCAAGGCCCGGCCTTACATCCCGGACGGACAGATCCTTGTGGACGTTGCCAAGGGCATGGAGCCGGAAACCTTATATACCATGACCGAGGTCATCGCCGACGAGCTGAACAAAGAGGGTGGCCCCCAAAACGCAAAGCTGGTGGCCCTTTCCGGCCCGACCCATGCGGAAGAGGTGGCGCTGGATCTGCCCACCACCATCGTTTCGGCCTGCCCGGATGAAGCCGCTGCCGAGTATGTGCAGGATGTGTTCAGCAACACCTGTATGCGTGTGTACACCAACGCCGACATCAAGGGCGTGGAGCTGAGCGGCGCGCTGAAGAATGTGATTGCGCTGGGTGTTGGCATCTCCACCGGCCTTGGCTACGGCGACAACGCCCGCGCAGCCCTCATCACCCGCGGCATTGCCGAGATCGCCCGGCTGGGCGTGGCCATGGGCTGCAACATCCACACCTTTGCGGGTCTGGCCGGTATCGGCGACCTGATCGTGACGGCGACCAGTATGCACAGCCGCAACAATCGTGCGGGCATTCTGATCGGCAAGGGCAAAAGCCCGGAGCAGGCCGTGAAGGAGGTCGGCATGGTGGTGGAGGGCATCAATGCACTGCCTGCCGCTATGGAGCTGGCAGCAAAGTACAATGTGGAAATGCCCATTGTGCAGACGGTGAACGCCATCGTGAAGGAGGGCATGAGCGCCAGCGACGCGCTGCGCACCCTGATGGATCGCAACCGGAAAAACGAGATGCCGCAGGGCTACGAAAAAGTCTGAATTTTAAGGGAGAAGGCACAGCTGTCTGCAGATGGCTGTGCCTTTTTTGCTGCGCGGCCTGCCCACTGGCCGAAAACACAAAATAATTCAAATTTTTTACCGAAATCAGACGTAAAAGGGTAGAAGGTCGGGAAACTTTCTGCTATACTGAAACAGAACGCAAAAACCGGGGGACGTTTTGTGCACCCTGTCGGAGAGAAAGAGAGGAATCTGCCATGCCGTCAACTTATGCACACCGCCGCTTTGGCACCAATGTGCTGGAACATCTGCCGGATGAACTGCGTGCTCAGCTGGAACAGAACCGTGAGCTTTATGATATCGGCCTGCACGGGCCGGACCTGCTGTTTTATTACCATGCTGCCAAGTCCAACCCGGTGGGTGCATTGGGCAATGCCATGCACGAGGAGCCGGGGCGGGTCTTTTTTGACCGGGCGCGCAGGGTGGTGCACTGCGAGGCAGACCGGGATGCTGCACTGGCCTATGCACTGGGTTTTGTTTGCCACTTTGCGCTGGACAGCACCTGCCACCCGTATGTGGAGCAGTTCACCCGGGAAAGCGGCGTGACCCACTGCGAGATCGAGACCGAGTTTGACAACATGCTGCTGCGCCGGGACGGATACGACCCGCTGAAGTTTTTCACAGCCAGCCATATCCACCCGTCGGAACAGAATGCAAAGGCAATCGCGCCCTTTTACGAGGGCATCTCGGAGCAGGTGGCACTGGAAGCGCTCAAGGGCATGATCTCAGTGCACAGGCTGCTGCAGGTATCCAATCCTGTCAAGCGCTGGGTGGTGCTGACAGGCATGAAGGTGGTGGGCAAATACGACATGCTGCACGGCCTTGTGGCAGATCCGCAGCCGAACCCGAAGTGCGTGGAGAGCGGCAAGCGGCTGGAAGAACTGTATGCGCAGGCGCTTCCGCTGGCAGAAACGCTGATTTTGGAATTTGTGGCAAAGCTGGACACGGACCAGCCCCTGAGCAAGGCCTTTGACCACACCTTCGGGGAGTTTTGAGCGGGCACAAAAAATGAGGGTGCACCGCCCGGCGGTGCGAGAGGAAACAAGATGAAACATGAAAAATTCAAGATGACACCGCTGGAACGCGCGTGGATCCTGTACGATGTGGGCAACTCGGCCTTTGTGCTGATGATCGCCACACTGGTGCCCATTTTCTTTAATGCGCTGGCCGAGGCCGGGGGATTGAGTCCGGTGAACTATCTGGCCTACTGGGGCTATGCAAGCTCGGTGGTCACGGTGATCACGGCAGTGCTGGGACCGATTTTGGGCACGCTGGCCGATACCAGAGGCTTTAAAAAGCCCATCTTCATGCTCTGCCTGTTCGTGGGCGTGGCAGGCTGCTGTGCCATGGGCCTTGCTACTACATGGCTGCCGTTCCTGATCATCTTCATCCTTGCAAAGATCGGCTTTTCGGGCAGTCTGGTGTTCTACGATTCCATGCTGGGCGATGTGACCACCCCGGAACGCATGGATGTTGTGTCTTCGCAGGGCTATGCATGGGGCTACATTGGCAGCTGCGTGCCCTTTGTGGTGTGTCTGGCACTGGTGCTGGGCAGCGGGGCTATCGGTCTGAGCCAGATGACCGCCCTTTCCGTGGCGCTGCTCATCACCGCTGTGTGGTGGCTGGGCACCACCTTGCCGCTGCTGCGGAACTATAAGCAGATCAACTATGTGGAGGTAGAGCAGCACGCCATCCGGCAGAGCTTTGTGCGCATCGGCCACACCCTCAAGCATCTGCGCGAGGATAAGCAGGTGTTCTGGTTCCTGCTGGCCTTCTTCTGCTACATCGATGGCGTGTATACCATCATCGATATGGCCACCGCCTACGGCACGGCACTGGGGCTGGAGACCACCGGCCTTTTGCTGGCCCTGCTGGTAACGCAGATCGTAGCCTTCCCTTCGGCGCTGATCTTTGGTCGGCTGAGTGCAAAATACCCGTCCAGCCAGCTTATCCCGGTCTGCATCGCGGCCTACACCGGCATTGCGGTGTTCGCCTTCTTCCTGACCAGCCAGTGGCAGTTCTGGGTACTGGCCGTGCTGGTGGGCATGTTCCAGGGCGGCGTGCAGGCACTGAGCCGCAGCCACTTTGCCAAGATCATCCCGGCGGAAAAATCCGGCGAATACTTTGGCCTGTTCGACATCTGCGGCAAGGGCGCGTCCTTCCTTGGCACCATGATCGTGAGCGTGGGCAGCCAGCTGACCGGCAGCGCCAATGTGGGCATTGGGATGCTGGCGCTGCTGTTTGCAGTGGGCTTTGTGCTGTTCCGGGTGTCCTGCCGGACTGAGGGTGCAAAACAGGTGTAAAAAATACGATTTAAAATTGCCGATGCTTTCGCTTTGGCAATATCAGAGGAAATATTATTTTATAATTTTGCAAACAAGCCAGCCCTGCGGGGCCGGCTTGTTTCCTTTTTCACGGGAAGCGAATGGTTGAAAATCGTCCTTCTGGTTATTATTAACAAACCGGTAATTGTCTTTTTGAGCGGCGAATGATACAATAGTGTCAAACGATTTCAAAACCACAAAGGAGAAAACGAAATGGAACGATTTCCCGGTTATACCCTCGTGCGTACCGAGGACTGCCCTGAACAGCACGGAACCCTGACCGTGCTTACCCACGATGTGAGCGGTGCCACGGTGCTGCTGGTGGAAAATGAGGATACCAACAAGGCGTTTGGCATCGGCTTTGGCACCTTCCCGTCCGATGACACCGGCGTGTTCCACATTCTGGAGCACTCGGTGCTGGCAGGCAGCGAAAAATACCCGGTGACCTCGCCGTTCTTGCAGCTGCTCAAAAGCAGCATGGCATCTTTCCTGAATGCGATGACCTTCCCGGATAAGACGGTCTACCCGTTCGCTACGCCCAATGAGACCGACTTCAAAAACCTGATGGATGTCTACCTGAACGCGGTGTTCTGCCCGCTGGCCATGGTGGACAAGAGCGTGTTTGAGCAGGAGGGCTGGCACCGCAGTGCCGACGGCACCGTGAGCGGAGTGGTGTACAACGAGATGCAGGGCGCTCTGGCTGCACCGGATGCTCAGTTGGAAAATGCACTGGAACGGGCCATGTTCCCGGATACGGCCTACGGCTTTGTTTCCGGCGGCGACCCGGCCAGCATCCCGGCGCTGACCTATGAAAAGTATAAGCGGGTATATCACCGCCACTACAGCGCCGACAACTGCTGCATTACCCTCTATGGCAAAATGGATATGGCTGAAAAGCTGGAACTGCTGGACGGGGATTATCTTTCAAAAATGCCCAAGGGCACCAGCCGTCCGCAGCTGACCGTGCAGCACGAGCAGGCGGGTGCCTGCGTGGAACTGCCCTACTATACCGAAAACCCGGAGCCGGACGAGGTGCAGTGTGCTCTGGCATGGTACACCGGTGCCTTTGCAGACCGGGAGCGGCAGCTGGGCGTGGAGATCCTGCTGGATGCCCTGCTTGGCACCAATAACTCCCCGCTGAAGGCGGCGCTGCTGGCCGAAAAGCTGGGCGCAGATATTGACATTGGCTTTGACGACAGCACCCTGCAGCCGGTGCTGGAACTGGTGCTGCGCGGTGCCACCGAGGAGAGCGCCCGCAAGTTTGCTGCCGCTGTGCGCAAGGCGGTGGACGGCATTCTGGCCGAGGGCATCCCGCAGGAACTGCTGTTGGCTTCGCTGAACGCAGCAGAGTTTGCATCGCTGGAGCGCCCGGGCACCCTGCCAGACGGCGTGCTGGATGCCATCAACGCTTCCACCGGTTGGCTGCACACCGGCGACCCTGCCCTGCTGCTGCACACGGACAGGCTGTTTGCTTCCCTGCGGGAAAAGATGGCCGCTGGCTGGTTCGATGGGCTGCTGCGTGAGCTGTTTGCACCGGCTCCGGTGCAGGTGGTGCAGGTGCCCACCCTGCCTGAAAAGGAGGAGGGCGAACCCATCCGCACCGACGGCAAGCTTGTGCTGGAGCACCCGCTGACCGTTGCCGACCTTGGCGACGGAGCAAGGACGGCCCCAGGCGAGCGGGAACTTCTGGCCGGTGCGCAGCTGGTGCATCACCCTTCGGCAGGCAACCTGTACCTGAACTTCTACTATGACCTTGGCAATGTGAAGCCTGAGGACATGCCGTATCTGGACCTGCTGACCGATGTGCTGGACGAGCTGGACAGCACCGAACACACCGCTCAGCAGCTGAACACTCTGCGCAGCACATGGCTGGGCGACAGCCGCACCCAGCTGGACATCTGGACCGGGCGGCAGGAGGGTGCACCCTGCCACGCCAAGCTGAGCCTGTGCCTGAGCCTTCTGGAACGCAGTCTGGAAAAGGCTGTGGAGCTGGGCGGCGAATGGCTGTATGATACCATCCTCACCGGCCCGGCGGCAGAAGCTGCCTTTGCACGGGTGATGAGCCAGCAGAAGCTGAACATGGAACAGCAGTTCATCCAGCAGGGCAACGTATACGCAGCCACCCGCGCCAGTGCCCACTACACGGTGGACGGTGCGGTGAGTGAACGCTGCAGCGGTGTGAGCTATTACAGGTTCTTGTGCGGCGTGCAGGAGCGCGGCAATTGGGCAGCACTGGGCGAAAAGCTGGATGCCCTGCGCACAGAGGTGCTGCAGCACGCGGAGCTGACGGTCAGCCTGTATGGCAGCGAGGATGCCCTTGCAAGGCTGCGCACTCTGCTGCCGGACAGCCGCTTTGCTGCCGAGGGCCGCGCTGCGGCAAAGCCCTATGTGGAACCGCTGACACCGCCGGTGAACGAAGCATTTATCATTGACGGCAGTGTGAACTACGATGTACAGGTATGGCCCATGGAGCGCCGCAGCGACCGCAAGGCGCTGGCCCGCGTGATGAGCTACGAATACCTGTGGCACAACATCCGCGAGGTGGGCGGCGCTTACGGCACTGGAATGCTCTCCTCGGACGGCGTGGAATACCTGTACACCTACCGCGACCCCCATGTAAAGGAAAGCTACGACACCTTTGCAAAAGGTCCGGCAGAACTGGCAGCACGGGAGTACACCGAAAAAGACCTGAACGATTTTATTGTGGGTACTGTGGCCAAGCTGGACACCCCCCGCAAGCCGCGTGCTGAGGCCCGCGAGACGGACCGCCGGTATTTCTGCGGCATCACTGATGAAATGATGGCGGCAGACCGCAAGGCCCTGTGTGCGGTGGATGCCGCACTGCTGAAGGAGCAGGCCGCAGAGCTGGGTGCCGCCATGGCAAACGGCGTGCGGGTGGTGTTTGGCAGCAAGGATGCTGTGGAAGCCGCAAAAGAACTGTTTGATACGGTAGAGACCCTGTAAGCAAAGAGCCTTCCATCCCGCCCGGGACATGCTCTGACAGGATAAAAGTGCCTGATGATACGAAAAATGTCATCGGGCACTTTTACTTTTTGTAAAGAAACGGAAAAATTTAAAAAGCAGGGTTGACGCGGCAAAAAAGCAGTGGTAAAGTAATGGGCGGAAAAGGCAAAAAGTGTCTTTTTACAACAGGAAAACGAGGTGGTTGTCATGGAACCTGCTGGCAGTAGCAGCAGTCTTTCTCCCCGATTATTTTATATAATGGCAGCCGCCGTTTCTGCTTTGCGCAGACCCTGCTGTGTGTGAATGCACACGGTGCGTGTTTGCGTTCCCTGAAAAGAAGAAACGAGAGCTGCCACTGAAAAGGAGGCAGCTTTTTTATGTCTGAAATCTCGATCGATACCCTCAAGACCATGCTGGCAAATCTGGACGATGCCAAGAAATACCAGAGCCTGCGGGATGTGATGGAAACTCTGCCCGCGCCCGACCTTGCGGCGGTATTTGAGGATCTGCCTGCAGAAAAGCTCCCGGTGCTGTTCCGTCTGTGCCCGAAGGATCTGGCCGCAGATGTGTTCACCGAACTGACCCCTGAGACCCAGCAGAAGCTGATCGACGGCCTGACCGATACCGAGCTGAAGGCTGTGGTGGACGAACTGTTCGTGGACGATGCCACCGACCTTGTGGAGGAAATGCCTGCCAACGTGGTCAAGCGCATTCTGGGTCAGGCCGACCCCACCACCCGCCGCATGATCAACGAGCTGCTCAAGTACCCGGAGGACTCGGCCGGCGGCGTGATGACCACCGAGCTGATGGAGCTGCGGCCGGACATGACCGTGGCACAGGCCATGGAGGCCATCCGCAGGAATGGCTTTGACAAGGAGACCATCAACAACTGCTATGTGACCGATGACAGCCGCAGGCTGATCGGCGTGGTGTCCCTGCGGGCGCTGGTGCTGGCAAAGAACACAGAAGAGCCTATCAAGGACCTGATGGATTCCAATGTGGTCAGCGTGAGCACCACCACCGATCAGGAGGATGTTTCCAACCTGTTCGAGAAATACGGCTTTCTGGCCATTCCGGTCGTGGACGCGGAAAACCGGCTGGTGGGCATCGTGACCATTGATGATGCTATCAGCATCCTGCAGGATGAGGCCAGCGAAGATATTGCAAAGATGAACGCAATCGGCCCCTCCGACAAGCCCTACTTCAAGCAGAGCATGTGGGACCTGTACAAGAGCCGCGCACCGTGGCTGCTGTTTTTAATGATCAGCGCCACCTTCTCCAGCATGGTCATCCGCGGATACGAGGATGCACTGGCCGCTGTGACCGTGCTGACCGCCTACATCCCCATGCTGACCGACGCAGGCGGCAACGCGGGCAGCCAGAGCACTTCCACCATCATCCGCGGCATGGCAGTGGGCGACATCCAGCCCCACGACCTGCCCCGCATCCTCTGGCGTGAGAGCCGCGTAGCCCTGATGTGTGGCGGCACGCTGGCCGTATGCAATTTTGTAAAGCTGCTGGTGTTTGACCGCATCGCGGCTCCGGTGGCGCTGGTGGTGTGCCTGACTTTGATCTGCACCGTTCTGCTCTCGCAGCTGATCGGCGGCATTCTGCCGGTGGCGGCAGAAAAGCTGCATGTGGATCCGGCCGTGATGGCTTCACCCCTGATCACCACCATTGTGGATACCACCACGCTGCTGATCTACTTCAACATTGCAAAGATGCTGCTGCATCTGTAAAAGATACTCGGATCGGGATGCCCGGAGGCTCAGGAAAGCTTCCGGGCATTTTCTTTGCAAAAAGGCGGGCGGCAGGAACCGGGAATAGCAGGCGATTTGCAGAAAATTGCGGAAATGAAGCGAAAAAATGCGGAAGAACAGGGGTGAACTATTCCTGAAAATATTTTTCAAGATATACAAGAAATAAAAAAGCTGCAAAAACCGGACGATGCAACATTTTGTAATCTTTTTGAGAGAAAAATGACATAATTTTTTTGCTTTTGTAGGGAGGTTGCAAATGTATGAAAAATTGTGATGTTTCGAGAAAAGAAATTGGCGAGCCCAAAAAGCATTTGTTGAAATAGCACAAAAGAACTCCTTCAATCTTGTGAACTTGTTCTCTTGAACAGTGGGGTGCTGCAAGGGTATAATACGAACAGGAATTACAGGTGCATGCAAGATTGCTCCTGTGAAAATGCTGAGATACGAATTGAAGGAGAACATTATTATGAAAATGATTTCGCGTCGTGACTTCCTGAAGGCATCTGCTGTTGTTGGCGCAACTGCTGCTATGACCGCCTGCGGCGGCTCTTCCTCCACCAGCACCGCTGCTTCCAGCGTTGCTTCTTCCACCGCTGCTTCTGCCGCTGCTACCAACGGCTCTGCCAACATCGGCGTTTGCATCTATCAGTTTGCTGATAACTTCATGACTCTGTACCGCTCCGATCTGGAAGAGTACCTGAAGGACATGGGCTACTCCGTCACCATCATGGACGGCAAGAACGACCAGAACACCCAGACCGAGCAGATCAACACCTTCCTGCAGC
>ERZ772969.1678-NODE-1678-length-16064-cov-2.665938_pt1 | contig 16064 bp, 13 predicted proteins | sample MGYA00511676_ERZ772969 | MGnify/ENA primary metagenome ERZ772969 (study PRJEB29015, sample SAMEA2737651) | human gut metagenome | biome: human gut; feature: human-associated habitat; material: faeces | place: China | collected 2012 ... | reverse complement strand
ACTCGAACCCACGACATTCAGAACCACAATCTGACGCTCTAACCAACTGAACTACGGCCACCATGTATAAAAAACTTGCTCCCTCACTTGGAAGCGATTGCAAAGATAAGGGATTTATTTAATCCAACCAAACAAATCCCTTATTTTTTATCTATTTTCTACTTTGCCGGTTTTGCCGGAGCTTTTGGAGCTGCGGGTGCAGACTGCGTTCCCTGTGGAGCAGGTACTGCTTGTCCACCAGCTGCGGGAGCTTGTTGCTGACTGGCACCAAATCCAGGCGTTGTATTCGGGTTGGTGGTCTGTGTTTCCGTGGCGGTCTTCTCCAATACACTCTGACTGTTGGCTGAGTGAGGAGCCACATAGGCGCATGCTACGCTCAAGACGACCATGGCGATGGCCAAGCCCCAGGTAGCTTTTTCGATGACGTCGGTCGTTTTTCTAACGCCCATGATGGCGTTTGAAGATGAGAAGTTGGAAGCCAAACCGCCTCCTTTTGACTCTTGGATCAATACGATTCCCACCATCAACAAGGACGCAAGAACGATGAGTCCAACGAATAATGTGTACATCATTTTCTTATTTGTTTATTTTATTGTTTAATATTAATTTCTCTAAAAAACGTAATTGGTCTGCAAAGTAACTATTTTTTTTTGGATAATTCAAATTTAATCGCTGAATTATTTCCAATGCCTGTTCATATCTCCCCTGCTTGATGTATATTTTGGCCAGTGTCTCGGTGAAGTATCCCTCATCCGGTTCACTGTTTTCGTTTTCCTCTTGCAGTTCCGGAAGATATTCGGGCGTGTCGCTCAATTGAATGCGCCCATCACCGCTTTTCTCTATGAAACTGTCGATGAGTTCCTGACCTTTGAGGTGTAGTGAGGGTGACGACTCCTGCTGTTCCTCGCTATTTTCCACCTCCATGAGATAAGCCACATAGTCAACGGCAGCATCTGCTGGTGTGGGCTTGCGCTTCTTGCTGGTCTCCTCTTCATCGGCTGGAATGGTTTCTAGGAAGTTGTCAATCAGCGAGATGGTACGGTCGTCATCCACAGATTGATTTTGTGGATTCTGTTTATCCTTGTCCGCCCGTTTGAGTTGGTAGTGTGCCGCTTCGATGAGATTGAAGAGCACCTTCCGGTCGGTGAGATAAATGGCGGCTCGCCGCAGTTCTTCATCAAACGAGGGATCGTGCAGAAGATACAGGTTTTGCAACATCAGCAACCTTGCCGTCTGATAATAAGGGTGAAGGGCAAGTAGGCTTCTCAGGTCATAGAGCGTCTCCTTGTCCATCGTTTCTGGATGTTGTATCAGTCGGGTCAGATCCATCTGTAGGTTATTGATAGCTTGAAGTTACCAGTTGGCTACGGTCGCGTTGAAAATTTGGTCTGCAAGGTCTTTCACCATTTGTGAAACCAATTCTTCTTGTACCGAGTTCAGGTTCTGCGTTGTCTCGTACGACTTGGCGGACGAGAACTGCCTTTCAAAGTCTTCCGTATGGTTGACGTTGTTGGTGAAGCGCACGTTCACCGTGAGGGTAAGTTCGGTTTGTGCGGAATGTCCTTCGCTGGAAACCGACTTGTTGCGCTGCGTGTACGACACAATCTCGCCTTCTATCTTCAGGTCGCCATTACGCCTCACCTGCTGTAGACGGGTGTGGTTAGCGAAAACGTCTTTCAGTTCGTTGTTGAACATCGGTCCCATCGGTCCCCACACATAACTACTTCGTATGGGAAAGTCTACGATCTGGATGGTCTTGGTCTTGGTGTAGTCGATGCTGGCACCATTAAACTTATAGCTAACCGAGCAAGCCATGAGCATAAAGCCCACAACAAGACTGATGATAAGGTTGCCACATGCGTGGTAATATCTTCTTGCTGCCATACCGTCAACTCTTGTCCAGTCCATATTGTTTGATTCTTCTATACAGCGTACGGTCAGAAATGCCGAGTTCCTGTGCGGCTTTCTTGCGGTTGCCACCATTACGTTCGAGAGCCTTCTCCACCATTTTCCGTCCAAGGTCGTTCAAGTTCAGACTCTCTGGTTCGGTCACTTCCTCTACGATGGCATCCTCCGGATCGGCCGATGGCCGTACGGTTGCTTGCGGTGCAGTTACCTGGGGGTGCTGCGGCATATTGGGATATCCTGCCAGTTTATTATCCAACGCTTGCACCTGTGCCTGATAAGTCACGCTAGTATGTTGCTTCTGCGCCTCATCAAGTTGCTTTCTAAGGTTGTTCATATCCCGGCGGAGGTCACTCACGTTACCCCTCAGTTCGTATAATATTTTATACAGTATCTCGCGCTCACTTTCGTAGCTGTGCGATCCTTGTGGCGAGATGGGTGCCAGCTGCGTGCTTTCGGGATCGCGTGGGATGAACTGTTGCAACAGCTGTGCGTTGATTTCCCTGTCTTTCACCAACACCGACATCTGCTCTGTGATGTTCTTCAGCTGCCGAACGTTGCCCGGCCACTTGTAATTCAGCATCAACTGTTTAGCGTCTTCGGTGAGACTAATCTTTGGCAGGCGGTATTTCTCGGCCATCTGCATCGAGAACAAGCGGAACAGCAAAATCACGTCTTCCCCACGATCGCGTAGGGGAGGCATCTTGATGGGGATGGTGTTAAGACGATAATACAAGTCTTCTCTAAACCGTCCCTCGCTGATAGCTTTAGGCATGTTCACATTGGTGGCGGCCACTATGCGCACATCGGTCTTGCGAATCTCTTGCCCGCCCACGCGGATATATTCGCCTGTTTCCAGCACACGCAACAGGCGAGCTTGCGTAGCCAATGGCAGTTCACCCACCTCATCCATAAAGATGGTGCCTTTGTTGGCTATGCCAAAATAGCCTTCGCTCTCACCGATGGCACCGGTGAACGACCCTTTCTCGTGTCCGAACAATTCACTATCGATGGTTCCTTCAGGGATAGAGCCACAGTTGATTGCAAAATATCGTTCTCTTCTTCGAGGTGAATGGTCGTGAATAACGCGCGGAACAATTTCTTTTCCTACGCCACTCTCTCCGAATATCAAGACCGACAGGTCAGTGGGTGCAACCTGAAGGGCCACATCCAGCGCATGGTTCAGCTCGTCAGAGTTGCCCACGATGCTGTAACGCTGCTTAACTTTCTGCAATTCCGAAGTGTTCATTGGTTGACAAAATTAAACAATTTATTCGAGATAGCCGCAAGGATGGCTGAGTTTTTATAGCTTAGACAATCGGTTTACATATGTCAGTGGAACTTCGAAAAATAAAAGTTGACAGCCATGTGGATTTTCTAAAGTGGTCGAATTCGAGTACTTTAAAATATGGATTATTCAGAAAATTTTGTGTGGAGAATAGGATGTTTCCTAATTTTACCACATCTTACTCCATTTTCAAAACCCTGAGTATCTTTGCCAATTCGCTAATATCGTAAGTTCGTTACTGGTCATCATGTTGAAGCCTATTGATGTAACTATCCTATTGGCTTTGAAATGTCTATGCGTAATCCGAGAGAGTTGACAAGGCGAAAGAATAGTCCTACTCCAGGCTCAATCAATCCGTTTTCTATTTTAGATATGTATGACTTGGTCGTTCCTGCTTTTTCTGCCAATTCGGTTTGCGTCATTTTTGCTTCCTTGCGTGCTTGTAAAAGAATTTGCGAAGCATAAAAAGCCTTTGCCTCATTTTCAAACTGCACTCGTTGCGGTGTACCCTCCTTACCGTATTTTGCATCCAGCACGAGGTCATAGTCTTCAATCTTGTGGTTGTTTGTCTTCATAATAAGCCTCCTTTAATTTTAGTGCCTTTTCTATTTCTTGTCTGGGTGTTTTCTGAGTCTTTTTGTGAAAGCCGTTGAACAGCACCACGATTTGTCCATTGTCAAAAATGAAGGTAGATATTGCTCTCGTATTCAATTCACAATTCAAACAATCCATCTCGGATTGCTTTGACAAACTTTGACGAAAGTCTTTCCTGTGTTTTCAGTAGCTGTAAGGCGTAGTCTATCTTTCGCTGCACTTTCTCATCCAGCGTCTGCATGAATGCCTGAAAATAGCCACCGTATGTTCTTATTCGTCTCATACTGCAAAAGTAGCAAAAGTTTCTATATATAACAACTTTTCCCGCTGTTTTTTATTTGTATTCAAATTATTAGTCCCCGAAATCAAGAAACAAATCTATGTCCTTTGTCGGATATGCTTTGTTGAGAGTTACACTGTAATATGAGTTTCCCAGAATATTACAAGAATTTATAGCCACAAGCAAATAAACAAGGATTGAAATCACTTGCGGCCGTTCCACCTTAATTATATAATTATATAGCATTCATCTGTCTGTCCCTTCCATCCTGAGTATCAAGACGTGGCCTTCGTCTGATCCTGTCCCTTTCGTTCGTTGATTTTGATAAACAACAGGCCGATGCCCGTCCACACCAATTCACGTAATCTGACCAGCAGAGCCACGAAGATACCTGCGCTGGCCGTCATACCCAGGGCCGATACCGACATCAGGAAGCCACCCTCGCGCCCGCCCAATTGTAGGGGCATAAAGAACAATAGATTAGCAAACAACGACGTGAACGCCAATATCAGCACACAATGCAGATAGTCTACATGTGGCATGAGCACCATCAAAATGAACATCACCTCTAGTGCTGACAAGAACCTGCATGCCATCTCCAACGCTACGGCCGACAAAAAAGTCTTGGGATTTTGCTGGTGCAAGGCCGCAATTTGCCGATCCACTGTATCCAGTTGCTGCCTGTGTTTCTCCACGAAAGGCTGTGCCCACTTCTTGACAAACGGTATGTGGCGCAGCACATTCATCATGCGCACCGCCAATCCCTTTTGATAACCCACCAGAAAGAACCAAATACCCAGTCCACAGAACACAGCCGCGGCAGCCAACAACAGCCCCATCTTAACGGACATGGGCTGTGTGAGCAGGTACAACACGATGCAGACGGCCCAGAAACAAAAATGGGTAAAGATGTGTGTCATCACATAAAGAATCACCGATGACGACGCTCGCTCGGCTCCTATTCGTGGCGACAGCTCCATGATGCGATACGGCTCGCCACCCATCAATCCGCCAGGAGTGGCGTAATTGAGTGCAAACCCAGACACGGTAATCTTGTAGAGCCACCAAAAGCCCACCTTCCCCTCTGGCTTCTCAGCTGCGTCTGCGTCACCACTAGTCGATTCTTGCGACGGATGAACAGGCTCACTGCTTCGGATGATCAGGTACCAAGCTGCGGTGTTGAACATATACAACACTGCCCATAAGGCAACAATAGCAAAGAACCAATAGCCAGCATGGGTCAACCCATTCCACACTTCGGTGAAATTGAGTTGGGTGACCATGATAATTAGTATGACTAACCCAAAGATGAAGAAGGCATTCTGATATTTACTTTTCATCTTTCTTTGGCTGACTGGCCTGCTGCTCGCCCTTCATCTGTCGCTTGGGCGCATTGAAGCGACCCTTGCCACGATCCTCGCGGCGTTCATGATAAAGCTTGGGCAGCGGATTTTTCATCGGCTCGTCATAGTTGAAGCGGTTGCGATAGATGTCGATGGCCAGATAAACGGCTTGCCGCAGTGGGTTCTCATTGATAACACCCTGACCGGCCACCTCGAACATTGGCGTATAATTGGTTTTGGTGCATACGATAGGCAGGTTGGCGATGGTGCTCACACCCTCTTCCAGCGACAGCGTCTTAAAAGGCAACATGGCCTGGTCGTGATACATCGCCAAGATGCCATCAAACGCATCATAATCGTTGGAGCCAAAGAACGTCTCGGCTGCATAAGGACCGAATGCGCACATGCCAGCATCCGAAAGCTTGGCAACCGCCGGTCGAATGATTTCCTGTTCCTCTGCCCCATCGGCCTTCGGATTAAGACCCAGCACTGCAATGCGCGGGTTGGCGACACGCAGGTCACGCTTCAAGGTGAGGTACAGGATAGCTGCCTTGTGAACAATGTTCTCCAACGTGATGCTTTCCATGGCCGCTTTCAGGGGTTGATCGTCAGCCACCACAGCCACATGCATGAAGTCGTTCAGGTACAATGTGGTGGTTTGCTTCCCCTCTCCCAAGCAAGTCTGTAGGTAGTTTTCCAAGCTATCGAATGTGAGGTTGCCAAACTTAATGCCATCGGCACTCATGGGAGCCGCCACCAGCACGTCGTAAACACCTTCCCGATAATCGGTCATGGCACGGTCGAGGGCGCGCACTGCCGCCTGTCCCGACTCTTCCGTAGGGGTTCCCAACTCCACTTTCACCTCGTCATCAAAGCAGGTCATCAGGTTGATTCTACCGTCGCACACCTCATCAGCCGTATTGATGATGCTGAAGTTGGCCTGGATGTCCAGCGCCTTTCGGTGGTAAGCAGCAATCTTGGGCGACCCATAGATGATGGGCGTGCAGAGCTCTAACATCTCTGGAGCTGCGAAAGTTTTAAAAATCAGTTCATATCCGATACCGTTTGTATCACCGTGTGTAAGAGCCACACGAATTTTTCTGTTGTTCATAAGAGAATTTGTTTATATATCATGGGGACCATGAGTGACGGCTGTGGCCTGTCCTCGCTCCCCCTATCTTTATTTTCGTTTCACGGTCAGCAGTACTGCTTCCATCTCACGCATCTTGTTGCGCTTACCCATTTCGGGCGCATAGACGAAGGCATCGAGTACCAGTGACTTGCCTGCTACGCTGTCTTTGACGATGCGTCTCACCAACGGACCGCCCATAGCGTCGCCCACCATCTCCCACAGTCCACGCTGCAGCTGGCATGAATGTCTGCCGATTCTGACGTTTTCTTGTGTCATGGAGCGAGCCACGGTGCGCAAATACATGCGGTCGGTCTCGCCTTTCATGTTCGCCTTTAGCACACTGTCCATGCGTTCGGACGGCTGATCATCAAGCCCGCTGAGGGTGTAGACGCACAAGTTTTGCATGCCCTGCGCCGCATTGTTTGACACCCAGAGGAAGTCTTTGCCCACCTTGTGGTAGGTCATGTCCGCAGGTAGCAACACAGTATGGTGGAACATCGAGTCGATGAGCCTTCCACCTCGCACGGAATGCTTTCGCTGGAGCTGGAGAATGGCCGACAGATATTCGTTGGTCACCAGCAGCTGTCTCACTCGTTGTTGGTTCGTGGCGATGAATTGCTTCAGGTCGTCGGCCGAACCCACGTCTACATATACAATCAATTGCGGCTGCGCATGGCGGTCGCGCTCGATGTGGAGCGAGGGCTTGCCAAGCCATTTTCGGTTCCACCTCACCACCAAGACATTGCGCGCCAGCAACAGCTTTCCCTTGAACCGAGCAGAATCAACCTGCCGAACGTCGAACATCGGCTCGCACTGTGGCAGTGCCGGCATCGGCGCCGACAACATGTGGCACACCAAACTGTCTACATCACCCATCACCAAAACCTCGTAAGGGTTCGCCGAGGCAGCGGGCAGCGGACGTTGTTGCTGCCGGCAGGCTGTTAAGAGCAGCGTGGCAGCAAGGGCAACTACCAAACTAAGCCTGCTCATGCGCCAGCTTTTTTAGCCGTACTCAACAGGCCACAGGCTGCGAAGATGTCCTGCCCACGACTGGCCCGGATGGTGGTGAAAACACCATGCGACGTGAGGTAGTTGCGAAAGTTTTCCATCGTCTGCTCGTCGGCACCTTTCAGTGGCACGTTCGGAATCTGATGGAAGCGTATCAAGTTGACGCGGCAGTCCAGCCCATGCAGCAGGTCGATGATTCTGCGGGCGTGCATCGGCGTGTCGTTCAGTCCGCCAAAGACGATGTATTCGAACGACAACCGGCGTTGGTGAGCAAAGTCGTAGCCGCGCAATAGGTCAACAATTTGCTCGATGGGCATGCCTTTCTCGGCGGGCATCAGCATGCTGCGCTGCTCGGGCAGAGCCGAGTGCAGACTGATGGCCACATGGCAATCGCTCTCATCCAGAAAGCGTTTCAGCTTGCCTTTCACGCCCACGCTACTCACGGTGATGCGCTTGGGGCTCCAGGCATAGCCGTAATCGGCGGTCATCACCTGCGTTACCCTCAGCACGTTGTCCAAGTTGTCCATCGGCTCTCCCTGCCCCATGAACACGATGTTGGTCAGCCTGTCACGTTCGGGCAGTGAGTACACCTGGTTGAGGATATCGGCATAGGTCAGATTACCTTCAAAACCCTGCTTGCCAGTCTGACAGAACAGGCAGTTCATCTTGCATCCCACCTGACAGGACACGCACAGGGTGGCGCGGTCGTCATCGGGGATGAACACCGTCTCGACAAACTTTCCCGAGGCGGTTGGAAACAGATATTTGATGGTTCCGTCTTTCGAATACTGCGCATCGATGTGCGCCATGCAGCCAATTTCATATCCTTCGGCCAGCCGCTCACGGTTCGACTTAGAGATGTTGGTCATCCCGTCAATACTCGTCACCTGCTGCTGGTAGAGCCATTTAGCCATCTGTCCGCCAGCGAACGAAGGCATTCCCAACGTCTGAGCCACCTCTTTGAGTTCGCTCAGCGTCATTCCCAACAGCTTTTTCTTACCAGTTTCCATTTTTGATCTTGTTTGTTAAATCGCCACCTGCCCTCTGCTGTAGACAGGCTTCGCCGCTGCAAAGTAAGTAATACTTGCTTTGATTTCTGCTCGCACTATCTTTGCAAAGGTACACAAAAAGCCTGGAACATCCTACACCTAATATATAAAAACGAAAATTACAACCCAGATTCACGCAAAAAATCAGCTGTTTCTGCGAATTTTGCGTGACTAAACAGCCAAAGAATAAATTCTGCCAAAGATGAAAAAGCGAAGATGGCAGATGTTGGATGATTATGCCACCCTACAAATGAAACCTTTATTTGCGAGGAAAGCGATAGATCACAACCCTACAAATTGTCCTTATTTTTTATCAGATTTATGGTCAAAAACGCCCAATAAAAAAGCACATTCTAGAAAAAATCAATAGGCTTACCAGGAGCAAAAGAACGATTTGGGAGGCCTGAAAAAATCGTTTTCAACTTCAAAATGGGCATTTTAAGGGTTAAAAAGCATCGCTAAAGAAGCACAACAAGCATGCTATTGAGGTTCAAAAGCATGTGAATTGAATGCCAATAGCAATGCTTTTAACGAAAAAGTGCGTGAATAGCGGAGGACGAGTAGGGATAAATGCGCATAAGAATCTGATTGTCAAAGACATCCTAAAATCGCTCATATTTTTCGTATTTGCGCCTTACTACCCGTCTGTTGGCAAAAACGCAAAATATGGAAGGCTTGCTTGTCAAGATTATTCATCATCCAACACGATGATGATTCACAAACGGATGCCGTCAACTCAACACTTCTTTGACAGTCAGAAAGGCGGACGGTAAAAAAGTAGGTTGTTCATTTCTTTTTGTGGGCTTTTTGCACTATCTTTGCATAAGATAGGCTGCGGCTCAACAAAGTAAGTAAACTTCCTTTGTCTTCGGCTTGCACTAGCTTTGCATAAAACAGGCTGCGCCTCAACAATTACAAACAAGAGCACAAGCTTATCTCGCTCAGAAACCAAATCCGTTCATGTAAAAACCAAAATAATGAGAGAAAATATAGACTGCTTCCTACCGTGCGACGACATCGCCGTGATGGAAAACACCCTTCACGACTTGCGACAAAGCAAATGTGTACGACAAATTTATCTGATGGTTTCGGAACAGTTCACAAAGGAAAACGAAGTTCCCCACGACTGTTCACTGGTTCGTATCAACCGCCTCACGTCATCTGAGACGATGAGGAAAATGGCTCAATTGGCTACTGCCGATTATATCCTGCTCAGCAGGAAGGCCACACCATTCACGCTGGGATTTCATGCCATGGACCGGTGGCTGCGCGTGGCGGTCGACGCTGATGCCACCTGCGTGTACAGCGACCATTACATCAGTGTGGGCGGAAAGCGGCTGCCGCACCCCGTGATTGATTATCAGGAGGGGAGCATCCGAGATGATTTTGATTTCGGACAGCTGCTGTTGCTGAAGACAGAGACCTGCAAGACATTCGCAGAACAAGCCGACAGGGACGATTACTTGTATGCCGGATTCTACGACCTGCGTCTCTTTCTCAGCACGCAAGGTACCATCTTCCACCTCGACGAAATGCTTTATACCGAGCAACAGGTAGACAACCGACTGAGCGGAGAAAAGCAGTTTGATTATGTGGACCCGAACAATCGGGAGGCACAAACGGAGATGGAAAGAGCAGTCACGGCACACCTGACCACCCTGGGTGCCAAGATAGACACCACGGCATATAACCGACCCGATTTTAAAGAGCAGGACTTCGAGTTTGAAGCTTCGGTAATTATCCCTGTTTTCAACCGCGAAAAGACAATTTCTGATGCCATCAAGTCGGCATTCGCACAACAAACGACATTTCCTTTCAACGTAATAGTGGTAGACAACCATTCAACAGATGACACTACGCACATAGTAGAGGAATTGACTCGCACTTATGAACGATTGATTCACCTCATCCCCGAGCGTACCGACCTGGGCATTGGCGGCTGCTGGAACATGGCCGTGAACGACGAACGCTGTGGACGATTTGCCGTTCAGTTGGACAGCGACGACCTGTATTCGTCGCCACAAACACTGCAACGCTTAATAAACGCCTTCTATGAGCAAGGAGCCGCCATGGTGATAGGTAGCTACCGCCTGTGCGACTTCAATCTACAAACAATACCACCTGGCCTTATCAGTCACAGCGAATGGACAGATGAGAATGGCCCAAACAATGCTCTTCGCATCAATGGGCTTGGAGCGCCAAGAGCCTTTTTCACGCCCCTGTTGCGACAGATACAAGTACCCAATACCAGCTATGGCGAAGATTATGCGCTGGGACTGCTCTTCTCACGCAAATACAAGATTGGGCGTATCTTCGAAGAGTTGTATCTCTGTCGGCGATGGAATGGCAACAGCGACCATGATTTGAGCGTGGAGAAACAGAATCGAAACAACCAATACAAAGACCGACTGCGCACCTTGGAGATTCAGGCACGACGCCAAATGGTGAGCGGAAAGAGCGAAAGCATAGTAGAGAGCCAGTTGCACCGGTTCACCAACCGCCAACTGGAGGTTTGGGAAAGTGCCCATCAGCGGTTCAGAGAACTTAAACAAGTGGAAACCCGACAGCTACTTTTGGGCGACAACAGCTTCACTATTCAGTTCAATCCAGCACGAATGGTGTCAACGGGTGCCAAGATTGACCACAAATCGTTGGCCGCCCGCCCTTGTTTCCTCTGCGAGAAAAACCGACCGGAAGAGCAGATGACAAAAACGATTGACCAGGATTTTGAATTACTCATCAATCCTTTCCCCATCCTGCCCGAACATTACACCATCCCACTTCGGAGGCATGAACCCCAACAAATAGCCCCGCATTATGCGGAAATATACAAGCTGCTGGATTACTTTCCCGAGCTGATGGTGTTCTACAACGGTCCGCGCTGTGGCGCATCGGCTCCCGATCATGCCCATTTCCAAGGCGGCAGCAGCGGCATCCTGCCTCTTCAGCAGGCATGGCAACGGCTTTCACACTCCTTAGAACCTGTGATATCGCTGAGTGAAGACGACCAGCTGGCTGTGGTGAAGGCATATCCGTGCCATGCCTTCGCCATCAAGTGCCGCTCAGCCAAGGCAGGTGAAAAGCTCTTCCACGAACTGTATCGGGCCCTTCCCCAGCACGAAGGTGACACGGAACCCATGATGAACATCGTGGCTTGGCGGCAGGATGACGATTATGTTTCGGTGGTATTCCCCAGAAAGAAGCACCGCCCCGACTGCTACTTCGCTGAGGGGGCAGACCAAATGCTCATCAGTCCCGGTGCCTTAGATATGGCCGGACTGATTATCACGCCCCGGAAAGAAGATTTTGAACGGCTCACGGCCGGACAACTCGAACACATTCTGTGCGAGATGAGCATCTCCCAGCAGGACATGCAACAGGTGTTAGACTGCCTGGCGAAAGCCTCAAGCGCCAATCAGCCCACCTTCGCCACCATTGAGAATCACCAAGAACCCAGCGTGTCGGTAGGAATTGTCAGCGCAGAAGAGATACGTTTCACGCTCAACAAGCCCTATTTGGCCAAAGGAGAGGTGGTGTCGGGCGAACAAACGGTGCGCTTCCACGAGGGAGGCATCGGTTGGAACGGCAACACATACCGTGAGTTGACATTCACGCCCCATCAAGCTGACGCATCGTTCACACTGGACGACGTGACCATCGGCATCAACTTCCACTGGGAACGCAAAGAGTCGCAGACCTTCCCAGGCGTATTGCGCCTCATCGTGGACAGTGAGAAGATATGCGCCATCAACGAGCTGCCGGTAGAAACCTACCTTGAGAGCGTCATCTCCAGCGAGATGAGCGCCACGGCCTCACTTGAACTACTGAAGGCACATGCCGTCATCTCACGCAGCTGGCTGCTGGCTCAGATGGAGAAACGCCGCAACCTGAAAGAGTCGGCAAACAGCTTCTTCTCGTTCATTCGGAAAGACGACGAGCTGATTAAGTGGTACGACCGAGAAGATCACACGCTCTTCGACGTGTGCGCAGACGACCACTGTCAGCGATATCAGGGCATCACAAAGGAAACAAGTCCCAACGTGGCCACTGCCATTCGTCGCACACGAGGGCAGATTCTGCTGTCGGAGGGCGAGATATGCGACGCTCGCTTTAGCAAATGTTGTGGCGGCATCAGCGAAGAATACGAATATTGTTGGGAAGATGAGCATAAATCTTATCTGGAAGCCATACGCGACAACCGTCAACAACTGGAAGGTAAAGCCGAGCCTCTCCTCGACCTGACGGTGGAGAAGAATGCCGAAGAATGGATACGCTCGGTACCCGAAGCCTTCTGTCACACCACTGACAAAAAGATTCTCTCGCAGGTATTGAACGACTATGACCAAGAGACAGCCGACTTCTATCGATGGAAAGTGAGCTACACCCAAACGGAGCTGAAAGCTCTCATCGAGCAGAAGACGAACATGACTTTTGGCGACATCCTGGACTTGGTGCCGCTGAAGCGAGGCAAGAGCGGGCGCATATCCCGACTAAAAATCGTTGGCAGCGAACTGACCTTCACCATAGGCAAGGAATTAGAGATAAGAAGAACGCTGTCGGAATCGCACTTGTATAGTTCGGCCTTCGTGGTTGACAAGGAAGATGTGGTTGATGGCGTTCCCCAAAGGTTTGTCCTCACCGGAGCCGGATGGGGTCACGGCGTTGGACTTTGTCAAATAGGTGCCGCCGTGATGGGTGAAGATGGATATCGCTACGATGAGATTTTAACCCACTATTACCACCACGCCACCATCGAGAAACTGTACGAATGACAGAGAGTAAACGGGAGTGACCGGAAGTAAGCCGGAGTTAATAGGAGTTAGTAGGAGTTAATTGGGGTTAGCAGACAAATGCCTGTTTAGTAGGGAAACATTCCTAAGTGACCGCTACACCAAACTATATAATATAAGGTTACGCCCGATAACCCCAGTTAACTCCCACTAACTTCCCTTAACTCCCAATAACTACTACCAAATACAAATAGCTCCAATCAACTCGAGATGAAAATAATCAGTCATCACCTATTCAATTCTCCCTTGGACCTCAACCACGAAGTCATGGTTCCCTGGAAGTGGATGCCAACGCTGTACCTCTTCAAGGGGCTCACGTTTGTGATGCTGTTCTATTTTCCACTCGTGATTTTCAAGCGAATGGGAGTCGACAACGGAGCGGCAACTTTCTTTATTGCCTGGTTGATGTTGCCCGTCGCCATGCGTCCCGTGCTATCTATCTTCGTGCAGACGGGCCACCGCAACCGCCTATGGATACTGCTTTCTGAAGCGCTAATCATCCTCTCCATGGCTGGCATGGCGCATGCTCTGAATGGCACTTGCTGGTTGGAAGGCAGCCTCATGTGCCTCGGGGTGATGGCCATTGCGCATGTTTTTCACGACATTGCCATCGACAAATTCAGTCTGCAGGCCATCAAGCACCATCGCACCTCGTCCCTTCAACTCTTCAAGCTGACGTTCTACCTACCGTCCATGCTGGTGGTGTTGGGCATCATCGTGATGATAGGCGGCAACCTCGAGGTGATAACTCGGAACATACGCAGTTCATGGAGCACGGCATGTTACTGCCTCAGCGGTTTTCTTGCCGTCGTTTTGCTGTGGCACATCTTCATGATACCGCAGTCGGGTGCCGATGATAGAGAGCGAAAGATACGAGTGTCCGACATGTTCTACGCCTGCCTGAACACCAGTGCCGACCTCATCCGAACCCCAAGTTCGTGGCCAGGCATCCTCTTCCTGAGCATGTTTCTGTTGCCCTGTACGTTGCTCACGCCCGTTTCCATCCAGTTCATGCTCGACTTAGGTAGCAGTGGCGGACTGGCATTGTCCCCACAAGAGTTTGGCTATGTACAAGGAACGGTTAGTGTCTTCGGACTCATCGTCGGTGGCATGATGGGCATCTGGCTTCTTCGAAAAGTCGCATTCGGCAATGCACTCCCCCTCATGACGTTTGCCACATGCATTCCACCACTCTTCTACATCTATCTCAGCTATGCCCTGCCCGCGAACATTGGTTGGATAGCGTGCTGTGCATTCATCACTCAAATGGCCTGTGGATTCGGCTTATGCGCCTATTTGCATTACCTTGTTTATTACAGTGAGGTAAAACGAGTGTCCACCTACGCCCTGTGCATTTCACTGGCCACGGTGTCTACCATGATTCCCATGATGCTCTGCGGCTCTCTTCAGCAAGCCCTTGGCTATCGTCGCTTTTTCATTCTCACCACCCTTTTGGGCATCTGTACCCTCATTACATCAGCTCTGGTGATGGTGGATAAAGAACTGACGGAGGAGGAAAACAAGCAAATAGAAAAGTGAACCATTCGGCAATGAGTAGCAGTTACGTTTTCGATGCATAAAAAAATTTTGAAGTTATTCTTTTTTGTCGTAACTTAGCACCTGATAATAACATCGAACGATATAACCAACTTACACCCAACTACCAACCATGAAGAAAACGATGAAGATGCTGTCAACCGCCTTGTTGCTATCGGTCATCTGCTTGTCAGCATGCGAAAAGCCGTCACTAGCAGAGGAGACAAACACCGAGGAACAAGTAACAAAAGACTTGTTCCACCTTTCTTTCCGTGTCGCCCAATTCGAACACATTCCTTTCAATCAAGCCGTTGACATGTCGCGTGCCACCGATGTCAAGCAAGTTTGCACGCGTATCAGTTTGGCCCTGTTCAAGGATGGCGTGAAAGTAAAGAACATTCACCAAGACGCGAAGGACACCCACTTCGGTCAGATTGACGTCACACTGCCAGCAGGAACATACCAAGTGGTCGCTATTGCCCACAGTGGCAACGGATCAGCCACCATTACATCGCCCGAAGAGATTTCATTTCCCAAGAACAAGATGACCGACACCTTTTATTATTGTCAAGAGGTAACGGTTGGAGGCAATGCGTCTTACCAACTCGAAATGAAGCGGGCCGTAGCCATGTTCAGACTGGTAACCACCGATGCCATACCAACAGCGGTCAAAACCATGAAGTTCTATTACACGGGCGGCAGCTCAACATTCAACGCGATGACAGGCGTTGGTGCGAAAAACTCTCGCCAGACCGAAGAACGCACCGTGACAGATGCACAGCATACTGGGCCAGGACAGTTTGACGTATACACCTTTCCGCACACGCCCTCGGATGTGTTGAAGATCACGGTATCTGCATTAAACGCATCTGGCGATGTCATTACCGAGCACACTTTCGAAGAGGTTCCTGTCAAAGTAAATGAGATTACGCAATACAAAGGCTCGTTCTTTCAAGGCACCACACCGGCAGATGCCAATATATTTTCCTTTTCCGTCCAAGACGAATGGACGAAAAAAGAATACAATTATTAATCGTAACCCTTCAAGAATGATATTTTTATAGCTCAACCAAACAGATTTTTGGAAAGATTTTTCTACCTTTGGCCCAGCTTTCCAAAAAGAGGATATTATGTCGTCT
>ERZ772969.1674-NODE-1674-length-16098-cov-4.265848_pt1 | contig 16098 bp, 20 predicted proteins | sample MGYA00511676_ERZ772969 | MGnify/ENA primary metagenome ERZ772969 (study PRJEB29015, sample SAMEA2737651) | human gut metagenome | biome: human gut; feature: human-associated habitat; material: faeces | place: China | collected 2012 ... | reverse complement strand
CGTAAATGGCAGTACACAGATTGAGGGAACGATCAACGGTAATACGGTTACCTTTCATGGAAGTGCAGTAGCGTCCATGATGAATGGCAGTACGATCAGTTATACGGTACAGTGTCAGGCAAATAATGGAGGAAAGACAGTTTTTGAAAACAGTGCCGGCTTTCATGGTTATCTTCGTTCAGACGGAACGAACACCGGGTATTGGATCGAGCGGATGTGGACGGCAGAATCAAAAGCAGTGCCCAAATATACCTTAGTGGTACAGGGTGGTGACGGTATTGAATCGGTGACAGGAGACGGTGATCATCCGTATGGAAGTGATGTAAATATCGGGGCTACGGTAAAGCCGGGCTATCACTGGAAGGGCTGGACGGGCAGTTACAACATAGCACAAAAAGATTATGGTTTCCAGATGCCGAACCAGGACATTACAATGCGTGCAGATGCCGAAGCAAATGCCTATACGATTACCTTTCATCCAAACAGCGGCGGTGAGGTGACACATATTGATGATATTGCAACGCAGTATGATAAACAGGTGTTCTTGCCGGATGGAGAAGCTCATTATGTAAAGTATACCAAAGAAGGCATCAATGTCACCGAGGCAGTTCTCTCCGGTGCGCTTAGTCTTTCGGGAGAGGCGGAAGAAGGAAAGCAGGCGGAAGAAAATCATACTGATTTGAAGACTCAATTATCAGATCAGGGAGTGGAACAAGCAGATGAAACAGAACAAGCAAATAAAGAAGAAGTGACATCGCCGGATGGAGCGTTAGAACAAGGAGAACCTGTACAGGGAGATGATCAACAGGCATCTTTGGAAGAAACAAATCCTTCTGTCACCCAGGAAGGAGAAGGCAATGTAAATGAACAGAGTGGTGAAGAAGCTGTCTCAGAGCAGCCGGAGAAAAAACCAAAGGTTTATCCGTCTGTCTTTTTAGGCTGGTCGTTAGAAGCAGGAAAGGATAGTTTAACGCCACAATGGAAGGCAGGAGAAATAGTTGATGTAAAAGCTTTGGCAGAGGCCGCGGGTGTGACAAGTCAAAACGGGGCAGTCATTTCCTTATATGCGATTTGGGATGATTGCCCGTGGATTCAGGCATCAGACCTTTATTATACTTTGGAACAGGCACAGAACGGTTTTATTACAGATATGGAGATATTAAGCCATGCAACGGCATCAGATCGTGAGGATGGAAGTCCTATAATGCCGGGATTTCATGAAAATAGTACATCCTTTTCAATCCCAGACTACGCGCCGACAGACTTTACGCAGTTTCAGGGAAATGGGAGCTGCACGGAGAATCTGATGGTTGTAGACAGCTCTGGAAGTGTCTATAAAAAACAGATTACGGTGCATGTGGTAGATACTACAGCACAAGAAGTGGAACAAAAGGGAACGACGCGCTTTATCAATGAGCATTATTATTATCAGCCGTATGAGAATGGTGGGATAGCAGATGATTCTGTTTGGAAAACAGATCAGGAGTATGCGTCGATAATGAAAGAAGCGTTTACAAATCTTAGTAACGGAACAGCGATTGAGACATATGCATTTACGCGGGAGGAAATTGTAGAGATGAAGAAGTATATTCTAAAGAGCGATATATGGAGCACGGAGGAAACTTTACAAAATTTTTATGATCAGTATATAAAAGCCGGATTACAGAAAGAAAAATGACACAGAAATATTTCTCTATCGCACAATTGCCGATGTGAGATATTAATTTCTGTGTCAATATTTCGAAAGCATTAGGGAGCAGGGATATCTTCATTCTCCGCTTTTTCTTCAGGCTTCTTGATATAAATTTTTTCAATGCGATTTTTGTCCATCTGCTCGACGCGAAGGAGGACATTGTCATCTGTAATGATAATTTCATTTTTTTCGGGAAGATGGTCAAGCAAACCGACAAGGTACCCTCCGATGGTATCGTAATCTTCCGAACGAAAATCAAGTGAAAGAGCATCGCAAAGATCATCCAGATTAGTGGAGCCAAGTACGAGAAATTCCCGTTCATTTAAGGGAAGGATAGAATCCTCCTCATCAGTGTCATATTCGTCACGGATTTCACCGACAATTTCCTCAAGAAGGTCTTCTAAGGTGATTAATCCTGCGGTTGCACCATATTCGTCAAGGACGATAGCAAGAGAAATAGAGGATTTTCGCATTTCCATAAAAAGCTCGGCTGTATTCTTGTGTTCATAGGTGAAATAGGGTTCACGCATAATGTCACGAATACAGAAGTGGGTCTTGTCCTTATAAAGCAAAAGATCCTTCATATTAAGAATGCCGACAACATTATCGGTGGTATCTTCGTATACGGGAAGTCTTGTAAATTTATCCTCCTGAAAAATTTCAATAAGCTCATCATAAGTGCTTGCAATATTTGCAAAGGTCATGTCAATCCGGGGAACCATTACTTCCTTTGCCTGAGCATCACCAAAATCAAACAGGTTATTGATCATTTCATGTTCTTCCGTTTCCAGAACGCCGGATTCCTTACCAACATCTACAATTGTGCGAAGCTCCTCCTCGGTTAATTGCTGCTCGCCGGCTTTTGGATCGACGCGCATTAAAAGAAGAAAACCCATAGAGAGCTTATTAATAAGAAAAATAACCGGAGTTAATATTTTGATCAGCAGCTCGATTGCGGCAGAATAGGTGAGTGCGATGCGTTCCGAATAAATGGTAGCGAGCGTTTTCGGAGAGATCTCTCCAAATATCAAAATAAGTAATGTCAGGATACCGGTTGCGATACCGGCGCCAACGCTGCCCCAGAGCTCAATCGCCAAAGAGGTTGCGATCGAGGATGCGGAAAGATTCACGATATTATTGCCGATAAGAATAGCGGAAAGCATCTTTCCGGAATCATCAGTGATACGGAGTACGCGCTCTGCCCGTTTGTCACCGTCCTCTGCGAGCGTCCGCATACGAATACGGTTTACTGTGGTAAGCGCTGTCTCTGCGGAAGAAAAGAATGCAGATAATAAAAGTAAAATAACTAAAAATACTAATTGAAATATGTCAACAGAATCCAAATAAATTCACCTCAACTAAAATAGTGCCAGACAACATCCGTTTTGCCGGCAAGTAGTTTCCGGCACAGAAACTGTGCCGGAATGTTTGTAAATTACAAAAGTATTATATAAAGGAACAGGTTATTCGTCAATACTGTAGTTTGGAGCCTCTTTTGTGATGTGAATGTCATGCGGATGACTCTCACGGAGAGCAGCAGCAGAGATCTTCACAAACTTACTCTTGGTCTTTAAATCTTCAATGGTAGGGCATCCGCAATATCCCATACCGGAACGGATACCGCCAACCATTTGGAAAACAGTATCTTCTACAGTTCCCTTGTAGGCAACACGACCTTCCACACCTTCCGGAACAAGCTTTTTCGCGCCTTCCTGGAAATAGCGGTCCTTGCTGCCGTTTTCCATAGCGGCGAGAGAGCCCATACCACGGTATACCTTATATTTTCTGCCTTGATATAATTCAAATGTGCCGGGAGCTTCATCACATCCGGCGAATAGGCTGCCCATCATGCATACGTTAGCTCCTGCGGCGAGTGCCTTTGTCAGATCGCCGGAATATTTAATGCCGCCGTCTGCGATAATTGGAATGCCGGACTCTTTGGCAACATTGTAGCAGTCCATGATCGCGGTGATCTGCGGAACTCCGATACCGGCAACAACACGTGTGGTACAGATCGAACCGGGACCAATGCCGACCTTTACCGCATCCGCACCTGCAGAGATGAGGTCGCGTGTCGCTTCTCCGGTCGCAACATTTCCGGCAATTACCTGTAAATCAGGATAGGAGGTCTTGATCTGTTTTACGGCTTCCAATATATTTTTTGAATGACCGTGCGCAGAGTCAAGAACAATGACATCGACATGAGCCTTAACCAGCGCGTCTACACGATCCATCATATTACCGGTAATTCCAACGCCGGCTCCGCAGAGCAGGCGGCCAAGCTCGTCCTTCGCCGAGAGTGGATATTTAATTTGTTTCTCAATATCCTTGATGGTAATAAGACCTTTTAAATGGAAATCCTTATCCACGATCGGCAGTTTTTCCTTGCGTGCTTTTGCAAGGATCATTTTTGCTTCCTCTAAGGTGATCCCTTCGGGGGCGGTGATGAGTCCCTCTGAGGTCATGCTCTCTTTGATTTTTTTTGTAAAGTCTGTTTCAAATTTTAAATCACGGTTTGTGATAATTCCGACTAATTTTCCGTTTTCGCAGATCGGAACGCCGGAAATGCGAAATTTACGCATTAAATTCTCAGCGTCCAAAAGTGTATGTGACGGAGAGAGGAAAAACGGGTCTGTGATGACGCCATTTTCAGAACGCTTTACCTTATCTACCTCATCCGCCTGAGCCTGAATTGACATATTTTTGTGAATGATGCCGATACCGCCCTGCCTTGCCATGGCGATTGCCATTCTGTGTTCTGTGACAGTGTCCATTGCTGCGCTCATCATAGGGATATTTAAAACAACCTTTTGGGTCAGATGTGTGGTCAGATCGATCATATTTGGCGTTACTTCTGAGTACTGAGGTACTAAGAGCACATCATCAAAAGTAATTCCTTCACCGATTATTGTTCCCATTCTGTTTTCCTCGCTTTCTCCATCATTATCCTGTGCTTGTGATAAAAATATATTAGTCAGATAATAGCAAAAAAATGTGTGCATGTCAACGATAGATAAGCTGCAATTCACAAAAAGGGCATAAGATAAAGCTGCCGCACAAAAATGAATATGCTGCGGAAAAATATTCACAAAGCAGGGAGGGCGTGATATGCTGGTAGCAGGATAACGGTTCCTGGAGGTTGTGGATCAGTCGGTGTCAACTTTTATCATGGAGTTTGAGGAGGTATACGAATGGAATTTCGACCGTGTATTGACATTCATAATGGAAAAGTAAAGCAGATTATCGGGGGAAGTCTGAATGATGCAGGTGATGCGGTAAAAGAAAATTTTGTTTCTGAACAGAACGCTGATTTTTTTGCGCATTTATATAAGGAAACGGGTGTTGTTGGAGGACACATTATTTTGCTGAATGGAAAAGAAAGTATATGTTATGAGCAGTCAAAGGAGCAGGCAAGACTTGCTCTGTGTGCATATCCCGGTGGAATGCAGGTGGGAGGAGGGATCACGCCGGAAAATGCCAAGGAGTTTTTGGAGATGGGGGCAAGTCATGTGATCGTTACCTCGTATGTGTTTTGGAATGGAAGGATTGATTATGACAGGCTGTTAGAGATTTCTAAGCTGGTAGGACCGGAGCGGCTTGTTCTTGATGTAAGCTGCAGAAGGAGAGGAGAGGAATATTATATTGTGACGGATCGCTGGCAAAAGTTTACACAGGAGAAGATGAGTGCCGACCTGCTGGATAAGCTGGGAAATTATTGTGCTGAATTTTTAGTTCATGCGGTGGATGTGGAGGGGAAAGAAGCAGGTATAGAAGAACCGTTAGTACAAATGCTGGGGGAATGGGAGGGGCTTCCCGTCACTTATGCAGGCGGAATCGGAAATTTTGAGGATTTGGAGCGTGTCAAGAAGCTTGGGAAAAATAAGATTGATGTTACGATCGGGAGCGCCCTCGATCTGTTTGGCGGTCCCATGGAGTATGAGAAGGTGTTGGAATATTTTAAAGAAGCAAGAAATAGCTGTCTCAAGGAATAAAAAATTTTGATTCCCAGTAAACAAAGCTTGCGGGGGATGAAACGGAATGGTATACTTGAAAGAGGGATAATATAAAAAAGATATGATATAGTAAGAGAGGGAGAGCAGTATGTACAAAATAAATGAAAATTATCAAAAATTGCCGGGAAGTTATCTGTTTAGTATGATTGCGGGAAAGGTGAGTGATTATACAGCGAAGCATCCTGAAAAACAGGTGATACGTCTTGGCATTGGAGACGTTACGCAGCCGATCGCTCCTGCGGTCATTCAGGCAATGCACAAGGCAGTAGACGATATGGCAAGCGCGGAGGGATTTCATGGCTACGCGCCTGATCTTGGGTATGAATTTTTGCGCACTGTCATTGCAGAGAATGATTATCGGGCAAGGGGCTGTGAAATTGGGGCGGATGAGATTTTTGTTTCTGACGGAGCTAAGAGCGATTCTGCCAATATTCAGGAGCTTTTTTCAGAGGATAATCGAATTGCAGTCTGTGATCCCGTTTATCCTGTTTATGTGGATTCTAACGTAATGGCGGGAAGGACCGGTACATATGATGAAAGGTCCGGAAAATGGAGCAATGTAATTTATATGCCTTGCATAATGGAAAATAATTTTGTGCCGGAATTTCCGAAGGAAACGCCCGACCTTATTTATTTGTGTCTGCCAAATAATCCGACGGGTACCACGATTACGAGAAGTCAGCTGCAGACATGGGTGGATTATGCAAACAGGGAAGGAGCCGTGATCATTTATGATGCGGCTTACGAGGCGTATATTTCTGAAAAGGACGTCGCACATTCTGTTTATGAGTGCGAGGGAGCGGAGACATGTGCGATCGAGATCCGAAGTTTTTCTAAAAATGCTGGATTTACCGGCGTGCGGCTTGGTTATACGGTGGTGCCAAAGAAATTAAAATGCGGCGGTGTTTCACTGCATGATATGTGGGCAAGGCGTCATGGCACGAAATTTAACGGTGCACCCTATATTGTACAGCGTGCAGGAGAGGCAGTGTATTCAAAAGAAGGAAAAGAGCAGCTAAAAGCTCAGGTTGGATATTATATGGAGAATGCGAGATTGATCAGGGAAGGTCTTAAAAATGCCGGATATACGGTATTTGGAGGGGTGAATGCACCGTATATTTGGCTGAAGACGCCGGATCAGATGACGTCATGGGACTTTTTTGATTATTTGCTGGAGCACGCAAATGTTGTAGGAACACCGGGGGCAGGTTTTGGACCAAGCGGCGAGGGGTATTTCCGGCTGACGGCATTTGGAAGCCGTGAGAATACGTTGGCAGCGCTTGCACGCATTCAGCATCTGTAAAAGAAAAAATAGCAGGAGATTGCCGGCTTTTCCATTGACAATTCAGAAATATCAGGTATAATAAAACGCAAATCAGTTGCAAATGCAAGAGATTTGCGTTTTTGATAACAGGAAGGAATGAAAGTCAATGGAACATATGTTATGGCATATTTTGGAGCATTCGGTAGGAGATACGGTAAAGCTGCTTCCGTTTTTATTTCTTACCTATCTTTTTATGGAGTTTTTGGAGCATCATACCGGTGGTAAAATAAAGGGAATGATTCAGACTGCGGGGAAGTTTGGTCCGGCGTGGGGAGGGATGCTTGGCGTGCTTCCACAGTGTGGATTTTCGGCGGCTGCATCCAGTCTGTACGCCGGACGGGTCATTACAGTTGGAACGCTTCTGGCGATTTATCTGTCGACATCAGATGAAATGCTGCCAATTTTAATTTCGCAGTCAGTTCCTGTTTCTACAATCGCTAAGATATTGGGGGCTAAGGTGTTGATCGCTGTAATTTCCGGATTTTTTGCAGAATGGATTTATGTAAAGACGATGGGGCGTACGGAAAAAAAGATGGACATTCACGCGGTATGCGAGGAAGAAAAGTGTCATTGTGAGGATGGTATCTTCCTGTCTGCATGCAAGCACACACTGCGCATATTCTGTTATATTTTTCTGATCTCTTTTGTTGTGACAGGAGCGGTCGAGGTGATCGGGGAGGATGCTTTGGCGAGAGTGTTTACCGCAGTTCCGATTGTAGGAGAGGCAGCTGCGGCATTGATCGGCCTGATCCCAAATTGTGCTTCTTCGGTTGTTATCACGGAACTGTATCTGGATGGGATCATAAATTCCGGGGCAATGATGTCAGGACTTTTGGTCAATGCAGGCGTTGGGATTTTAGTGTTGTTTCGTTTAAATCGTGACAGGAAGCAAAATTTAGGAATACTGGCAGCACTTTATGGAATGGGCGTCTTTTGGGGTGTGCTGATAGAGTTTTTTGGAATTACATTTTAGAAAACAAGGTCCGGAGGTATGGATATGGCGGGACGTGGATATGAGACGGCAAGCCGCAGAAGAATTTTAGATTTTTTAAAGAGTAATGAGAGTCGGGCGGTTACGGCAGCAGATATTGATGACTATCTGAAGGAGAGCGGGAGCGAGGTCAATATTACGACGATTTATCGCTATTTGGATAAGCTTGCACATGAGGGGACTGTCATGAAGTATGTCTCTGAAAAGGGAGGAAAGGCGGCTTATCAGTATGTGGAGCGGGGACATCGTTGCAAGGAGCATCTCCATTTAAAATGTGTCTGCTGCGGCAGTATTTTTCATTTGGAATGTGATTTTATGAATGAGATATCTATGCATATCAGAGAGGAACATAAGTTTGAACTGCAGTGCCAAAATTCTGTTTTATATGGCACATGCAGCAGGTGCAGGGAGAAAGGATGAATAGTCCGTTCTCCTTTTTTATATAATGAAAAGAAATGAAGCAGCAGGCAGGGTATGAGCGAAGGGAGAATGAAACGAGAGCGGGAGGGCAGACTAAAGGCGGCGATTTTATTGGAAATGGCAATTTTATTTGCAGTTTTGGTAATTTTTGCGGGAGATGGAGCTTTTTCGGAACAGGCGGTTGTTGAGACTTCCGGGGAGAATATTAAGTGGGTGGATTTTAATGTTTCTTATGAGGCATTGTGCAAAGCATATACCTATGACGTTGAGAGCTATGGAACAGAGCATCATCTGAATTGGATTGAATTACTTGCATATGCGGCTGCAAAGGGAGGCGGCGATTTTGGAGTTGGCGCGGTGGAGGAGATCCATAAAATTGCAGAACAGATTCAAAGCGGTGAAGTGACGATGGAAAATGCAACAAAGGATATGAAATATTTTTCTTATTATAAAGAAGCGTATACGGCTGTGCTCGGAGGGCTTGTCGGGGAGTACGAGATACAGGAAAAAGAGGGAGGGGGTTATGTAAAAAAGTATGGGCTTAAGGGATTTTCGCCGATAGCGAGAGATTTTGAATATAGTGATTATGATGATTTTGGGGTTTCACGAAGCTATGGATACCGCAGACAGCATCTGGGACATGATATGATGGGGCAGGTGGGAACGCCAATACGCATAATATATAGAACATTATCAAAAGATAATGCGAATCTCATCATCCGCTAAAATACAGGAAGTAACAGTATTTTTAAGCAACTCATTTTTTTCCTTATAAGTCATATCGTCAAAGTTATCCAGAAGTCTGCAAATATCACGGTAAATATTTTCTTTTGTTTCGGCAGCAGTAGCCGCAGCACGGTTGTTTTGTTCGGCAGCATGAAGCTTTTTTTCTAAAAGGCGCTTCTCCTTATCAAGCTGCTCAATTTGCGCAACAATATAAGAGGACGCAGAGGAGGATGCGTTCTCCATAAGGGCATTGGTTAGATTACGGATTCCATCAGATACTTTTTTTAGGTCTGTATGAAGCTTTTGTGTATTTACATAGCCGGATTCTGATTTCAGCACAATACTTGTAGGATGCAGTTTGATTGCACGAAGCTTTTCGATGAACAGGTTGTCTATCGTGTCTACTTTCACATATCCAGTATTACAAGCAGATTTCCCGTGACGGGACATTTTAGAGCAATAATAGTAGGAGAACAGGCGATCATTCTTGCTGTAAGTACGGACGTCAATACGAGCGCCGCATTTACAACGCAAGATACCCTTTAAGATGCCGATTTCATACTTGTTGCATCGGTACATCTTATTCTCACCAAAACGATTCTGACAAGCAATCCAGTCTTTTGCAGGAATAACCGGCTGATGGATACCGATTGCAATTGCCCATGTGTTTGTTTTTACGGTCTTATTCGTTTGCTTTGTTTTTCCGTAGCCGATCAGACCGCGTTTGCCGTCAAACTGTTCGAGCTCTGGCAGACGATAGCCTTTTTCTTTAAAATAATAGTATGCGTCTGGGGCATTGGAGCAATAAACAGGGTTTGCAAGAATACTGTATATCTGGTTCGTGCCGAAAAATTTGCCGGATTCCGTACGGATTCCGTTGTCACGGAAGTACCGTTCAATGGCAGTGATCGTTTTGCCGGACAGATAGAGGTCATAGATGGTCTTTACCACCCCGATGCGCTGCTGATCCACTATGAGAAAAGAATGCTCCTTATCGCCGACGATTTTACGGATCGAGGACATGCCAGGCGGAAGTTTTCCGCCGGTCCATTTACCACCCGCACCGAGAGCCATCATACTGTCAGATACGCGCTCGGATGTATTTTCGCGTTCTAATTGCGCAAATGCGGCAAGAATATACATAACGGTTCTTCCGATTGGGGTAGATGTGTCAAACGTCTCCTTGACGGAGAGAAAGGCGACATCGTGTGCTTGCAGCAGCTCGTAAGTATCGGAGAAATCCTTCACACTACGGCTGATACGGTCAAGCTTATACACCATGACAACTTGAAGTTTGCCGGATTTGACATCAGAGATCAGTTTTTGAAAGCAAGGGCGGTTCGTATTCTTCCCAGAGAATCCCTCATCGCTGTCATATATGATAAACTTAATGTCGGTGCTTGGATAGAGGATGCGGGCATAGTCCTTGCAGGACTTTACCTGTACTTGAACAGAATCGCTGTTATCCCGGTAGACAGATTTTCTTGCGTAAATGCCAATGACAATAAGGGCGTGAGCCTTCATAATGTGTACCTCCTTTAGGATGATGGATAAAATGCAGCAGTTGCACCGGTGCAACTGGTTACTGCTGTGCCATCTGGAGAAGTGCATCCTGCAACACTTTTGAAAAGTTCAGATTGTGCGATTCGCCGTATGCGTTCAGCCATGCAGGAATCGTAATATTCTTGCGGACAGCTTTCTCTCCGTATTTTTCCGTATAGGCATCCATGTCAAGAACAAGCAGATTGACAATGCTTCCGGTATCAGCCGCAACCTGATCGTATGGTGTAGGGGACGGGATTGGATTGCCATCCTCGAGCTCTCCGAGAACCCATCCACACGCCGCATCCATACCCATATCGATCGCATGGATCAAAGAATCCCCTTCTGTGACACAGCCCGGAAGATCTGGAATGACGACAGTAAAGCCTACTTTCTCCTCGCATGGAGTGAAGATTGCCGGATAAATCAGTTTCATATCATGACCTCCTAATATTAAGATGGTGCAGGGCTATGCAAGCCCTGCTTGTTTAAGAATGGAATTAGTGGTACGCTTATCAAGATCTCCAGAATGAATCGGAATCGTTACCTTTCCGGGTTTTGACGGGTGCTTGTAGTGTCTGTGTGACCCTACCTGCTTAACGAAGTACCAGCCATCTGACATTATTATTTTTTCAATTTCTCTGGCTCGCATTGTTCTTTCGTACCTCCTTATAAAAATATTATACACATAATACACATCAGAGTCAATAAGAAAATGCGCATAATACACATAAAAGTGGAAATGTTTTCCGGTATAAAAGGTTATAAGAAGATGATATGATAGTAGACATGATACATTTCATTTCCTCATTTTTCTGCCATTCCACATCCAGCTATGCAACGCTTTTAAAATCTATCACAGCGACTTCCGCCATCACGGGGAACAGGCTGTCAATAATCTTTTCAATCTTGAGCAGGGCTGTGCCGTCAATAAATTCTTCGCCGCACTGGCCGCACTTGGAGCATGGAACATTTTTAATGATGATGCAGCAGTTGTAGCAAGTAGTCATATAGGCAGTTGTGGCAGCAGTCAGGCTGCCTTTGCATAAAAAACAGTTCATACAGATTCTCCGTGCTTCAAGCTAACCGATGTGCAGCTGTGATTTCAAAGCGTCCTGCAATACCTGAGAGAAATTAATATTGTGCTCCAATGCGGCAGCATTGAGCCAGGCAGGTAATGTTACAGTGCGATTGACAGAACGATTCACATGAGCATGACGAATGGACGGCATATATACGTCAACGAGAACAGCTCTCTCGTTAGGTGCTGCATTGATTTCGGATAGAGGAGTAGGAGAAGGGATTTCTTCACCATCTTCCTCCAATCCATAAAGGACACAGCCGAGAAGTTCCCTTGCTGACAGGAGCGCGTCATCGTCGTTTATGCCACTTGTAGCGCATTTCAAGTCTGGAAAATCAACAGAAATTTCCTGACCCGATTCATAGGCGAAAACTGCGGGGTAAAAATAGCGTTCTACTTTTTTCATGGTATCATCTCCTTAATTTGATGCGCCGGGAGGGCGTCGGGGCTATCTGAATTTTAGCCCCGACTGTTCCTCGATGCGTCTTAGCGTTTTTACTGGGATGTCTTTGTCAGGATGCTTCACTGTAGTACGTCCCTTCTTGGTTGGATGTTTGTATTGGTGGTGGCTACCCTCCACATTTACTTCATACCAGCCATCCGCTTTCAGCATTTTTATAACATCTCTGGATGAATAACTTTTCATGTATATTCCCTCCTGACATTCCTATATTAACACATATAAAAGTATTTGTCAATATAAAAACAAATATTTTTGCATGTGTTTTCGTGTAAAAAGCCCTCACAAAGGTGAAGGCTTTTTGTGACCGGATGCCAGACTTGTATATAGATTATATTTACTCCATATTTATTATACACAATACATTAGCATATGTACAATGAATTTGATATTAGGATGATAAGGATTCTGATAGTTTGGCTTTAAAAATGCGAGGACTTCTATTTCGGAAGTATGTAGCCCTGGTGGCAGCGGAGTAAGAGGTTTTGATATTGTTAACAAATTGTCTATAGAATTTTTACTATAAAAGTAATAGAATAAATATAAAGGAGGGAACAACATGAAACCATCTGATGTAAGGTACTATATTTCAAAAGTCAGCATATACACATTTGCATATTGCTCCCTGTTTCTAATTCAAAGATATGTTGTTTTTTGTTTATTCGATGTAAAACAGTATGTAATCTTTGAAAGAATGTATGCTTATGAGATTATTTTAGCGCTAATAACTGCTGTTGAGGTATACAAAGGAATTAAAATATCAAGACCAGAGTAAAAATGTTAGAATTTTCTGCCATTTTGCCAATGTCGGCAACATGGCAGAAAAGTATACTTGTTATTGTTTAATTAGTTCTTCACCATCAAATACAAGTGATTGTATGGTTTGTGAATCTGTATCAATTATGAACTGAAAATTACTTCTCACTTCTGCACCAAAAGCATTTTGTGCATCTACATAACCTTGAACAGTAACAATATTTTTTTCTTTAGCAAACCCCCATTCAAGTATATTTGGAAAATTGGCAGTTGAGGGTGATGCTAATATTTCTTTGACTTTATCCTCGCACATTATCATCAAATCGGATGTTTCATCAGTAGTAAAGGTGTAATCCTGCAATGTGGCAACAACAGTATTTTCAGAATATAATGGATATGTGTTATAACTTAAAGAATATACTGTCTTATCTGCATTTAAGTATAAAATAATGTTGTAAACACTGTCATTGATAGAAAGCCTATAACCAGTCTCGCCCTCGGAGTGGACATTATCCAGAAGAGGATCATACTCAAATGTCGCCACTTTAGTGATTCCGCAGTCCTTCAGTACACTATCAATAACTTTCCCTTGCTCATCAGTTACATCAAGATATTTTCCTGCAATGGAAGAAATATTTTTGCCACCTTGTGTTACGAATACACCAAATGCAACGCAAAACATTAAAAATAAAATGATTATTACAGAACAGCCGTGATTGTTCTTCCTTTGTGGCATAGTTGTTGGAGAAATTATTTTTTGTGGTGTTGGTTTTTCAACAGGACACCCGCAATTGGGACATACAGATGCCTTATCGCTTATTTCTTTTCCACATTCTGGACAATTAATGAGTGCCATAAGAGTTACCCCTCTTTCGTTATATTCTACTAAAATAGTAACATACAAAAGTAGAAAAGTCTACATGGCAAATCCCCATAATTTCCAGACATTTCCACAATACAGGCGCAAATATCTCTGATATGATAAATAAATGGCAAAAATACTGATCAAACAAGTGATGAAAGAGAAAAATATAAAGGTCAATCGTATTGTACCGTTTTTATCAATATCACGATCTACGCTTTACAATATCTTAAATGGCAGTAAATCACCAACGATCAATGAGTTGGAGGAGATTGCCAGGGCGTTAAAGGTGCCAATTGAGAGCCTGTACAGCTCCGTATGGAGCAAGAGACCTTAGAAAGTGTCCAGGATTCTGGAATACTATTGCAATCTACGCATGTCGTGATATAATACAACCATGAAGCGCGCTGCCAAACAAAACTACACTCGGAGTGAGGACTACAAAAGAAAGTATGGAGGGTGGCATAACTATGGAGTATTATAGGAAATGTATTATTAATTGGGTAAACGGGCTAGAAGATTTTGAGAAACTTGAGATTATACATAGATTTATAAGACGTTATTTGAGCTAGGAGATTCCTCCTAGCTCTTTTTTTTCATGGAATCTGAAATTTTTTCCAAAACCTTCCATTCGTCAATAGAAAGCTCCGATACGGCTTCAATAAAACGGCGGCGAAAAGAATCTTCTTCATCTTGGAGAAGGTCTACACAAAAGTCTGTAATCACTTGGCTACGGGAAAGAGGTACATATGGCTCACCATCTCCAGTTCGCAACCAAACTTCATTCACATTGAATATCCGACATATATCGGATACAGTCCTGTCGGATGGGTCTCTACCACCGGTTTCAATTAATGATATAAAATTTTTTGTCAGACCAAGCCTTTCTGCAAAGTCATCTTGTTTTAATCCGTTATCAGTTCTTACTTTTCTGATTCTACTGTTCAATCAATAACACCTCCTTGCGACTAAAATAACACAATAATCACACTATGTCAAATTTTTTGGTTGACAGAGTATGACTAAGTATGATATTATAATCACACAAATCAAACAAAGGAGGTGCGATGAATGAATAATAAAGACTTAAACAGAACACAGCTTAGCGCTGAGGAAAAGCGAATCCTGCGAGCAATTAGCGAAGCTTTACCGCGTATGAGGGAACGAGACAAGGGGTATATGCTTGGAATGGCGGAGTGTATGGCGGCGGGGAAACGAGAGAAAGAGTTGGTACATCAGTGAGGAGGTGAGAGAGGTTGCGGGTTTCAAAGAAAAAGTGGAAAGCACTCGAGAAAAGAGTGGCTGACCTTGAAGATAAAGTCCAAAGTCAGCCAAAAGAGATTGTTCAACACATTGCAGCGCAGCTTAACAAGAGAATGACAAAGTCAGTTTCTATTCGACGGCATTAAGAAAACCAATTCTGTGTGCCGGTTTTGATTTATCCTGACGTTCAACAGAAGTAATCAAGAAGTTAAGCTGATTGGTGTGCTGTATGAGCTGGGCATCTTTTCCATTTACAAAGCCGTAAAAGTACAGCATATCAGGATTTTGATAGCCGATGGAAGCAACAGTCATAGTTGTGGATGAACCGAAAGAAGCAAGTTTTAATGCAATTTCGTGGTCGTCGTCCAGTTCTTTTTCGAAATCATGAATTTGCTCCATGATTTTTTCATATTTCCAATCAGCATGATCGTAGTCACGAACATCCGAAAGTGGTAAAAAATCATCCATAGTGATAACGTTCTCCTTTCATTTGTATTTCAGCGCGGCAACGCTGATAAGACAATTATAGGTTAGATGGAGTGAAAAAGCAAGAGGGAGCTGGTACATCAAAGAGGAGGTGAGAGAAACATTGTTTGAGTACAACAAACAGGAAAGGCGGACAATCGGTAACACATAGGATAACCCTAGGAGGTAATTACATGGCAAAGAGGAAGGAGAAAGAATTTATCGTTACCGTAGAGGTGACAGAAGGATTTTCAGACAGACTGACAAAGGGATTGGTTGATATATATTACCGCCGGAAGATGTGCGCAGAGATTGAAGGAAAAAGCGAAGATGAGGGGAAAGATTAGGCATGGATAAGGAGGTACATATGAGAAAACTGTCAAAAATCATTTTTATTCTGGTGTTCATCGTGCTTACCTTGCGGCTGCTTACGGTGAATGCCGAAGAGATTCCGCCGGAGGAGCGGATTGGCGGTGAGCCGTTTCGGGCGGAATGCACGGCA
>ERZ772969.1671-NODE-1671-length-16104-cov-2.780298_pt1 | contig 16104 bp, 10 predicted proteins | sample MGYA00511676_ERZ772969 | MGnify/ENA primary metagenome ERZ772969 (study PRJEB29015, sample SAMEA2737651) | human gut metagenome | biome: human gut; feature: human-associated habitat; material: faeces | place: China | collected 2012 ... | reverse complement strand
AAAACAGATTGGGATCATGGGAGGAACTTTTGATCCGGTTCACAATGCGCATCTGGTGCTGGCCGAGCAGGCCTACAGCCAGTTTTCACTGGATGAGGTCTGGATGATGCCGATCGGTATGTTGGTTCTTTTGGCGCGCAACTGCATTGCGAACTGCTGTGCCAGGTAACTGAGATGTTGCGAATTGGTGCTATCCGCAGTAAGCCAGCCGGAGGTCTTGTTGGCGTCGATCAGCGGGAAGTCGGTGTTGTCGACGTTATGGTCGGCCACCACGAAATGCACGTTCGCATCGGTGAGCAGTTTCGGCAGATCGCCGCGCGAGATGAGTCCGCCGCCCCAATTCCAGTTGGAGTCGTCACCGGACGAGTAGTACTGCGTGTAGTTGAGTTCCATATTCGACTGTCCGGCCGCTACGAACACGTCTCCCACATACACTTTCGCCAGGCTGAACACGGTCTCGCCGTTGTATGCGATGGTGAGACGGTATGGTTTGAGCCCGCCCTGCAACGATTTCATCGTGCAAGTGAACGCCCCGCTGTTCCTGACGGTCACGGCTGCGGAGACGGTCGTCTTGCCTTGCGTGAGCGTTGCGGACAGTTTGGATTGGTCGATGGCATCGCTGCCGGAGTCATCGTTTGCAGCGGTGGCGGTGCCTTGGATGACCAGTGGCTTGCCACGTTGGAAGACCATGTTTTCGGCATAGTATGACGGCAGGGTCACGGATATGCGCTGTGCCGAGGATTGCGTGGTCGGCTCCGCGGATTTCGCGGCGTTCCCGCAGCCGGAGACGATTGATACGATGATGGCGACGGCGGCCGCCACCGCAATCGGTATACGCATTGGCCGCTTCCTGTTCACAACTTCCCCTTTGGTATGGTGTGGCTTCACTGTGTGGAGGTTCCGCTTTTCATGAATCGTGAAGTTCACATCGTAGAGCATAGCCGACGAGCCTCAAAATCATCGCGATGGGGCCGTGCGACGGCCGGATTATGCGGTGATGCTGTGGATGGAGTGAAGATGTGATGCGGAAAACGATGCGAGATGGTTGAATGAAAGGAGACCTGCAGGGATGAGTGTGGAGAGAGGATCTGCCGGTGAATTCACTGAAGAAAGCCTTTTCAATGGTGGCGACTGCGTTTGCCGCCGTGGCCTTGATGTTGATGGGCGCTGTTCCGGCCAGTGCGCTGATGGACCATTCGGTTGATGCCGTTGCCGGCAACGATGCGAATGCCGATGTCGTTCAGGCTGATCAGGACGAGTCATCGCAGACCGTCATGCCCGATAATCCGCAGGCGCAATTGCCGGATTCGGTGAGTGGAAGCATTCCGGACAGTGCCACCGTGGTATCCGAGAATCTGGCGGTCACCGCCGAAGGTGACGTCAAAGACGTCGAGACCGGCGAGACGGTGACCGATCCGGAACTGGTCGGTACCGAAGAGCAGGCTCCCGATCCGTTGGCGAAAACCGACGGGGAGACCTTCATTCCGGTCGCCGCCGCCGATGTGAAGGAGGCGGTCGACGAAGCCGATGCCTCTGCGGAGCAATCGCAGGAACAATCCTCGACGGACACTGACGGCAAGGTGACGCCGGCGCAATTCACGTCGAACGAATACGGCGCGTATTGGGGCTCCTACAACAATACGAAGGCGTTCTTCGAATCAGGTGGCAATCTGTTCGTGCAGCAGGCGAAGGGCGTGATCGACGTTTCGCAATGGCAGGGCAACATCGACTGGGCCAAGGCGAAGGCCGATGGCGTGGAGGGTGCGATCATCCGCATCTCCTACGGTTGGGATAACGGATTCGACAAGACGGCGCTGCGCAATATCAGCGAATGCAAGCGGCTTGGCATCCCCTTCGGCATATACACGTATTCATATTCGTATGATGCGGCCACGGCCACCGCAGAGGGCAATGATCTGGTCGGACTGCTCAAGAAGGCCGGCGTTTCGCCGAACGACCTGTCCTTCCCCGTATATTACGACTTGGAACGATGGACGTGGACGGGCCATCAGACACCGACCGATCCGAATGTATATAACGGCATCGTGAATGCGTGGTGGGGTCGTCTGCAGGCGGCCGGGTACAACAATCTGGGCGTGTACTCGTATACGAGCTATCTGAACGGTCCGCTCAACCATGGCAACATTCGTTCCAAGGCCAAGTGGGTGGCCAGTTACGGTCCCCGCACCAACTTCTCCTATTCGGCGAACAATCGTGGCTGGCAATATACGAGCGTCGGCCATGTGAACGGCATCAGCGGCAACGTCGACATGAATGCGTTCGGCAACAGGGAATACGTGAACCCTGCGGCCCATTGGGTTACGCGCAACGGTCAGAAATACTGGCAGGATGCCGACGGCACCTATGCTCGCGGCAAGGAGATCTTCGACCCCGACAGCAATGCCTGGTATTGGATTGACTCGAACGGGGTCATGGCGTGCAACAAAGATGTCTATCTGCGTTCGAACGGTGGCAAATGGGTCCGCTATGACTCCAACGGCCATATGGTCAAGGGCGAGGATTACCGCTATGGCGGCTGGTACTACTTCGACACGACCACCGGGGCCATGGCCAAAGGCGTCAAGTACATCTCCTCCAACGGCGGCAAAAAGGTCTATTACGACGTCATCACCGGCAAGATGGCCCATGGCGAGGTCTACCTGAATTACGACAAGACGCATACCGGCTGGTATCTGTTCGACAAGACCACCGGAGCCATGGTGTACGGGGACGTCTATCTGCGTTCGAACGGCGGCAAATGGGTGCGCTACGACCGTTCCACCGGCAAGATGGTCAAGGGACTGCATAAGCAGAACGGTGCGTGGTATTACTTCGATGAAACCACCGGTGCCATGGCCCATGGCCGCACGTGGGTGCCGGAATGGGAGGAATGGCACACGTTCGATACGATTACCGGTCGCGGCTGAGAATCTACGGAAAGCTCAGATTTTCTGGGACGTCACCGTACCGTCATCGCCCAGCTGGAGGATTTCGAATGATCCGTCTTCCTGACTGATGCCGATGATGTTGCCGGTCTGCGCCGATGCCACCGCCGCATTGCGGTCGAATGCTTCGGGAACATAGATCTGTGCCTTCTTGCCGTCCAACGGCGTGATGTCGGCGGTCGGGCACTGCAGGTTCACTGCGGTCAGCGGCAGGTCGGCGAGGGCTTGCAGATCGCAGGCGCGGTCCGGCAGGGAAACGTTGTTCAGGGATGTGAGCTTGGCAAGCGATGAAATGTCGGAGATGGCGGTGTCCTGCAGATTGATCTGCGTCAGCGAGGCCATTGATTCGACCGGCGTGATGCTCTTCAACGCGCTGAATTCGCTGAGATCCAAGTCGGTGACACCGGTGAAACGCTGCAACCCCTCCAGCGTGGTGACGTGCTTGAGATCGCTTTTGCCGCAAGGCTGGTATTGGGTTGCATACTGCGTGAAGGCCAGGGATGTGAGTTGTGCGGCCTTGGTTGAGGGGAAGGCCTTGCCGGATGCGTCGAGAATGGACGCAAGGCAGGAGGCCAACGCCTTGTCTGGTACGACTTTGGAGAAACTCGTGGCGACTGACGCATCGGTTTTGGTGTCATCCAACGTCGTCGGAGTGGAGGTGGAGGCGGGCGTTCGCGATGCCTCACTGCCGTGGGTGGAGCATGCCGACAGGAGGGAGAGCGACAGAACCACGGTCATTGCCAATGTGCAGGCGCGAACGCCTCGTTTCATATGCCACCGCCTTATTGTGATATGTGAAGGTCCATGCGAATCGGTTGTGGAACCGGGTTCGGAAAATCACTCGTCGTAGTACGGATGGGCGTAGCGTGCGCCGCTGTAGGCCGAACGTACGCCGATGTTGCCGTAGGCCGCGTCGACAATCACCACATTGCCGCCGTTCACTGCGATTACGATGCCTGCGTGGCTGGCGCTGTAGTTGCTGGCCCAGGAGTCGCTGAACTTCCAGAAGGCGACATCGCCCACCTGCGGGGTGCTGCTGACCCGGCCGCGGGAGTTGTACCAGTCGAAATTGTGGTGGGGCCAACCGGTTTTGGCGCCGTCGCATAGGAATATGTCCAGTCCTGCGGCATGGAAGACGTACCAGACGAACGACATGCACGGGCCGAACGGGCAGATGAGGCCGCCATTCGCGGCCAAGGCGCCCGGGCAGTCGGGATGTTGGCTGGAATAGGTGCGTGCGTATGATGCCAGGCGATTGGCGATTTGCTGCTTGCTGTACTGCGCGCCGGTATACGGGTCGAAGAAGTAGTGGTGGCCGTCGATGATGGCGCCGCCGTGAACCATGCGGCTGGTGATCTTGTCGTAGTACACCCACTTGTTGCCGCTTGCCAGCCAGGTTCTGCCCTTGGCCAGAGCGCCGGTGACCGGCTTCATGTAATACCAGCCGCCGTTGATGCAGCGCTCGCCATACTGCATCTTGCCGGTGATCTTGTCGTAGTACACCCACTTGTTGGTTTGCCGGATGTATACGAAATCATGGGCCATCTTGCCGGTGTACTGGTCGAAGTAGTACCAGCCGGTATGTTCCTTGTCGTAGTGCAGATAGGCTTCGCCATGGGCCATCTTGCCGGTGATCACGTCGTAGTACACCCACTTGCCGCCGTTGGAGGAGATGTATTTGACGCCCTTGGCCATGGCTCCGGTGGTCGTGTCGAAGTAGTACCAGCCGCCGTTATGGTAATTCTCGCCTTTGATCAGGTTGCCGTTCTGATCAAAACGAACCCATATGCCTTCCTTGCGGTTGTTCGAGCTGTTGGGAATGAACACATCCTTGCTGACGGCCATGGTGCCGTTCTCGTAGTAGTGCTGCTTGTTCTGGTCCCAGCCGTTCTCCGGTTTGGCCGGCTCGGATGGCTGATCGGACTCGGTCGACTTGTTCGAGTCGGCCGTCGTGCCGGGATCGGCCGATTTGCCGGAAGCCTCCTCGGACTGTGCTTCGACATCCGACTGCGCTTCGGTCTCGGACTGTGCGGTGGTGTCGGACTGGGTCGTCTTCGGGCTTGGCATGGGGGTTTGGGAAGAGGCCGCGCCATCCGATGCGTCCGAAGATGCGCCGTCGTTTTGGACGCCATCCGAGGACTGGGTCTCCCCGGCCGGTTGCGATGTTGAGTAAGACTGCGTTGCGGTCGGCTCATCGGCCAGTGCGATTGCGGGATAGCTGATTCCCTGAAGCACTGTGACGGCGATGAATCCGGCCATGATCAATGTTCGTTTATGCATTGGTGGTGAATCCCCCTATGTATTCCCTTAGGGGGCATGTTATAACGGTCGCATGACAACGGGAGGGGGATTCCCGGCGCATGGGTTGGCCGCCTGTCATACACTATTAAGCATGACGAACGAAGAGAATGCTTACGATGCGTGTGCCCGGTTGCGTGAGGCGCCGGCAATGGTGTTTGTGATTCCCTGCTACAACGAGGAAGCCGCGTTGCACGTCACTGCAGGGGTTCTGAGGAGCAAACTACAGGATTTGAAAGATGCCGGCCAGATTGCCTCCGAAAGTTCGGTCGTTTTCGTGGATGACGGTTCCGCCGACAAGACGTGGGATGTGATTGCCGCTTTGCACAGTGAGCAGCCGAATATCTTCCACGGGGTGAAGCTCGCCCATAATCGCGGGCATCAGAATGCACTGTTCGCCGGTCTGATGTACGCGCTGCAATTGAACGTCGATGCCGCGGTCTCCATGGATGCTGACCTGCAGGATGATCCGAATGCCGTTGACGGCATGGTGGCGGCCTACCGTGAAGGCGCCGAAATCGTATATGGCGTGCGCGATAACCGCGATACCGACACCGCGTTCAAGCGAGGAACCGCCCACGCCTTCTATTCAATGATGAAGTGGTTGGGCACCGAAACCGTTCCCGACCATGCCGACTACCGACTGATGAGCCGCACGGCTCTGCAGGCCCTGTCGCAATACAAGGAATCGAACCTGTTCCTGCGCGGTCTGGTGCCGTCCCTAGGCTTCAAGACCGCAAAGGTGTTCTACAAGCGCGGCACCCGTGTGGCCGGCGAATCGAAATATCCGCTGAAAAAGATGGTCTCCTTCGCCATCGAAGGCGTCACGTCGTTCTCCACCAAGCCGCTGACCATGATTACCGGACTTGGCGTATTCTCCGTGCTCGTGGGCGTCATCATGCTGGTATACACATTGGTTTCGGTGTTTTCCGGCCATGCCGTGGCGGGATGGGGTTCCATGATGTGTTCGATGTGGATCCTGGGCGGATTCATTCTGTTGGCGCTTGGTGTGACGGGCGAGTACATCGCCAAGATTTATCTGGAAGTGAAGGCGCGTCCGCGCTATATCATTGAGGAATCGTTATAGATGGACCGGGGTAGGCCATTCTCGTGTTTTTTCAGGCAAGATGGGATTATTGAGTGAACGAGAGGAACACACGCGCCGTAGCTGAACGTCAATCGGCATTCTGGCAGACGGTACCTCGCTGGCTGACGGTGCTGGCGCTGGGATTCCAGGCTGCGGTCGTTGCCGTGTTGCTGGTGCTGTCGATCTGCTTCACTGTCATGTTCGAGCGAAATGCACCGGAACCTGGCAGTGTTACGGAACGGGTGCACTACCATTTGGGGCTGCCCTCCATACCATTCGTGCTGGGAGTCGTGGCGCTGCTCGTGGTTCTGGCGTTGTTGGCGGCCGGGATCTCGCGCTTCCCGAAACGTTGGGTGTTGGTCGCGTTGTTGGTCTATGTGACCGCTGTGGATTTCCTCATTAAGTCTGACCACCTATGGATACCCGGATTCCCGTAGCCTGATGGATGCTGCCGATGTTCTGCTCAAAGGGGACCTGAACCAGTTCAGTCCGGATTTCTGTCCACATGGGAGCACTGAGGCGGCGTGCGTAAACAGAGACATTCCGAGCGCATACATGTACTTCTCGTACTACCCGTTCCAGAGTGGCCCGATGCTCTGGTATCTGCTGATATTCGCCCTATTCGGCGTGAAGAATGTCTTTGCCTTCCAGATCGTCAGTGCGCTCGCAATCACCGCCTTGGTGGCGGTGTTGTGGCGTTTCGGCACCCATCTTGGACTTGATACGGTGGGGCATGGCGCATTCACCGTGCTGGTGGCGACCTGTGTGCCGTTGTTGATGTTCGCCGCATTCGTATACCCGAACGCCGTGGGCTTCTTCATCACCATCACAGGAGCCGCAGTGGTGGCCGAAGCGTTCCATATGAAGAAGGTCTGGACCAGCGGGCTTACGATTGTGGCCGGCTTCCTGATTTGCGGCATTGGCATCGTGTTCAAATCCACGTATCAGATTGTGATCCTTGCCGCGATTCTCGCCGTGATCTTCGCGGTATGGCGTAATCGCCGCCTCTGGCAGCTGATTGTCGCCTTCGCGTCCGCAGGCGGGGCCTTTGCGATTTCCAAACTGCCCGTCAGTTTGGTGCAGCATTGGACCGGCTGGGATTTCGGCAAGGGTATGCCGATGATTTCCTGGATTGCGCTCGGTCTGGGACAGCCTGACCACATGGCTGCAGGCTGGTGGAGCAGGTTCGCGCTGGATGCATTTGAGAAGACCGGCAATGATTATGCGCAGCAGTCGCAGATTTCTATGGATTTCGTCAAAGGTCGCCTCGCAGAACTCCTGGGCAATCCGGGTGAGGGACTTCGCTTCTTCACCGCCAAACTGGCGTCGGAATGGGCTGAGCCCACGTTCATGACGTCGTTGTATTCCGAACTTGGTGATTCGTCGAATCATTTTTCCGGATTGGCCTCCTTCCTGCTGGTGGGGCGTGGATCGAACATCCTGCTGCGATATGAGAATGTGGCCCAGACGGTGATGTACCTACTGGCATTCATCGGACTCGTCGCGTTGACCCGTGCGGTGTTCAGGGGCCGTAACGAGGAGGGCAACGCCGACAAGGTGTTCGTGCAGGTGCTACTGTGCGCCTCGTTCCTCGGCGGTTTCCTATGCTATGTGCTGTGGGAGGCCAAGGGTATCTATACATTGCCGTTCTATCTGTTGTTGATACCTATGGCGGCCTATGGCATCCAAACGATGGTGGCTTGGAGCAGGGTTGTTCATCAGTGGCGTTCCAATGTGAGATCTGGCCTGACCCAGGCTGTGGCATCGAAAAAAACACATGAGTTGGAGGTTTGAAATGCGTAAAACACAAGCAATGGCGCTTGGAACCATTCTTCTTGCTCTGTCGATAGGTGTGGCAGGCCTGTGTGCGCATATCGCGCAGGCCGATTCCGAAGTGACTCCGGAACCGACAGTATCCGCCGAATCCGAGCAGTCTGAGCAATCCGAGCAGGTCGAATCCGACAAAGCGGTCGCGCCGACCGAATCGAAGAACGGTTGGGATCAGGGTAGGCAGCATTACTACGAGAACGGAGAAATGGTTCGTTCCCGGGAGATCTATGACCGGCAGGACGGCAATTGGTACTGGGTCGATGGCGATGGCACCATGGCCCGCAACAAAGACGTCTATCTGCGTTCGAATGGCGGCAAATGGGTACGTTATGACGCCAATGGCCACATGATCAAAGGTGAGGATTGCCGCTATGGCGGGTGGTATTACTTCGACCGCTACACCGGTGCCATGGCCAAGGGCATGACCTTCGTGCCCTCGAATGGCGGCAAATGGGTCTACTATGACTGGATCACCGGCAAGATGGCATACGGCGAACGGTTCGTGAACTACGATGCCGCGCATACCGGTTGGTACCACTTCGACGAATACACCGGTGCCATGACCCACGGTTTCTATTACAACGCCCCTCAGCGCAAGTGGGTCTACTACGACTCGGTTTCCGGTCAGATGCTATACGGACAGCGTGTGGTGAACGGCCACTGGTATGACTTCGACGATGCGACCGGTGCGGTCAAATATGGCTTCGTCTACCATGCCAAGCAGCAGAAATGGGTGTTCTACGACCGCCGTATGGGCTGGATGCTGTATGGCGAGCAGCCGATTGATGGAGCCTGGTATCTGTTGGACCCCCACACCGGAGCCGTGCAGTATGGCTGGCAGTGGGTCGGAGGCAAGCATGTGTGCTACGACTGGCCCAGCGGCAGGATGCTGTATGGCTGGCACAATGTGAATGGAGCGAACTACTATTTCAATACCGTCACCGGTGCGGTCGATACCCGCCGTTCGTCAGCGGTACCACAGGATACCGTACAGGCCTCCGCGGGTGTTTTCGGCACGCGCATTCGGCAGGGTAAGTACCATTCGGTGCGTATTCTGGGTGATAGCATCGCTGCCGGTGTCGGCTCCGATGAGACGTACCCGTGTACTTCCCATGAGCTGTTCCAACTGGAAGGGATCACGTATTACGAGCCGTCGTCGCAGTCCCGCATGGCGGTCAACAGTCTGAGACACTACTTGGAATCCCGAGGTGTATCGGTGACCAATGCCAGCGCTCCAGGCAAGGGCTCGTATTCGGCGTACAACTCCATCGGTGACGACACGCTCGGCCACGAGGATGCGGCCATCGTGATGCTCGGTGCGAACGACCGGCTGAGGCTCTCGAACGCCAACGATTTCACGGCCGCGGCGGAATCGTACCTGAACAGGGTTGCGGCCCGCTATGGCTCGCAGAACGTGTATGTGATCGCGAATATCGATACGTTGTCGGATCCCCGGAGCCTGACCATGTATCAGGAGAATGTGGCCCTGCAGCAGATCTGCAGACGGCATGGGTGGCAGTATGCCTCGCTGTATTCGGCGTTCCAAACGGTCGGTCATGCCACTGGTATGCCGCAGCAGGCGCTGTATACCGATGGCATTCATCCGAACCGTATGGGTCAGGATGTGATGTGGCGGGCCATGAGACAATTGCTCGGTCTATAGGGTAGAGAAGTCTAAGCCGGTAGGCCAAGCGAGGAGAAGACCGAGTATACTATGCAACGAGTCCGTTTTTTCGACATAGCCAAAGGCATCGCCATTCTTGCCGTGATTCTGGGGCACAGCGCCATTGAGGCGAACGCACTTATACCCCATCACACCGCACAAATGGTGGTGGCGGTCTGTTTCTCCTTTCACATGCCGTTGTTCTTCATACTGTCCGGCTATTTCATGCATCCGGAACGCAGCTTCCGCTGGGCTAAGGAAGCCAGGCAGTTGCTGTGCACATACGCGGTGACGGGTGCGGCGGCGTGACCTGTATGGCGACCAGCAACCATGAGGGTCGGGCCTACGTGCTGCAACGTTGGGGCGAGGCGGTGCTGTATGGCAGTGGTGACATCTCTGACCGTACGTTGTGGCCCGTGGAACTGCGCATCGGCGCAATCTGGTTCCTGTTGGCGTTGTTCTGGGCGCACCTATTGTTGCATGTTTTCACCAAACTGCCATATACGCCGGTCTGGGTGGCGGCCAGCTTTGCGATCGGCTATATTTCCGCCCGATATGTGTGGCTGCCTTGGAGCCTGCAGTCGGGTATGTGCGCGGTCGCGTTCCTGTATGTCGGCTACTTGGCGAAGCGACATGACCTGTTGGGCTATGTGAAACGCTTTCCGTGGCTGTGGGGCGTTGCCGGCGTGATCTGGATCGTCGCCATCGTCCGTTTCGGCGGCATGAGCATGGCCATCAACAACTACGGCACCCGCCCGGTGCAGGCGGTGATCGGCAGCCTCGCGGGAACGTTGTGCGTGGTCGGCATTTCGAAGCTGCTCGACCATGTGCCCGCTTTGGGAAGGGCGCTGAGCTGGACTGGGCAGTCGAGCCTCGCCATTTTATGTGTGCATCTTGTTGAGGATGATGTGTTGCCGTGGCAGATGTATTTGGGGGTGTTGCACAACCTGTTGCCACATATCCCGCTGACTATGACGAGTTTTGTGGTGCGTTTGCCGATTGATCTGGCGTTTGCGGCACTGCTGTATTATGTACCAGTGGTCAACGAGTGGTTCTACCCGCAGTTGGCGAAACGCAGGCAAGCCGCCGCGTGAATGAGGCTGCAAGGGGCAGCCGCGAAAAAACAGAGGGGAAATCAGATGAGAAGAAGAAGGGCTATCGTTGCGCTTATTGGTACAACGGTGTCTCTAATGATGTGCATGCCCACCGGAGCATTCGCTCAGGATGCGCAATCGAACGATGATGACATCCATACCAGCGCTCAGCTGCGTGCTGAGGCAGCCGAACAGAATGCCGATCAGGAACGGCAGCTGCTGGAGGAATCCACGCAGAACGAATCCGACATCGTCCCACTTGCGGAGGACTCTTCGTATCCGGCTCCATGGAATGAAGGAACAGACACGGGAGTCAAGGATCAGCCCGCACAGGTGGCGGGCGTCTCCTCCATGCAGGACGATACCGTGCGCGGTGTGAACCTCACCTCGTATCAAGCCATGAAAGCCGCGCGAACCGCCAAGAACGGCTATGCCTTCAAGGATTTCGACGGCAATAATCTGGATGACAACGGCATGATGCAGCTGTTGAAGGCCTCGGGAATCAACTATGTGCTGCTGAAGGTCGCGGTGAATCCTACGGACGGCAACGGCAACACGTACGGCGGCGGCAATCCGACGCTCGATAACGCCATTGCCACGGCCAAAGCGGCTCAGGCCAATGGCCTGAACGTCAACATCCAATTCCTGTATTCCGATTTCTACACGTCGAAGACCGTGCAGAAGTTGCCGAAGGGCTGGCCCACGAATCTGGCCAAGCTGACCAGTCAGGTAAGCGATTACACCGCCGATTCCCTTTCCAAGCTCAAGGCTGCCGGCGTAACGCCGAACATGGTGACCATCGGCAGTGAGATCAGCTCACCGTACTATGCGGACAGCGAGAACAAGAAGGATCTGCAGGGCGGCTTTCTGGGGCAGGACGATTGGAAGGGCATGTCACAGCTGATCAGTGCCGCCAGCAAGGCGATCCGCGCCAACAATGCCGGCACCAGGATCGCGGTCGGCTGCTCGTCGGTGGACCAGACGCTGACCACCACGTACGTCGACATGCTCAAGTACTACAAGGTCGATTACGACGTGATCGGCACCAAAGTGTATGCAGCCTATGACGATCTGAACAGCTTGGCACAATCCCGCCGGATGATTTCCGAAGAGTACGGCAAATCCATGGCGGTGCTTGACGTACTGTATCCGTTCACCGAATACGACAGCGATGGGCAGGGTAACACCAGCGGAGCCAGTGACCTTAAACAGAGCGGCAAGACGCTTAGCCCGCAAGGCCAGGCGGACTATATACGCAGCCTGTACAAGGCTATGGTGTCTGCGAAGAACAATGCCGGCGGCGCCGGCGTGTTCTATGGCGATGCCACTTGGATCGCAGTGAAGGGCGGCCTGTGGAACGCCGATGACAACTGGAACTCCGCCAATGAATACGGCACCGGTTGGGCCAGCAAGTATGCGGCGGACTATGTCGACTATGCCGACAACGGTGGAGCCAGCCAGCAAGATGATGCGACCCTGTTTGATGATCTAGGCCAGCCATTGCAGTCGCTGAAGGTGTTCGGCCAGCTGACGGCGGCGAACCCGGAAGATGCCGACATGGTGCCGACCACCGAAGATCCGTACAAAACGGGCGCCGACACCGGCGCGGCCCAACAAACCGCTTCGGTGGAGCAGGTGCCTACGGTGACCGAAGACACCATACGCGGTGCCGATGTGTCCAGCTATGAGGCGCTGTATAAGGCCGGAGTGCGGTTCAAGAACTTCGACGGCCAAGAGGAATCGCTGTTCAAGATCCTGCATGACAACGGCGTGAACTGGGTGCGTCTGCGCCTGTTCAACGATCCATATGATGAGAACGGCAACAGCTACGGCAGCGGCACCGACGATCTCGACACCGTGACCCGCATGGCCAAGGAAGCCACGCAGTATGGCATGAAGGTGCTGCTCGACCTGCATTACAACGATTTCTATGCCTCTTCGTGGCGTACGCCGAAAGCATGGAAGGGACACAATCTCAGCCAGCTGAAGACCGACGTGTATGACTTCACCAAGAACGTGATGCAGACGATGGTGAACAACGGCGTGGATCTTGGCATGGTGCAGCTTGGCAATGAGTCGAACAGCGGTCTGTGCGGCGTGACGGTGAGCTACTGGGACAACGCCAAGGACCAGGAGTGGAAGAACTTCGTGGACCTGATGAACGAAGGTTCCAAGGCCATTCGCCAGTATGCCCCGAAAGGCACCAAGGTGGCCGTGCACTTCATGTACACGGATTCGGGTTCCGCCGACTTTGCGTTGAACTACTTCAAGAAATACAAGCTGGACTACGACGTGTACGGCAGCACGTACTATCCGTTCTGGAGCTCCGGATCGGACGGTACCGATGCCAACCAGGATCCGATGGGTGCGCTCATCAAGCTGGAACAGGTCGTCACCGAAAAGTACAAGAAGGAATTCGCGGTCGTCGAATTCAGCTATCCGTTCACCGAGAACGATAGTGACGGCGGCTCGAACAATCTTTCCGGCCCGAACACCGACAAGAACAACAAATATCCGTATCAGGTAAGCGTGCAGGGGCAGGCCGACGTGATCCACGATACGTTGGAGACGGTCACTTCCGCCGACGGCGGCACGGGCCTTGGCCTCGGCGCCTTCTACTGGGAGCCGGCATGGCTCGCAGTGGTTCCCGGAACCAACCATTGGGCCATCAACAAGGCCTATGCCAACGATGCGGCCACTGGCTGGGCAAGCTCCTACGCCAAGAACAACGATCCGAGCAGCACCGAATACGATGCGTGGAGCGCTTCGGGTTGGGACAATCAGGCGGTGTTCGACGATCATGGCAATCCGCTGCAGTCGTTGAAGGCGTTCAAGGAGGTCGTCAGCACGAAGGCGAATCCCGAAAAGAAGAACGGCTGGGTGATGGATGGCCGTGTGCGCCACTGGTACGACAACGGTCGTATGGCGCGTAGCCACGCATTCTATGACCCGGACAGCAACGCCTGGTACTGGGCCGATGCCGACGGCACCATCGCCTGCGACAAGGACGTGTTCATTCCGAAGGACGAATCCAACCGTTCCAAGGGCGGCAAGTGGGTGCGTTTCGACGCGAACTCGCATATGGTCAAGGGCGAACAGTACTCCACCAAGGCCGGCCATGTCGGCTGGTACTACTTCGACCCGGTCACCGGTGAGATGGCCAAGGGCATGAAGTACTTGCCGTCCAATGGCGGCAAGTGGGTGTACTACGACTGGATCACCGGCATCATGGCCCACGGCGAGCAGTTCGTGAACTACGACAAGGCGCATACCGGCTGGTACCTGTTCGATAAGACCACCGGCGCGATGTACCACGGCGACACCTACATCCGCTCGAACGGCGGCAAGTGGGTGCGTTACGACCCGGTGACCGGCATCATGGTGCACGGACTCGACCGCCGTAACGGCGCCTGGTATTACTTCGACCAGTACACTGGCAAGATGGCCCACGGTCGTGCCTGGGTTCCCGAATGGCATGCCTGGCATTATTTCGACAAAGTGACCGGCCGAGGGTGATTGGCGACTGGCATATGGGGTGCGCGTTTCTGAGAAACGCGCACCCCATATGTGCTCTTCATGGCCTACCAGTATCCTATGACGTATGACTTCGATGAAATTCGCGAACATACTGTTGGAGACGAATCCTCGCTCCTTGGCATTTCCAACGCTTTACTACAGAACCACTCAGCCGTTATCGCAGGATATAGCAACCGGCGAATGGACCCTCCAAGAGGCGGGGGAGTGCGATTTCACCACGTATTTCAATGCGCTTTCCACACGTAAATTGATGCGCTGCACCACAGCGACGGCATTCCATCTTCACCTGGAACTTAAGGGTGCGGCCTGCACCGTGACCCAGACGAAAGCCTACCCTCTGTCTTCCGATCCGGTTTTGCATGATAAGGTCAGCGCCAAGACTGCCGGTACGGGTGAATGGGAAAGCGTCGATCTCGCGCTTGACATTGATGAAGACATGGTCTTGACGGCGTTCCATCTGCAGGCTTCTGGACCTGTGAGCATTCGCAACGGATACTATTCGTTGGACGTATCTGAAGAACCCCGTACGGTTGAATTGGCTCTTGCAACGACAACGTTTAAAAAGGAATCCTTCATCACCAAAAATATTGAATTGGTGAAGCAGAGCATCCTGAATTCCGAGGAAGATATCGCCCGGCATTTTCATATGCATGTTGTGGACAACGGCAGTACTTTGGATGCCGAGTCTTTGAGCGATGACCATGTCAAGGTGTATCCCAATGAGAACGTTGGCGGTGCTGGCGGCTTCGCTCGCGGTATGATCGCGGCGATGGAGCAAAAGACTCCTGCGACAAACGTTCTGTTAATGGATGACGACGTTGAAGTCTCCCCAGAAAGTATCATCCGTACGTATAATCTGCTTCGCATTCTTAAGCCTGAATATCAGGAGGCCTTCATTAGCGGTGCGATGCTGAGCTATGAAGAAATACAGGATCAGTGGGAGGACACCGGGTTCATTGATCCGAATGTGGGAAATTGCCGTCCGGCAAAACCCCTGTTCCGCGTCACCGATTTGGAATCGGTCATCAACGATGAAGTATTTGAGCTGCCGAAAGATGTTGCCGATAGGGCAAAGCAGTATGCTGCTTGGTGGTATTGCTGCATTCCGATGAGCATGATCAAGAGGAACGGTTTGCCGTTGCCGGTCTTCGTTCGATATGACGACGTGGAGTACGGAATCCGTTCCGCCCCTAAGTTCATTACGATGATCGGCTTGGGCATCTGGCATTCGAATTTCCATATTCGCTATAACGCGGCTGTTGAACGTTACCAGACCACGCGTAACGGCATGATTGCCCAGTGCACGACGAAGATTGTTCCTGCGATGGATGTCTTGGTGCGCCAGATGACCAAGGACATGTACCTCGAACTGAAAAAATTCAATTACGCGGATGCTTCGCTGATTCTGGATGGTTTTGAGGACTTCCTGAAGGGACCGAAGTATATTGCTCAGCCAATTGCTCAACAGCGCTTCATGGATGCAAACAAAAACAAAGAGAAGGCTGTGCCGTTCGACGAATTGATGAATCAGGTCAAGGCCTTGGGGATTACGGATTTCAATCCATATAAGCTTTCCCGCCAGGAAATCGATTCCGATTCGCCCCGCAATATCGTGAGTCGTTTGCTGGATTACACGACCTGCAATTTCCA
>ERZ772969.1670-NODE-1670-length-16113-cov-2.497758_pt1 | contig 16113 bp, 20 predicted proteins | sample MGYA00511676_ERZ772969 | MGnify/ENA primary metagenome ERZ772969 (study PRJEB29015, sample SAMEA2737651) | human gut metagenome | biome: human gut; feature: human-associated habitat; material: faeces | place: China | collected 2012 ... | reverse complement strand
TCACCAGGACCCTGAATAACGCGAAAAACTTTACCATCGGGTGTATTTGCAAGTCCTGAAATGGTACCGTCCGGGTCGGATTCTGTTTTGAAAAACGTATATTCTTTGTAGTCAATAACCGACTCAACTTGAGCGCGAAGCCACAAAGTTCTGTTTGCAAGCTGAGTTGAAGGTATGTTTAAAACTCCTCCTGGCCCAGCTTTAGCTCTGTCAGATTCTTCAAGCTGATGAATTCCTGACTCCCACGCGGGTTGCTCAGGTAAATTAGACATTATTATTCTCCGGGAATGTCATAATCGGCCATAGAATATTTGGAGCAATGGATGTATCAATCCGGTACAACTGTACCCTATACGATTGCATAGATGTCAGTAGGGATTTTTCTTCTTCTGTCGCCATATTCAGATCTACTGCATCCTGAAGAATGGAAATTTCCGCTGCCACCTGAGTAATTAACTCTTTTTTCTGTATATCAGCTGCGGCAACATCAGCGGCATGCTGAGCATTAATATCTGTTACCCATGTAGAACCGTCCCACTTATCGTATGGAGTAGATGGTACAGAGGTTGTTACAGTATCGGGAATGGGGCCCGGTTCGGTAATAACATGACTGGCCAGCGTCTGAATGTCATAGACAGTGATACCGCGATAATCATCGGTAACAGACCAGGACGAATTATCTTCAGAACGAACGGCAACCTGATATTCGTTTTTTACCGGCGGTTCTTCAAGACAGGATGCAGCCGGAAGGCCAACTCCAGCATGAATATAAACATCCTCGGTACCGATAAACTCACGGGAAGTCATATCAAAATGAAATACCTGAGCTGTACCCGCCTGAATTGCGATCAGACTGCCATCAAATACTGCTTTAATATCGCCAGACATTATGCCGCCCTCACAATATAATGAAATGCAATGTTTTTAACGGTGGTCTCGGAATTACCAGAAGCATCGACAGTAATTGTGTGAGAGTGCGATCCCAAAACAACATCATGTGTATGCGCTCCAGCTGTTGACGTTGTCCCGAAACCATCGCCACTATTGCTACCCACTTCCTGATCGCTACCCCCTTGTTTCTGCATACCAGAACCCCAGGAGTGACTATGGTCACCGTTATTGCTGGTGGTTTTAGTTCCTAAATCAGTAGCCGATGCTGATGCGTTATGCGTATGGGATTTATTACCGTCAGCCTCCAGGCTTAACAGGGAACGTCCAGACGCCGGTAACCCTTTGATAGTCTGGCCCCGTAAATCAGGTAACACGCCACTGGTATAAACCGCCGCAAGATTTGGATAGGTCGCTGCGCTGAATGACGCACCGTTGCAGATTAAATATCCCGCTGGTGGCGTACTGGTCGGCCATGGTAGTGGAATGCCGTAAGGTACCGACATATTTGAATCCACCATGATTTTATTGATGGCCTGCAATACCTGATTATTACTGTCGCCATCAGGATTGATATTTGCGGCGGCCAGAATTGACAATAACTCACGCTGTACAGAACGAATGGCATCCTGCACATTATTCAGGAAAAGAGCCCTGACAATGGTTCCTAACGTCCCCAGCGAGGGGTTGCCGTCGCTGAATTCATTATTTGGTGCATCAACCGGAGGCATCAGGCTTTGCATAAAATACTCCGTTAATCGGTGGTTTTTTCTACGTAGCCGGTCATTGGCTGTTCGCCATCCAGCGCAAATGAACCATCCAGATAAAGCGGATAGGTCATTTCGGCTTCGTAGAGGAAATAACAAAGGGTGTGTGCGGGTTTTAATTCATTGAATGTGGATTCAAGAACTTTATCGCCCAGCGTCATGAGCCGTTCGCCAACGCGGGAAGTCCCCGCACGAAAATAATATAGAGGTACTTCTAACCCATAGACGTTTACCCGCCACGTAAAAATAATATCGTCGATATAGAGCGTATCACCGCAGCGACTGGAACCGGCCCTGAAGGGTTGTAATTCATCAATGGTGATGGTGTAGCCAATCCTGCTGGCCATCGTGATGAAATACGGAATACTTAAACCACCAATTTCTGACAGCTTAATCAGAACCCGATCGAGGCGCTGCTGATAACTGTCATCCTCATTAGGCGTGACGCCTAAAACACGCTCCCAGTCTGTCAGCAGGTTATCAGCAAAAAAGGGGGCAACAGCGTTCAGTGCATTATTTGCTGATTCATCCGTTGCATCGAATGCGTTACCTTCTGCCGATAACTCAGCTGATAAGGCTGGTTGCTGCGTATCATAGGCAACCGGCGGCAGTAACAGGGATAAGAGGTTCTTCGCATTGCTCATAGCTGCGATACCTCGATGCTGCCGACACGGATCCATTCCACGACGGTTTCACTGACATCAGGAAATACGTTCGACGTCGGCGAGACGATGACGCGGTCCACGACACCGGTCACGATAGAAATCAGCATCTCGGCCTGAGAACGAATAAACGGCTCACCCGGCGGTAATTTATTGATATAGTCGGTCAGCGCGGAAATAATATTTTCACGCGCCACATCAATTGCCACTCCATCAAGCGAAACCTGAATAACCAGGTCTATCGTTTTAATCGTCGGTCCCAGAACCAGGCAGTTCTTTGCCGTGACCGGACGCACATCGTCGATATATGCCTGCGTGGCGGCAATAATTTCGGCGGAGGGTAAGCCGTCGGCCGAGGTAATAACCACGTCAACAGTACCCAGCCCGCGCCGCAGAGGATATACATAAGCGGCCGTGACGCCATCCACGGACATCGCCCAGCGGCGGTAGTCGTACTTATTCCCGCCGGCTGGTGCGCGACGAATAATGTCAAGCAGACGGTCCAGCAGCTCGGTATCCGATTCCTGGTCAGTTCCCCCGGACATAATCCCGATAATAACGGTACTGTCGAACCCTGTCGGCGTGCTGGTAAATGTGCCTGTTGTGATAGCCGTGGTATTACCGGCAGCGCCGGCAGTGGAATAGCTTGCCGCTACCGTGCCGTTACCGTCACTATCAAGCGTCACTGCGGCGGTGGTGGTATATGTCAGGCTACCGCGCGTCACACTGTAGCCGGCCGCTGCCGTCGCGCCGGGTTCACCGGTGACCGTCAGGGGGCCGCTGGCCGTGGTGGCCGACTTGCGATACAAGCCGCGCGTACGGGCATGCCATTCGAGAAACTCGGTATCGGCGGTGTCGGGAAATATCTGGCGAACTATCCAGCCCTGATATTGATAAATACCGGTTGCCACGCTGGCCACTGCGCTGGCGCGGATATATAAGTCGCTGTCAACGCCGATATCCGCGTCTGTATTCAGGTTTTTAATATCGCGCAGAATATCGCTGCGGATATCGTCAAACGTCGGCGTGATAAACGGCATTAAATAACCCTCACAAAATGCTTAAAGGGGACGGTAATACCATCGGCCTGAATAACGGTGATCAATAAAAGGAGCCAGCCCGGCTCCCCCTGAAAGGTTTCTACTGTGATACTTTTTGCCCGGCCATCCGTATCGGCCGTCAGCGGTGCCAGCGCCTCTTCGGCATACTGACGAGCGAGCTTATGTACACGGGTGACATCTTTCTCTCTCTTCAGCAGGTAAAGCTTTGAACCGACGTCCGGCTGCGCCCACCACGAGCCGAGCGGGATGGTCAGACGCAGATACACTGCGTTAGCCAGGGTGCTGGTGCTCGTGCCGGCGTAGTCGCCGGTTGTCGGGTCTAATAGTCTGTCCACGCTGCCATAATGGCAGCGCGGTATACACGGATTAAGCTGAAGAGGTTCAGTGGGTTCGGAGGGGGTTACATCTGCTGGTTCGGTTTATCCGTTGTGCCGGCGTCGCCGCCATGCTCGTGGTCATGGTTATCATAGGTTTCACGTATCGCATCAAGCGTGGATTTACCGTCAGATAGCTGGTCTGAGGCTTTGAGTAATGGTGTTTCAAATGTTGCGCCGGCGGTGGCGGTGACGCCATAGTCCTCAGCATCCACAGTATATTTTTTTGTCTTCACGTGGTACTCGTCGCACTCCACCTCGACGATTCGACCCTTTTTGATATGCACAAAAGCGCCTTCGTCGGAGTAGATGGCCACTTCACCACTCGCCACCTGCAGGCGGTATGCGCCGTTCTCGGTGGCGATGATGATGCTGTGCGACGTCTGGCCGCCGATGGGGAGCACAATACACTGAGTGCCGGCAGGCGGGCAACTGGTAAACCCGAAGTGCTGGAACAGTTCGGCGTCCTGCAGCTTCTCGCCGGCGAGGCCGTTAACCTGCACCTGCTGGATAGTTAAATCGCTTTTAACGCGGGTTAAACGCCCCCTGAAAGCGAGCCTGATACCGCGCAGTGCGGAGCGGATACGTAAATCAACCTGGTTCCACATCGATTATCGCTGTCTCCTGCTTTTTCTTTTTCCGTCCCTTGCGGGCCTTTTTCTTCTTCGGCCACGCGTCGGGTATCCAGACGCCGTCTTCTTTCAATCTGAGCGTGGTCACTGCGCCGCCCGGGCGACCGCCGGTGAACTCCCGCCCCATCAGAAAATAGACGGCATCGATGCCGTGCGGCTCGCTGATAACGTGGATGCGCTGACCGGGCTCCCACAGGACGCCGTCGCTGGTACGGTGGCCCTGAACCCGGGCAATCAGGCTGTAACCCTCCAGGCGAGCATCGGCCATCATCTTGCGGGCGCGGTAGCGGACCTGGTCCAGGTCATCGGCGTCATGCATGACCACCACCTGCGGCCGGTAATACGTGACCGTCGGATCTTCAACGATAAACTGCAGCCCATGCTGGCCGGTCTCAGGAAGGCCCGTGTCCAGTTCGGTGTCGGTAGTGTCGGCATCTTCCGTTACCGTCAGCGGAGTGGTGCTGCTGACGTCGATGATCCCCAGCTCTTTCTTATTGTTAGTCGAGTGTGCATGCCCCTGCGCCAGCACCGTCAGACGGGAGAAACTGCGCTCCATGCTGCTTTCATCGGTGAGACTGAGCAGGTTATTGCCCTTGCCCGAACGACGCATTACCAGTGTGGCCACCGGCGCAGCCGTATAATCCGGGCCACCGATGACCAGCGTGCCATCAGGCCGGAACCACGGCCAGAGCCCGCGACCGGCACAGGCCCGCAGCAGGATATCCCAGGCACGCTCGCCCGGTTCGGTGGTGATTTTGTCATTGCGGATCGAGCTCTCGGCGTGCAGCTCGATGTTTTTGATACCCAGCGGCCGCACGACCTGGGCGATGACTTCTTCCAGGCTGGCCTGACGGCTGGTCAGCAAAGGTGATGCGCAGTCCACCAGGATGGCCGCACCGTCACGGCCGGTGACGGACAGCGATACCTGATCCCGGCTGACGATACGGGAAACCCGGTCTATGCGCCCGGACATCACAACATCCGGCCCGACGCGAACCTGAACGGGAACGCCCCGGGCCACGCCTTCAGGGAAGATGCCGGCAGGCAGACCGAGACGCATCGACCAGGCATCGGCGGGGATAAGAAAGTCGCTGTCGATACCGTAGCCGGACCAGTCGGAATGCACCTTACCACCGACGATCACAGAGACTTTGTCGAGGTCGATATCCTGCGCGGCCTGCTTATTCTGCGTAGCCATTCAGCACGTCTCCCGGGATGATGTGATTAGGGTCCCGGAGGGACGGATTAAGGAGTTTTAGCTCGCCGGCACGGGTGTAGTCGCCGTACCAGAGATGCGCCAGCAGGTGCAGGTTCGTGGCGCTGGCCACGGTGCGCTGAATCATCGGCGGCCGGGCATTAATCAGGGCCACAGCCATCGACTGCAGGGACAGAGCAGTATCGCGCAGGCCATCAATCACCGGCTGATACTGCAGGGCGATCGACGTCGCTGAACTGCTGATGTTCTCCATCTCTGCCGCCCAGGTACTGCGCACGCTGTCGATGGCATTCTGTACCGCCTGACGGGCGTCACCGGCGATCAGACTGATATCATCGGGACTGAGCGAGGCCGTAATGGTCTCATCACTGAGAAGGTCTGACGCCTGCTGCGCCAGCTCGATGGCCACGCTGATCATGGTCATGGCGATGAGCTCGCGGATATCACTGGTGGTCACGTTTGCCGGCATTTCAACTGATGCCGTTACATCACCGGTGACCAGACCCGCCGGCAGTGCAGCGACTTCATCGGCCTGTGTTTTTACCGCCGCCCAGTCCGCGATGACCACGGCCGGCGCTGACGCATAGACGGCAGAGTCGCTGCTGATGGAGCTCATGGCCGCCGAGCTCTGCAGGCTGAGGGCCGACTGAATATCGTTCATGAAAGCGGACGGAAAATTCACAAAATCGGTGGTGCTGCTGATAAAACCGGTGATGTCGCCGCGCAGAACCGCAACCATATTCAGCGCAGTCACGCCCAGCGCTTTGGCCCGGGCCAGATACTGCCGCGCCGTTCGTAGCGGCTTCATGGCGTTATCCAGCAGCGTCGCGGTGTTATCGAGGATCCCCTGAGCCTGGTTGAATATGGCATCGGCCTGGCTGAGTGGCCACTCTCGCACAAAGAACTCGACATCCAGACCTGACTGCAGGAACTGCAGATCAACGGTGCAGTAATCGGGGGTCTCCGCGTCGTGGTTTACCTGGTAGACGTAACACAACATATCCGGCATGGAGCCGAACACCGGGTGAATCAGCTCACCCGGGCCGCGTGTATCGAGGGCCGCAATAAACGCCTGCAGCCGGCTTTCGTAGTCGTCACCAAAGAACACTGCCTGGCACTGCAGACTACGGGGCTTACCGCCGAGGTCTTCAATATTGGCCCCGTTACGATACGGGTATTCATGTTGGGCGATATCGCGCTGCACGCTGTCACGCGCGGTAATGATATCGAAGGCGACACCCCGGAAGCTGGCGTCCTGAAGGTCTGTTTCCCATGCCATCAGTGCGGTCCTCCCTGCGGCCCACGCGCAGCAGACTGGCCGTTAGCTTCGTTAACGACCTCTGCCAGTACCCGGCCATCGACCTGTAACTGGGTGGTGATGTTGATTGGGGGCTGCGCCGCTGGCTGCTGCGCGAACGGCGGCACCGGGTAACCGTTGGCTGACTGAGGGATACTGATACTTGATGGTGAAGCCCACCAGGCTTTTACTTCATCCCATGCATCCATGAGCCCCGGGCGGGATTTCAGTGCATCAAGCATCCGGGCCTGATCGTTAGGGTAATTACCTTTTTCAAGCCGGGCGCGTGCCTCAGCATCACCACGACTGACCTGCAACAGCGGTGCGGCGTCAGCACCTTGCCAGAGTGCAAACGGTGCCAGTACACGGCCACCGATGAGGCCGAGCCGACCAGCCCAGCCCGGAATACGACTGGCTGCTCCAGCACCTGCCGCTGCTGAACCGCTGGCTGTTGCGGCCGCGCCGGCAGAGGATAGAAACTTGATGCCGGCGAACGCCCATGCTGCGGCCGTCATTGCTTTGATTGCGGTTTCAGCGCCAGCCAGCGCTTTTGTCAGGCCCGGATACGCGCCAGCGTAATCGTTGAGTTCGCCAGAGAGTTTACCCAGCACATCTGACAGCGGCTGGATCGAATCCATCTGCGCAAAGTCCCGGGTATTATTGAGCTGGTTGACCTTGAAAAGGTTAGTTCCTTTGATTAATTCAAAGTTCTGCTCACCAGCTGTCTGCCCTTCAGGCAAATCCCGCTGAAGGTTGGCGCTATCTCGGACATCGTAGGCATATTTGCGATTCGCTCTGTAGGCAACCAGGGCCATCAGTGCTTGCTGATCTGCGATAATTCGCCCAACAGAAGAGCCTTCCAGTACTTTTGCCTGAGATGCCATTATTTGTTGGCGGGTAGACCCATCAGTCGTACCCGCTAGTTGTTTCTCTAGTTTCTGATATGCAGGGTTACTCGCGACGATCTTGTCTACTATCCCACTAAATGCATCAAGAGCATTCAATCCCTTACCCTGGGCGGCAACAATGGAGCCCGGAAGATCAATACCTTTACCGTTATAAACGATACGGGCAGCAGCATTTGCTGCATCCTGGCTCGTTATTTTTGCCAACAATTGAGTTACGTTCGTACCCGCCTGATCACTGGAACCTGCAGTAATCGCAGCTGCCTGATTAAAACCCAGAAGGGAAGCAAAATCATCAAGGCCTCTCATGCCGGCATTACTCGCATTTGCAAGCTGCGCCGGTAAGAACTTCGCCATATCGGCAAGCTCGAATGAGCCAGCCTGGCCAGCACTTATCGCCATGTTGAGAGCTTTAGGTATATCACCATCATTGAGGCCAAAAGTTTGCTTCAGACGAATCGCTATCATGGCGAGGTCTTTAGAATCAGCACCTGTTGCCGTTGAATATTTTTGCAGTGTGGGGAGTAGACGTTCTGCTGAGCCGTAATCAACAGCCCCGGAGGCTAGGAGCGTATCAAGCGTATCAGCAGCTGTTTCCTTACTACCACCACCAACAGAAACGGCACGGCGGATCAACTTATCCATCGACTGCATACCTGCCTGACGGCCGGCAAGGTTGTCATCTGCAAACGCAGTGTTGGCCATCATGGCCAGACGCTGCTGATACGTCATCTGGTTGCGCACTGAGGGGGCGACAATAGCCCCTGCGGCTGCGATGCCGCCGGCGAACGCCGTGACATTCCCACCCCACATGCGGGCGCGTTCCATGCGTGACATTGACTGACCGGCCCCATTGAGCTCGGTACGCAGCTGCGCGACCTGGTTCGTCATCGCACGAAAAGCGCGGGTCTGTTCATTAGCGGTGAGAGTGCCGGTTCGGAGCAGACGATTATAGGCGGCCTGCGTCTGCGCTATCTCGCGCTGGATGTCGCGTTCAGAACGGATCCCCAGCACAGAGCGTGCATTCGCTGCCCGCTGATACTCCTGCTGTAGGGTTCGGGATGCGCGGATGCCGCTCTGTGCCGACTGTTCACGGACGCGGGCGGCTTCCTCCTCGGCTTTTTTATTGGCATTGGTCTGCTTTAAGATGTCGGCCAGCGTCTGGCGCAGCACCTTAGAACCCTGGTCTTTAGCCATCAGGGTCATGGCAAGCTGTAGAGCACGCATTTACCTTTTCCCCTTCTTTTTCCTGCGAGATTTGACGTGAGGTGTACGGGCTGCTGGCTTCCTGCCATGCAACCCGTCTAGGTCATCCAGCCAGCGGGTCAGCTCGCTGACGGTCATTCCTTCGATGCGGTCTGCGCTGATACCAAATCGTCCGAGGATGAGGGTGGCTCGCCTGAGACCTGAGAGGCCGGCAGCTCGCGCATCCGCTTTTTTTTAAGCCCGGCAAGCTCTGCATCAAGCAGATCCATATCGTCATCGGTCAGGCCATCCAGCAACAGCTCTGCCGTGATGTCTTCCTTTTTCAGGTCGCCCAGCGACTCAATGACTTCAGCCATGACCGCCACGCGGTAGTACATTCTGGCTGCAGGCGAATCGGCTTCGCCAAAGGCTTCGTTTGTCGCCGCTAAGGCATTGACGGTATGCCGTATTACCGGAACCGTCACGGTGTAGTCATAGAGGATGACGTCACCGTGAGGCACGCCGTAGAGTAGTTGTCCTGATGCTTTCATTAGCCTTGTACCTTACGCAGTGACTGGATCGTGATATCGCGGCGGGCTTCGTTGTCCACGGTGTACTGTTCCCCGGTCTGGGTGGTGAAGCAGTCCAGATAGGAGTACAGCGGGTTACCGTCCATATCCATGGTGGTCAGTTTGGCTCCCTCCATTTCATCCCAGTCCGGCTGCGCGACGTTTTTCGGCATCACGACGGTGATCTGCAACTGGTGCTCGGCGATGCCTTTTGCGAAGCCTTTCGCGCGGCCGGTACGGTTCATCGTCTTCACCAGCTTGCGGCCGGTGTTCGTCTGGGGACGAATATCGGTAACCTCAATCTCCTGACCGTCCACGTACAGGACGATTGAGCCGACGTATTCTTCAAGTGCCATTTACATGCTCTCCTTACAGAAGCAAATCAATACGACCGGCGAAGACGTGGAGACCGTTCACCACATCCGACGGAATACGGGCATTCAGGCGGTTAACATCCTGGCTGTCGCGCTCGACAATCAGCGCATCCTTATTGGCGTCAACTTCCTGAATGATTTCGAGCTCTTCCAGCTTCAGCAGCACGTCATAGAGCTCGCTGCGGACCAGCGGAGGCGTACGCGTGGAGAGCTTTTCACGCGGGAAGCGCAGCGCAATACGCTCACGGCAGGCTTTACGCACGTAATCCAGGGTTCGGATGGTCGTCAGGTCCAGCAGGGACACGTCATCGACGCCGCTGGCATTGCGGGTATAGGTCGTGATGGCGCGGACGATCTGCACCGTCTCACCGGAACCTACTTCAAACGGAGTCAGGCCGTTATGCAGCGCGTTTTCCTGCTCGGTTCGTCCCGGTCGGCTGGCGAGGTCCGTCACATCCAGCGCCAGCGTCAGGGTGTTCAGCGGCCGGGCCGGGTCTTCTTCACTGGCAATACGTGCGCCATATGCCGCCGCAATCTCTGCCGGCAGCATGACGGAACCGTTATGCCAGCCCACCGTAATACGTCCGCTGTTGATTTGTGACGCCAGCGTGGTACCGGTGGCAAGCGTACCCGACCAGCCGGCGACGCCCACCGCGCCACGTTGCTCCATCGGGCCGGAAACAAAGTCCAGATGGGTACGCAGTGCCGTCAGTGTTGCCTGGGTGCAGAACGGACTGATGATGATGTTGTGACCTGCAGCCACGACGTTCGCCAGCGCTGGTGCGATATCCGGGTCAGTGGCCCCGCTGGCCATCGCAACGATGGCAGTCGTCGTACCTGACGCGGTGGTCTGCGCACGCAGGCTGATATCGTTGCCGGATGCCCCTTTGTTCTTCGCGGTCAGCGTAAGGACGCCAGCCGCCACTGCGGCCGTAACAGGCAGCTCAGGCTGATTGTCGATCGCAGTTTTCATTGCTGCAGCAATGGCCGTTGCAGTGTCTGCCGCACTGACGGCCACATCCACGCGGGTTTTACCGACCCACAGGCTGACAACGCCCTGCGAGCTGGCAGGCCCTGTTATGGTCAGCGTACCGGAGGCGGCAACGCCGGCGCTCGCATCGCTGACACCGATAACAGTCAGGTCAAGATAGGCATAGGTGCTGATGGCCGTCACGACCATAAGGTGCGCAACGGACCCGTAGCCAAAGTAAACCGCAGCCTCATCGCCGCTGAAGACACTGGTGGCCACGAGCGGATCAACGCTACCGCTGGCCAGCATCGGGGCAACAATCAGCACCTTCTGCGCGTTCGCCGGCAACGTGCGTACCGCCAGTCGCGTGTTGAACTCGAAATACTGCCCCGGCTTGCGGATGCTCGACGGGATATTGTCGAAAGAAATATTCGGGCTGGACATTATTTAGTTCCTTTGCCGGTAGTCGCTTCAGTCACTTCGACCAGGTCGCCCTCGTTAAGACGGCGCTGGTAATAGGTGCTCCCAGGAACCTCAACAGGCTCCTGCTCGATGTAGCGGCGCGGTACTCGGATCCCTTCACGGGCTTTAACTTTCATGATGAATAATGTCCTCAGCAGCGAACGGCTCCCGGCCGTTCAGGAAATACTGCAAATCAGTGGTCAACCAGGCCGGGTCGTCTTCGCTGCTTGCACCGCCATACTCGCCAAAAATCTGGTCAGGATGGCCTGGCGGCAGGTCGGCCGGCACCAGAGGAAACCGCCCGTTCTCCAGTGATTCCGAATCAAATCGGGTGTCAAACTCACAGGCAAAAACAGACATCGCCGCCGCTTTTACTTGTGTGTTGAACAGGGTGCGCACCTTTCCAGGCATCAGGAAGTCAATCGGTAACCCTAAATCCTGCCGCGCCAGCAGCCGGCGGATGGCGTAAACCAACTGGTAGGAGCCGACCTCGTTGAATGATGGCCCACCGTGGCGGGTAGCCTGGTCACTGCGCACGCTTCGCGCACCGGCGATGACCACAAAACGCCCGGTATCCCGCCACTTATTACGGGCGGTGCTCAGCAGCTCTGAACCCTGAACACCGCCAAACGTGACCCATACCCCCGGCAACTGGCGAACCACCTCAGCAGGTTCGCCATCGAGTTCGCCACTGTAGGAACGCACCTCGCGGACCAGTTTGCCGAGCCCCCGGGTGAGCCTGTCGATAATGGCGGATTCGATTTGCGTGATAATCAAAATGCACCCCCATCCGTTTCACTGCGCCCGAAAACCCGGCCAGCCGAGGAAAAGCGGGAAACACTCCCACCCTGAGCGACTGAACCATCCGGGAGACGGCCCAGCGTGATGCGGCCATCAGCCACACGCTCCAGATACCTGATTGCGTCTTCATAACGTTGACGTATCTCCTCCGTGTTCTGCGTCTGTGCACCGGTCAGTTCGTACCGGGCGATATCGCAGCATTTACCCGTCAGGATCCCGGGCGTATCGGTCCATGGCACCGGATAACGGCCGGCAAGGTAGCTGTCGATGGTGGCGGTGGCCCGTTCAAGGCCACCGTTCAACACGTCGTCGTCAATCTCACCGGTATAGTCACGATCGGAAAGCGCGATACATTCCGTTTCACCAAACTGCCTGACCATATCGTCCCGGGTTGCGTACATAGCTGGCTCCGCTTACTTTTTCGCTTTAGCCGAAGACTCAGCCGCTGCAGTATCATCGGCGACGTTATCCTTCGCCTCCGGTGAGAGGCTCGCCGTCTGAAGTGCCAGCGCTGCCTGCAGACGATCGCGGTCAGTGGTCACTTCCTCCAGCAGGGTCTCCAGCTCCTGAATGCGTCCCAGTGCGGCCTTCAGCTTGTCGTCATCGCCACTGATCGCGCCGGTATGCACGACCAGCGCAGGCTCGGCACGCAGGATGGCGATCTGCTCTTCGGTAAAACTGCCATCCGGCCAGGTCACAGGCACGTCACGGTGCGCCACACCACAGCGACGGAACCCGTCGCGCTTGGAGGTAATCGTAATTTCAGGCATTTATGCATCCACCCCGGTTGAACCAAAAGCCATCTGCCAGAAGCCATAACCGCCGTTGGAGCGGGCTTCGGCACCAAATTTGTACTTCTTCATCAGGAAGACGTCGTCGCTGTCCATGTTGGTCTGCTCGACAAACACTGGCTTTTTACGCTCCTGGTATACCAGCGGTTTCACCGGCTGGGTGTTGTCAAAGAGATACCACTCGGTATCGGTAGCCAGTCCAGGCCACACCAGGACTTTCGCCGTCCCCTTGTAGATGTTCGGCGTATTGTCCGGGAAACGGTCGGCCGTCATCAGGTAGTTGGCTTCATCTTCCAGCGCTGGCGGGACAACCAGCAGACCCGGACGGATACGCAGGTTTTCACCTTCGTCGTCTTTGAAGTCGCGCATGGCTGAACGGGCCGCACCATAAGAGGCTTTAGCCGCCGCGAACGACGCCGCAGATAACGCTTTGGTGCCTTTGTTTGACGCCACACCAGTACCGACCGGGTGATCCGTATCGAAGAAGTACTGGCCGTCATAACAGAAGTTGGTGAAACCACCGCTCAGCAGCCGGCCGATAATATCGGCTGGCAGTTCTGCGGCAGACTGGCCAGCACCCTGAGCCTGCTGTGCATAACCCAGCATGGTTTCATCTTCGATATCGTTACGATCGACCTCAATGGTTGCTTCCCAGTCTTTGTTACGGATGGTGTAGCTGAAGCCTTCCAGGGCTTTCACCACTTTTTCACCAATCCACTCGCGCATTTTCGGGAAACGCGAAAGCCAGGCGTAGTTCTCTTCTTTGGTGGTGGACGGGACGACCATCGCAATCTGCTGCCAGTCGTTGGGGGTCTGATCAAACGCATTCTGAAAGGTCTTCTTAAGACCGATAAAAATGGTTTTCAGGTTCTGTTTGTTCACTAACACGGCTGTTCTCCTTAAATTTCAACCCAGACGCCGTCAGATTCGACGGCAATAACGGTACCGGCCACCGGTCGTGCATCGGTATTGCTGGTTTTTGCCACGGTGATACTGTCAGCGACATAACAGGGCTTACCAACATCGGCCTGAGTCACGGCATCCCCGGAGAAGTTCGCCAGCTTCCACGCTTTACCGCGGCGCACGAGCACAGAGGTCGCCCCGGCTGCGCCGGCGGTGTTATCGGCATACTCATCGGAGACGCCAAAGATAGTCAGCGCCGCAGTGGCTGCGCCCGGAACAGCCAGACCACTGGCGTTAACGCCGACCAGGTGCCCGCCATAAATCATCGTGGCTGCTGCCACCGGCACGGCGATCAGGTCGCCGTTACGCCAGGGAGTATTACGATCAGACATTGCTGTTTCCCTCTTTAAAATCGTTCGGATCAAGTCCCATCAGGCTCAGTACAGCCGGGTTCAGGTCGCCTTCAGGCTCATCGACTGCGCGGGACGGCAGGCCAGCCGGAGGTTTACCACCGGTCTGGGTACGGGACAGCGCGGCGATGAGAGGCTGTTTGCTCAGATGTTCACGGAGTTTGTCGGGACTGGACTTGGCCAGCGCCTCCGCCCAGCTTTTTTGCGCCGGCAACAGACGGCCGTCAGACAATGCAGCCTGAATCAGGTCGGCGGACTGCTGCTGTGTCAGCTGAGCAATCTGCTCTTCACCAGAGGCGCGGGCCTGCTCGATAGCCTGATTCATGACATCAACGGAGACCCAGCGGGACGGGTCCGGGGTTTCAACCTGAGACGTCAGCGCAGCGACGCTGGCTTCCAGCCCGTTAATCCAGGCAAGACCGGCGGCAGCCTGGCTGTCCGAAGCCTTAATTTTGTTAATGAGCTTTTGCAACTCGTTGAGAATGTCGGCTTCGGTTGACGAAAGCGGCAAACCCAGGAACCAGCGAAGCTGTTCCAGCAATTCATCCATCGTTGTGTCCTCAGTTGAAGTGGCGGCCAGGAGTGAAGCAGCGGCAAGCATTGCCTCGTCCATACCGTCCAGGGCAGGCGTATTGGTCAGGGCCGCGTTGATTAACGTGGTGACCAGACCAGTCGCGTCGTAAAGAAATACGGGGGAAATAAACTTGTATTCGCCGGCGTCGATAGCTGCCGCCGCCGCTTCAGTCCATTCGACATCAACGGCAAACAGGCCCACACCCTCACGCCATTCCAGCTTTTTGAACCAGCCGGAAGCCGGAGCCGGCAGACCGTTCTTCGCCGATCGCAGAGTCTGGTGTTCGTAGTCGATGACGTAGGGGGTCTGGCGGGCGTCAGCAGCGGCGATTAATGAAGCTGCAATGGTGGCATCAATAAACCAGCCATCCGGGCACTCCGCCGGGCGACCGTCACCGGCACGGAAAGTGCCGGCCGGTAACAGCTGGATCACACCGCGATTTGCGGCGTTGATGATTTGTGAGAGTGACGCGATACGAGTTTTCATGACGCTGACATTACGGGGATGCCGGCGACGAATTCAGTTGAAAGACTTCAGTGGGTATATAAAGGAAGGAACCGCGTCAACATCATGTCACTCTGTCAGGGTACAGGGCAATAGCGCTAAACGCTTTTAAACCACTTTTAAAAACGCCCGAACACCCTTTGAAGGTAGTTCCGTTCCGTTTGAGTCAAAGAAACGCCCTGTGATGCGTTACAGCGCGTTTTTGGTTTTCGCGGGTTATCGGTAGATCTGGCTGAAATAATTCGCCGATTTTTCTTCCATAGCGCTGACGTCGGATTCGGTCAGGTGCAGGAACGGACGTGCGGGCATATTGATCTCATACGCGGGGATGGTATGCCACTCGCTGTAGTTGGCTTTGCTCTTCCGGGCAAACTGATTGTTCAGGGTGCCGTCCTTGTTCTGGCGGTAGTAAGCCTGCTGGCTGCGGGCGGGGATGTTAATCTTCCCACCAGACTGGTGAATGCCGGCGTAGACGACATTGGTCCCGACCGTCGCCATATCATTGTCACTGTAAGCCGTGATGCTCGCCGCCAGCCGCCCGGAGCGCTGGAGTATTTTACCGCCCCGGCGTTGCACCCAGTAGGCATTACTTTTCCAGTGCTGCCATTTGGGCCGGCCCTGTTGCTCGAAGTTCTCCTGGACCGAGTCTTCCATCAGACCGGCCAGCATTCGCATCAGTGGCGCACGATCCTCAAAGCTCCTGATGAGCTCGCCCAGCGAGCGCTCAAAGTCGGTGACGTCAAAAACGATTTCATAGGCCATTTAACG
>ERZ772969.1668-NODE-1668-length-16122-cov-4.209871_pt1 | contig 16122 bp, 17 predicted proteins | sample MGYA00511676_ERZ772969 | MGnify/ENA primary metagenome ERZ772969 (study PRJEB29015, sample SAMEA2737651) | human gut metagenome | biome: human gut; feature: human-associated habitat; material: faeces | place: China | collected 2012 ... | reverse complement strand
TCAATAAATAAAAAAGAGCGGAACTATGGGATTCATAGAGTTTCCGAGACCGCTCGTTTTAAGAAACGAGGTGCCCCCAAACGTCAGATGAAAAAATCTGACGTTTGGGGGTCAGTTTTTACAAAGAATCACAGAGGTGTCAAATCGGCTGATTCAATCATAGAAAGAGAATAGCGGGAGATAAGCCAATGGAAAAGCTGATAGAGTTGTGTATCAATCTATTTATAGCAGTGGGAGGCGTGCTGGCGGGCGGGATGTTTTGGAGGATGCGTCAGGGAAAGCAGAGAAAGAGAAAAGATATTCCTCCGAATGCAAACATGATGTACGAAGACAATGCAAGATTATATTTTGGCTGTGGAGTAATGGCAGTAACACCGTTCCTCGCATTAGGTGTTATAATACTGGCAAAGCTGGACACGGGAGATACATGGGCAGAGATCATCCGGGAGGGTGGAATATATTTTATCCTTTTACTTTGTCTGCTTATAGTGCTGCTGCTGTTTCCTGTGATCATTTTTGCGATCAAGGATAAGCAATGCATTTTCTGGGATCAGGATGGGGTGTGGGTAGATTCATTATTTCGCAAAAGGAAGTATATCAAGTATGGATACATTCAGAAAATCGTATGTTACCGGAATCCCTCGTGGACGAAAGCGGAAGGCATGATTGCCTATGGATTTGACGGGGAAAAGCTTTTTTATGCGATGGAGCGTATGTATGGGTATGAGGAGTTCTATGAGATGGTCCGGAAAAAGAAGTGGTCTGTCATGGAAGAAGCCGGAATGTGAGACGGATCAAAAAGGGGATTTACTTTTGATGAACGCTTTGCATAGCTGTTTGCTTTGCGCCTGAAATACAGAATTTGCTTTCAGGCGCAGAATTAGAAAATTAACAGCTTTTTTGAAAATTATTCATACTTATTTTTTGATCCACTCTCCCAAAGCTTCATCGCGCGGACCTTTAGCGGGAGCCCAAACAGTGTGATAAAGCCCTCCGCGTCGTGGTGGTCATAGAGGTCTCCGGTCGTAAAGCTTGCCAGCGATTCACTGTAGAGAGAGTATGGGGAGGTCGTTCCAGCCTTGATGATGTTTCCCTTGTAAAGCTTAAGCTTTACCTCTCCGGTGACATATTCCTGCGTAGAGTCCACGAATGCCTGTACGGCGTCGCACAGCGGGGTGAACCATTTGCCCTCATACACAATCTGCGCCAGCTTATTTCCCATATCTTTTTTCACTTCCATTGTGGCACGGTCAAGTACAAGCTCCTCCAGCTGCTGGTGTGCCTCCATCAAGATCGTTCCGCCCGGCGTCTCGTAAACACCGCGGGACTTCATGCCGACCACGCGGTTTTCCACGATGTCGATAATGCCAATGCCGTGTTTGCCGCCGAGGGCATTTAGCTCACGGATAATATCGGAGACCTTCATCTGTTTGCCATTGACTGCGGTCGGAATTCCCTTTTCAAATGTGACAGACACATATTCACCCTCGTCCGGCGCCTTCTCCGGCGATACACCAAGCACCAGAAGATGTTCATAATCCGGCTCTGCAGCAGGGTCTTCGAGCTCAAGTCCCTCATGGCTGATGTGCCAGAGATTGCGGTCGCGGCTGTAGCTGGTGTCTGCAGAGAACGGGAGGTCGATGCCGTGTGCCTTGCAGTAATCGATCTCGTCCTGACGGGACTGCATGGTCCACTTGTCGTCTCTCCATGCAGCGATGATCTTAAGCTCCGGCGCGAGCGCCTTGATGCCAAGCTCAAAACGGATCTGGTCGTTGCCCTTTCCTGTCGCGCCGTGGCAGATAGCGACAGCGCCTTCTTTTTTTGCAGCCTCAACAAGCTTTTTTGCGATCAGCGGGCGTGCCATTGAGGTGCCGAGCAGATATTTGTTCTCATATACGGCATTTGCCTTGACGCATGGCATGATGTAATCGTCGCAGAATTCGTCGATGATGTCTATAATGTATAGTTTGGAAGCGCCGCAGGAGAGCGCGCGCTCCTCCAGACCGTTAAGCTCCTCCTCCTGTCCGCAGTCGATGCAGCAGCAGATTACGTCATAGTCATAATTCTCCTTGAGCCAGGGGATGATGGCAGTGGTATCCAGACCGCCGGAATACGCTAAAATTACTTTTTCTTTCATGGGTAAACTCCTTTTCTATCAGATTTCGTAACATGCTATATCGAAGTATACAATAAAACCAAACAAATGACAAGTAAGAATATGCATAAATTATTTATAAAAATACAATAAGCCATTAGAGAATCATAAGGCAGAGAGTATAGAGAGGATTGTATCTCGTCGTATACACGCCATTTTTCTATCAAAAGTATCGGGAAAAGAGGGAGGGGGCTGCCTTGCCCAAAAGGAGAAGCTTTGTGGTGAAATTAAACGTGAATAATTATGCGAGATAGAAAAAATATCGCTTCATTTATGTGAGAGAAAGCCTGTGCAATTTCTTGAGCTCAGAATGCGTAAAAGCTTTGATAAATGCGAAAACCTATGCTATTATTTTAAAGACGGACAGAGCGGCGGAATGCGTTTCATCCGGCATTGCCATAGATGATCAAAAGAGGCGTGCGGGCATGGAGCGGCAGGGGGCGTTTCTGTCATCCATAAAATATGAAAAGAGCATAGGGAAGAAGAATGAAAGCGATACAAAAGAAATTCATCTGCGCAGCGGCGGTAGGCGGTGCGCTTGTACTTACAGCAGTTGGTGTGACAAGGAGCGGCTGGTTTCACAGAGAGACAAAGGGGAGCAATGAAACAGAGGCGGCGCAGGAGGCGTATCAAACGGCAGCCTCCGATGTGACCTTTTGGTACACGGACGATACCTATACTGAATTTTTCACGCAGGCGGCGCTTGCATATTATGAAAAAACGGGGATTAAGGTCAACGTACAGTGTCAGGAGACGCTTGATTATATTGGAAAGATTTATGATGCGACTATGGGCGGGGAGGCGTTTCCGGATGTATACCTGATCGCAGGAGATAATTTGGAGGAGGTATATCGTTACGGTCTTGCCGAAGAAAACAAAAAGGGACTTGACGGTGTGAATACGGCGAAGAACGCGGTGACTGCGGCGACCTACAGAGATAAGCTGCTGGGTTATCCGTTAGGCTACAATACCTGTGTATTTATCTATCAGACCGATTATTTTGAAGCAGCGCCAAATTCCTTGCAGGCGCTGATCGATTACTCCAATCAAAATGAGCCGCCGGAAAATGTGGAATATCTTCTGGAGTGGGATGTCAATGATGCCTTTTATGATTTTCCGTTTATTTCCAACAGCGTGACGTTTGAAAAGACGGAGCCTGAGGTGCTTCAGGTGATTTATGACCAGACACTGTATCAGCAGGACCTTGATTATTTTGCGACGATCCTGCAGTCCTTCTCCATAGATACGGAGACGGTCTCTGAGGAGAGCATCCTTGACAATTTCCGTAATGGAAGAACGTTGTCGGCGCTTATTGATACAAGCTCGCTCAAGCAGCTGGAGGGATATGGATATTCCCTGATGAAAATACCGGCGTTAAATGAAACGCTTCCGGCGTATCCCTGTGCAACGACGGATATGCTTGTCGTCAATGATTTTTCTGATAAGGGGGATGAGGCGGCAGATTTTGCTTATTTTGCTACGGTGACGATGGCGGAGCAGCTGCATCCGTTAAGCGGTCATTATTCAGTGATCCCGTCTAGGGAGCCGGACTGGGTCGAGCAGGTTGCCTATGAGTCTTATGAATCGGCGATACTTGCGCCGAATTCCGTTGACGCCAGAGATTTCTGGGTGGCGCTTGAGGAGACAATTTCAAAATATTTCTGAAAAAACTACAATGCCCCTTGTCATAGCGGTCAATTTTCGTTAGAATAGAACTAATGGGCATTGAGAGCTCCTTCGTTCGCAGAGAGAAGGAGAACGCTTATGAGGTTAAAAAGAAGATGGATGGCAGCTGTTTTGGTCTGCTTTATTTTTAGTGTCGGCTGCGGGACAGGGAAACAGGTCTATTTAGAGGCAGAAACAGAAACACAAACGCAAACAGAGGAGGAGACACAGGCAGAAGCAGAGACGGCAGAAACGGCGGGAACAGAGACGTCCGATACGTCTGCGAAAGCGATGCAAAAGCAGACGACAGGGGAGGAGTGTACGCAAGGGACGCCGGGAAGCTGCTATGTGTATTTGTGCGGCGCTGTCGTACAGCCCGGTGTTTATGAGGTTGCATCCGGCAGCCGGATTTATGAGGTGATACAGCTTGCGGGCGGTCTGACTGATGACGCAAGTGTTTCGTCGGTGAATCAGGCAGAGGAGGTACATGACGGTCAGATGATATTTTTGCCGACGGCGGAGGAGGCGCAGGCAGGAATCACGGCTGTGGAGTTGTCCGGCGCTGCAGGAACAGGAGAGCCGTCCGCAGGGGCAGAGGGACAGGATGGACGGATCGATCTAAATACTGCGACCCGTGAGGAGCTGATGACGCTTCCGGGGATCGGGGAGGCGAAGGCGGACGATATTGTGGCATACCGCACGGAGCATGGAGGTTTTTCTTCTGCGGAGGAAATCATGAAGATAGCCGGGATCAAAGAGGGAATGTATCAACGGCTAAAGGACAGTATAAAGGTGAAGTGAGATGGCGAAGAAGGTTCTTGTGGTAGATGATGAAAAGTTAATTGTAAAAGGAATCCGCTTTAGCTTGGAGCAGGACGGCATGGAGGTAGACTGCGCCTATGACGGCGAGGAGGCGCTGCGGATGGCGCAGGAAACGGCATACGATATGATTCTTTTGGATATTATGCTGCCAAAGCTTGACGGCTTTGAGGTGTGTCAGCAGATTCGGGAATTTTCGGATATGCCGATCGTGATGCTCACGGCAAAGGGAGACGATATGGATAAGATCCTCGGGCTTGAATACGGCGCGGATGATTATATCACAAAGCCTTTTAATATCTTGGAGGTAAAGGCAAGGATCAAGGCGATCATGCGCAGAACCTCGGCGGGAGCGCAGAAGCAGGAGAATCCAAAGGTGATCGAGACAGGGGAGCTGCGTCTTGACTGTGAGAGCCGGAGACTTTTTATTCTTGGCAGGGAGGTCAACCTTACAGCGAAGGAGTTTGATCTTTTGGAGCTGCTTGTGCATCATCCCAATAAGGTATATGGCAGAGAGAATCTGCTCAATCTTGTTTGGGGCTATGAATATCCGGGGGATGTGCGCACTGTGGATGTGCATGTCAGAAGGCTGCGGGAGAAGATCGAGAGCAATCCAAGCGAGCCCAGGTATGTGCATACCAAATGGGGGGTCGGTTATTACTATTCCGAGAATTGACAGGTGCATGGGATGACAAAGTTTAAGAAAGCAGCAGATTTTTTTGGAAGTCTCAAATGGAGACTGATACTTTTATTTCTTCTGATCGGAATTGTACCGAGTATTCTGGTTCGTGCCGGAATGCTCGGTTCTTATGAAAACCGGGCGGTTTTTATCCGCACGAGTGAAATCTTAAGTCAGGCGAAGATTCTGGCAAATCAGATTGTTTCCAGTAAATATTTGAATAACGCAGAGGCGGCGAAGGCGGTAGATGTACAGCTGGAGCAGTTTTCCACGATTTATGACGGGCGTGTGATGATCATTGACGACAGCTTCCACATCGTCCGCGATACCTATGCGATCGACAACGGAAAGACGATCATCTCTGAGGAGGTTATGAAAAGCTTTACCAGAGAGGAAATCACCAAATACGATGCGCAGAACCGATATATTGAGCTGACGATGCCGCTGGTGCAGACAGATGAGAAGACGGATGCGAAGCTTACTGTGGGCGTCATGATGGTGAGCGTGTCGACAGACAGCATTCACTTAAATCTGGAATATCTCTCCACAAGCACGGCGGTGATTTTGCTGGCGTGTATCTTTGCGATACTTGTCATTGCTTATTTTGCGTCGGTGCGCCTTGTAAAGCCGTTGCATACGATTTCCGAATCGATCGAGGAGGTGCAGACAGGGTACGGGGAGGACGCACTTTTTGTTGAGGATTACACGGAGACGCGAGAAATCTGTGAGAAGTTTAATGGGATGCTCGGAAGAATGAAGGTGCTTGATGATTCCAGACAGGAGTTTGTATCGAATGTCTCACATGAGCTGAAAACGCCGCTGACGTCTATGAAGGTTCTGGCAGACTCCATCAACAGCATGGAGAATGCTCCGGTAGAGTTGTATCAGGAGTTCATGGTCGATATTGGCAATGAGGTGGAACGAGAGACAAAGATCATCAATGATCTGCTGTCGCTCGTGAAAATGGATAAATCAGCGGCGGATCTGAATATCACGAATGTGAATGTCAATGAGCTGGTGGAGCTGATCTTAAAGAGGTTAAAACCGATCGCTGAGAAGCAGAAGGTCGAGCTTGTGCTTGAGAGCTTCCGTCCGGTCAGTGCAGATATTGACGAGGTGAAGCTTACGCTTGCATTTACCAACCTGATTGAAAACGGAATTAAGTACAATAAAGAAAACGGCTGGGTGCATGTATCGTTAAATGCCGATCATCAGTATTTTTATCTGAAGGTGGAGGATTCCGGTATGGGGATTCCGGAGGAGTCGATCGAGCATATTTTTGAACGTTTTTACCGTGTCGATAAATCGCATTCGAGAGAAATCGGAGGTACGGGATTGGGGCTTGCGATCACGCGCAATGCGATCCTGATGCACCGCGGGGCGATCAAGGTGTTTAGCACAGAGGGAGAGGGCACGATTTTTAATGTCCGGATTCCCCTTAATTATATTTCTTAAGACAGAGGAAAGGAAATGGAGAGATATAAATGTAAACGAAAGGGCGGCATGCGTCTGGCTGCTTTGTTTTTTATCATTCTATTAGGAGGAATACTGTCCGGCTGCAGCACGGCACCTGACGAGGGGGAGTACCGGATCGAGTATCTGAATAAAGAAAAGACGCGCATTGTTCCGGTCGCATATGAGCCGAAGGCGACAAAGACGGGAGACCTAGTGCGGGAATTTCTCGCGGCGCTCTGTTCTGATACAGATGAAGTGGAATACCGCAAGCCGATCCCAAGTGATGTGGAGGTAACGAGCTATTCCTTGGACGGCGCGCTGCTCACGCTTTGGTTTGATGCGGATTATAAGAAAATGGGAGCTGTGGAGGAGGTTCTCTGCCGCGCGGCGGTGGTACGCACGATGACGCAGATCAAGGGAGTGGACTGTGTGGTCTTTTATGTGGAGGACGCACCGCTGACGGATTCGCACGGAAATCTTGTCGGCAGCATGAATGCCGACAGCTTTGTGGAAAATCCCGGAGAGCAGATCAATTCGATCCAGAATACGTCAGTCACGCTCTACTTTGCGAATGAAGCCGGGGACGGATTGGTGAAGGAGGTGCGCGAGGACGTTTACTACAGCAGCAATGTGTCGATGGAGAAGCTTGTGATGGAACAGCTTCTGGAGGGTCCGCAGAGTAAGGGAGCAAAGTCCGCGATACCGGAGGGAACAAAGCTTGTGACGGTGTCGGTCGTTGACGGCGTATGCTATGTCAGTCTGGATGAAGCGTTCCGCAATCAGGATTATAAGATCAGCGAGTCGGTTGTGATCTATTCCATCGTCAATTCGCTTTGTGAGCTGCCGACGATCAGTAAGGTTCAGATTTCCGTGAATGGTGACACCAGCGGCGTCTACCGTGACAGCCTCAAGCTTGAGGATATGTATGAGAGCAATGCCTCTTTCGTCGGGGGCGAAAAAGGCGCTAAGGGAGAACATACAGCGGGAACAGAGGAGGGATAGCAAATTTATGCTGAAAAGACCATTTTGCGGAATGGCGGTCTGTTTCCTGCTCGGCATTTTATGTGCTGCGTATGGAGGTGGGAGCAGCTTTACGGCGGTGTCTGCCGCAGGGCTGCTATGGATTGTTTCTCTGGCAGCAGTCTTCCGAAAGAAAAAGCATGTGCGCGAGCTTTGCACGAGAATCACGCTCTGCGCGCTGATGCTTTTGCTTGGATTTTGTCAGTACCAAAGCGCACAGCTTAAGCGGCAGAACTATCTGCCGAAGATAAGCAGCGGAATGCCCCTTACAGTGCAGGGAAGGGTAGCAGGAAAACAGCTGAAAAATAATCAATATATCTATGAATTAACCGACTGTTTTGTGAAGGAACAGAAGGGAACACATCTTTATCATTTTTCTATGCAGGAGCCTGTCTCGTGTAACGGCATCCTTGCTTATTCAGATTCCGATCTTGTTTCTATCGGAGAAATCGTGATTTTAAACGGAACAGCAGAATTATGGAAAACAGCAGTCAATCAGGGGAATTTTGACGCACAGGCTTTTTATCTGGCACGAAAAACAGATTTTGCATTAAAGAATGTAACACTTCTGGAGAAGCATGGGAGAAAAAGCGCTTGGCGTGAGGGGCTGTTTGCGTTAAAGCTCCGGTTAAAGGAGGTCTATGGGGCTGCGATGGAGCCTTTGGCGTGCGGTGTGATGACAACGATGGTCACAGGCGATAAGACACTGCTTGATGAGGAGACAAAGAGACTTTATCAGACGGCGGGACTTTCTCATATCATGGCGATTTCCGGACTGCATATCTCAATCATCGGCATGACACTGTATCGGTTTTTAAGAAACCGCGGATGTACATTTGGCACGGCTGGGATGATTGCCAGCATATGCCTGTATGGATATGGAACGATGGCGGGAATGGGCACTTCTATCGAGCGGTCCGCCGGCATGTTTGGACTGTTGCTGCTCGCGCAGGCAGCGGGGAGAAGCTATGACAGCTTAAATGCGCTTGGACTGATGGGGCTGATCCTGCTCTGGAGAAATCCGTATCTCTTATGGGATGCGGGCTTTCAGTTTTCCTTTGCGGCAATCCTTGGTATTGTATGGCTCGGAGGATGTATCTCCTTTGCGGATGCGTCTCACAGAAAACAAAAGGAGACGCTGTTTGCGAGCACTGCCGTTCAGCTTGCCACACTGCCGTTAGTTACATGGTATTATTATGAAATTCCGTTATATGCGCTTCCGGTAAATCTGCTGGTGCTTCCCCTGATGGGAGTGATTCTCTCCTGCGGTGTGGCAGGCGGCGCACTTGGGCTTGTGTGGTTGCGGGGCGGGTCATTTGTTTTATGCTTCAGTGAAAAGCTTTTGGCGCTGGTGCGATGGCTGTGCGCTGGTGCGGCTACGCTGCCGCAAAGCATGGTGATCGTCGGCAGACCCAAGCTATGGCAGGTGTTTTGTTATTATGCGGGGCTTGTGGGGGTGACATTCTTGATCTATAGGCAGAAAACGGCAGGGATAGCGCCCGCCAAGCAGGTGCGCAGGCTGCTCTGTGTGAGTGCGGCGCTGCTTTTTGTGCTGCTGTTTCGCCCGCCAAAGACGTTTGAGCTTTCTTTTTTGGACGTTGGGCAGGGAGACGGGATTTATCTTCATTCGGAAAGCGGCTGCGATATGTTTGTGGATGGAGGGAGCACGAGTGAGAAGCAGGTCGGGACTTATCGTATGCTGCCGTTTTTAAAATATAAGGGAGTCAAAAGCATTGATGTCTGGTTTGTTTCACATACGGATGAGGATCATATTTCCGGTCTGCGGGAGCTGCTTGAGGCCGGCTATGCGATCGATACGCTGGTGTTTGCGGAAACCATTCTGCAGGATGAGGCGTATGAGGTTTTGGTAAAGCTGGCAGAGAAAAACAAGACAGAGCTTTTGTATGTGAAGGCAGGAGACACATTGTATCTTGGCGACGCCCGCATTTCCATGCTTTTTCCGGCGGGAACGAACGATGAGAGCTTGGCATTGGCAGAGGATAAGAATGCAAATTCGCTTGTGTTTTCCTATGAGGAAAATGGATTTTGCGGACTTTTTACGGGAGATACCGGAGCGGAGCAGGAGCGCGCGATTTTAAAGGAGAGAGAGCAGCTTGCCGCCGACGGAAAAACGGAGAACGGGAGAATCGGGGTCGATGTCTATAAGGCGGCGCATCACGGCTCAAAGTATTCCAATTCCAGCGAGCTGCTTGAGCGGATTTCTCCAACGATTTCCGTCATCTCCTGCGCAGAGAAGAACCGCTACGGTCATCCGCACGCGGAGGCGGTTGCACGGATGAAGGAGTCCGGGAGTGAGGTTTTTTGTACGATGGACGCTGGGCAGATTACGATCAAAATAAGAGAAGGCAAGCTTTTGGTGGAGCAATTTGTTGAGCGGAAATAATTGGAGCAAGGCTGTTTGAAATTTTGTTATAATAAATTGAGTTTTCTTCCGGCAGTGTGTTAAAATGGGATAAGAGTAAAAAAAGGTGTGGTGTGGAGAATGAAAACAGTAGATGAGGATATTAAAACGGGAAATTTCAAGCAGGTGTATCTTTTTTACGGAGAGGAGGGCTATTTAAAGAAGCAGTATCGGGACAAGCTAAAGGCGGCGCTTATGTCGGCGGAGGGAGGTTCTTTCATGGGCGGTATGGATGGCGATATGAATTTTACTGCATTTGAGGGTAAGGACGTCAATCCCGGCGAGGTCATAGATCTGGCGGAGACACTGCCGTTTTTTGCAGAGCGACGCGTCATTTTAATTGAAAACAGCGGCTTTTTTAAAAGCGCCTGTGAGGAGCTGGCAGAGTATCTGACACAGCCTGCGCCGACCACCTTTTTTTTGTTTGTGGAGGAGGAGGTCGATAAGCGGGGCAGGATGTATAAGGCGGTGAAAAAGGAAGGCAGGATCGTCGAGTTTGCGACCCAGACGGAGGAGCTTTTGACGCGATGGATTTTGTCACGCCTTAAGAAGGAGGGAAAGAATATCACTGCGCCTGTCATGCAGCTTTTTTTGAGTAAGACGGGCACTGATATGGGGAATATTGACAGAGAGCTGGAAAAGCTTATCTGCTATACGCTTGAGAAGGATGTGATTGAGGCGGGGGATGTCCATGCGATTGCGACAGAGCAGACGACGAACAAGATTTTTGAGATGGTTCATGCGATCGCGGAGCATCAGCAGAAAAAGGCGCTTGCACTGTATGAGGATCTGCTTGCGTTAAAGGAACCGCCGATGCGTATCATGTATCTGATCTCGAGACAGTTTCAGATACTTTTGCATATCCGGGATATGGCGTCCAAAGGAATCGGACAGCAGATGATGGCGCAGAAGGCAGGGATTCCGCCCTTTGCGGTGCGCCGTAATCTTGCACAGGCAAAGGACTTTACGACAGAGCAGTTAAAAAATGCGCTGCGTGAAGGCGTGGAGCTGGAGGAAGCGGTAAAGACGGGGCAGATGAACGACAGGATGGCGGTGGAATTATTTCTTGTAAAATACAGCGCCGCTCCAAAGCGATAGGAGGGGTGGCATGCGGGAGCGAATATTGGTGGTTGAGGATGATGCCGTGGTTGGAGGGAATGTGCGCTTGCGGATCATTGTAAGCTTTTCTTGAGTTTTTTAGTGATTTGTGTACAATGATAGATGAGAAGAATTTTGAAAGAGGAGGGCGGGCGAATGCCATTTATTGATTCAAAAATTACCGTGCCGGTGACGGAGGAAAAACGGGAAGTGATTCAGGCAAGACTGGGACAGGCGGTGGGTCTGTTGAATAAGTCAGAGACCTATCTGATGGTTGGATTTGAAGATAATTACGCACTTTATATGGGAGGGCAGAAGCTTGAGCGGGGCGCTTATGTTTCTGTCAGTCTGTTCGGTAGTGCAGGTTCTGATGCCTATGAGAGGATGACAGGCGTAATCTGTGATATTTTGGGAGAGGAGCTTGGGATTCCGGGTGACCGGGTTTATGTCACCTACCACGGTGTGAATGACTGGGGCTGGAATGGAAGGAATTTTTAATTCCTTTCTGCCGCAGTGCGATCCCCAAGAGGATTTTGATTTATAAGGAAACGAAGTTTTTCCTTATAAATCAAAAAAACATCGGCATGACGGTACCGATGTTTTTTATATATCTTTTTATTAAGCCATTTCGTTGACAAGCTTTGTCAGACGGGAAACCTTTCTACCGGCGTTGTTCTTATGGTAAACACCCTTAGAAGAAGCCTTCTCGATTGCAGAAATTGCAGAAGTTAATGCAGTCTTTGCAGTCTCCTTATCGTTTGCGGCAACAGCAGCCTCAACTTTCTTGATGGAAGTCTTAACCGCGCTCTTGATAGATTTGTTTCTGGCAGTTTTGATCTGTGTTACTAAAATTCTTTTCTTAGCAGATTTAATGTTAGCCAATCCGTACACCTCCAATTTTACTATGGTTATTGTTCATGATTGAAATCTACATCAAAGCCGGACACGGACAGTTCAATGTAAACATACCAGCTTAGTATAGGACATATTAGGTAAAGTGTCAAGGGAAAACGTCAAAATTTGTCAGAGAAATTAACAGAAATTTTATGAATCCATCAAAGCAGCGGATAATTTTTTGAGAAGGCGGGAAAATTAAGAAGAAAACGAGAAAGCGCACAGCATTGGCGCAAATGATGGAGGAGCATATGTATCAGATTCGTACCGACCTTGCATTGGAGACACAGGAGAAGATGCAGGAAGACAATGTGGAGCTGAAGGGCGTTCAGTTTTTGGAAGAAAAAATCGGAAGAAACCTGACTGTCAGCACAGTGACGATTGAGACAGAGAATGGCGCGAAGACGATGGGAAAACCAAAGGGAACGTATATTACGATCGAGGCTGGGAATATGGATGAGGAGGATGAGGATTATCACAGGGAAATTTCCATTCAGCTCGCAAGAATCATAAGAAAGCTTGCAAAGCTTACGAAGGAGGAGAGCTCTGTGCTTGTGGTAGGGCTTGGAAACCGGGATGTGACGCCGGATGCGCTTGGTCCCCGTGTGGCGGACAATTTATTTATCACGCGCCATATCATCAAGGAGTATGGAAAATATGCGTTTGGTGAGGGGCGGGTCAATCGCATCAGCAGCATTGTTCCGGGTGTTATGGCACAGACGGGGATGGAAAGTCTTGAAATCATCCGGGGTGTGGTGGATGAGACAAAACCGGACCTGATCATTGCTGTCGATGCGCTTGCGGCACGCAGCACTAAACGGTTAAACCGCACGATACAGGTGACGGATACGGGGATCAATCCGGGGAGCGGCGTCGGCAATCACAGGCATGGGTTAAATGAAAAAAGCCTCGGTGTGCCGGTCATTTCGATTGGAATACCGACAGTTGTGGACGCTGCGACGATCGTTAATGATACGATGTATAATCTTGTGACCGCATTGTCGCAGAGCGAGGCGTTTCAGACAGTTGGGAGCTCTTTGAGCGAGCTGAATGACGGAGAGAAATATGAATTGATCCGGGAGCTTCTTTCTCCGAGCTTAAATACAATGTTTGTGACGCCAAAGGATATCGACGAGTCTGTCAAGCGGCTGAGCTTTACCATATCCGAGGGGTTAAATATCGCGTTTACAGACATGTCATAATGTGTGGGCAAGGCGCATAAAGTTAGTTATGCGTATTCGATATCAATCTAAAAAGAAGAAAAAAATAAATGGGACAGCTATTGCATGGATACTGGGAGTCGCATGCATAGCGGTGTTTTTACGGGGAGGCAGCGGGCAGCTGACCCGGCTTGCGAACGAGTGTAAGGTTCTCTGCTATGAGGGGCTTTTAAATTTTTATATGCCGCAGGCGTCCGATAAAGCAGCCGGGGAGGAAACGGCGGCTGCATGGGAGAGAGTGATCGGTCATTTCTTTTTGTTGGGCGAGGAGACGAAAGCGGCGGCATCCTATGAGACGCAGGTTGAGAGCGAGCTTTCCTATGAAGCGATCCTTGCCAGAGAGGCAGCGGATGAAAATTATGTGGACAGCGAGACGGGCGAGGTTGTACTGACAGGTGAGACGCCGGAGGCGACGGGCAGTGCAGGGGGGGACGCAGTGCAGAATGCGGGAGAGACGCAGCCAATGGAGGTACAGCCGCAGGAGCAGCCTGCCGTTGAAACTGGTACAGGCTTACCCGGCGCACAGACAAAGCAGGTAACGTATGCGAGAGAAAAGCTGAATGATTTTGATTATCTGATGCAGAATTTTTATCAGGTGGACAGCACGACGACGATCGACAGCAGTCAGCTGAATGCGGACGCGCTGTTTGGGAAGGATCTGCGTTTATCGCACGACGCTTCTGCGCCGCAGATTTTAATTTATCACACGCATTCGCAGGAGGGATATGCCGATTCGGTGCCGGGCGATCCTTCCGATACAGTCGTTGGTGTGGGCGATTATCTGACGAAGCTTTTAACGGAACAGTATGGACTGAATGTCATCCATCATAAGGGAGAATATGATGTTGGAGACAGAGACCATGCGTATTCTAAGGCGGGACCGGCATTGGAGCAGATTCTTGCAGAAAATCCAAGCATAGAGGTCGTGATCGATCTGCATCGCGACGGGGTGGCGGAGACGACAAGGCTTGTGACAAATGTTGGCGGCGCACAGATGGCGCAGGTGATGTTTTTTAACGGGTTAAGCCGGACGACAAAGACAGGAAACATCGATTATCTGGCAAACCCTTATATTGCAGATAATCTGGCGATGTCCTTCCAGATGCAGCTAAAGGCTGCGGAATATTATCCGGGCTTTACAAGGAGGATTTACTTAAAGGGATACCGCTATAATATGCATTACTGTCCCAAGACGCTCCTTGTGGAGGTGGGGGCTCAGACGAACACAGTGCAGGAGGCAATGAATGCGATGGTGCCGTTGGCAGATGTGCTCAATAAGGTGCTGACTGGTCCGCAGTAGGGGAGCGCCGGAAAAGAAGATGTTTCCACGCTTCTGAAACTGTGGTAAAATGCAGGAAAAGGAATACATAAGAAGGAGGGCGTGGGTTTGAAAAAGTTGGCGAAGATTTTTCTGACCGGAATGTATCTGCACCTTGTTTTGAGCATCGCTGTTCCCATGGGGATGCTCTATTTTGGCAGCGATGGATGGAATGTGACGGTGATCGGACTTTTTGCGTTCTATCTGGCGATGGCGGCATTGGTACATATTGCCGGCTGGGGCTGCGTTGTCGCTGCTGTGACAGCTTATCGCCGGAATGAGGCGGACAAACTGCGGCAGAGCTGGAAATGGTTGAAATTATGGAGTATCCCATTTTACGTTCTCAACTTTCTTTACAGCTCTTTTGTCTGGTTTGTTTTGGTGGGAGCGTCCAGAGGGATCATGATTTTTCTTGTCCCGATTCCGGTGATCTTTACCTGTCTCTTAATTGTCCAAAGCGGCTGTGTGGGAATTTGTTATATCATGCTTCTGCGCAAAGAATGCCGGAAACCGCCATCTGGTGTTCACTATGTATTACAGCTTCTTTCCGTGATTGATATTTTTGACACAGTTTTTGTCCTGAAAAACTATCGGGAGGAGAGAAGCTAAAAGGTATGGAAGAAACAGCTGTGGCAGAAAAAAGAAAATGTTTCCAAATAAAAATAGGCTATGGTATAATAAATAAAATTCCACATGGAGAGAGGGGCGGCTATGGAGCAATTATGGGGACAGCCCTTAACTGTTTTATCCAACTATAAAAAACATATCTTGCTTATACAAGAGATCACATCCGACGCTGGATGGGGTTTCTCTCTTGCGGTCTTTTCATGCCTTGTGCTAGGCTGCCTTTGCGGCGGTGTGGTACAAGGTTTTTTGTTTGAAAAAATGGGAGTGGTTGAGAGATGGAAAAGTTTCAGTATATGATGGAAGAAGTCAGGGCTCTTGTGCAAGAGGAGATAAAAAATAGAGAGAATCGTCCTGATTATATGCTAGAAAAACAACTCTATGGCATTTTAGATGAACTGGATCAAATGGAGAAAATAAGAAACATCCATTTGTTTTATCCATATTACCCGAAAGGGATATCGGATTGCTGGGATGAAGTAAATCCACTTACAATTAAATTGCTGGAGTTATTAGAGCTATATGAAGAATTGTGATCACATGGTTTTGGTTTTTCGTGCCACAGAATTGACGGGAGCGACAGAGTTGAATTGGAGGGATAGGGATGAAGATAGCTGAATTTATTTCGGAATGGGAGAAATGCGAACCCGACGCTGTATTTGTTACATATAAGCTGCAGGCATTATTGCAGCGAGGGGTATCTAGTAGATTGAATAATAATTAACTGGCCATATTGGGGTTAGCTTCTTCTTC
>ERZ772969.1667-NODE-1667-length-16145-cov-12.631013_pt1 | contig 16145 bp, 19 predicted proteins | sample MGYA00511676_ERZ772969 | MGnify/ENA primary metagenome ERZ772969 (study PRJEB29015, sample SAMEA2737651) | human gut metagenome | biome: human gut; feature: human-associated habitat; material: faeces | place: China | collected 2012 ... | reverse complement strand
ACCTGATGCGCCCGGACGCGCTGGCAGTGGCAGCAATTGACGCGGGCAACCTGCTGCCCGTCGCGGAAGTGATGCGCCGAAAATACCCGCTGGCGCAGATCGTCATTGCCGCCGATAACGACAGATGAGACGACAAGCCCAACACCGGCACAGAGCGTGCCGAGAAAGCGGCCTTATCCGTGGATGGTTATGTGTCCGTGCCGCCGACAGACTATAAGGCCGACTGGAACGACTACCACCAGCAGCACGGGCTGGCAGCCGCTACAGCAGCCTTTAACCATTCGATGTATCAACCGCAGGGGGGCAGCGTGAAACCGCAGTTACAGGCCATTGAGGGCGGAAAGTCCGGCCTGCCAGAGAAAGACCCGCTTAAGCCGCATGTTGAGAGCCGCGCAGACGGCGTTTTCTGGGTAACACCGAAAGTGGACAAGGACAGCGGGGAGGTTATCAACCAGGAAGCGTGGCTGTGTTCGCCGCTGGAAGTGGTGGGCACCGGCCGGGATGATAAAGACCAGTACCTGATTATCCGCTGGCAGGCATTCGGTGTCAGCGCGTTGACGACGGCCGCAATCCCCCTGGCTGATATTGGCGAGCGTGAAGGCTGGCGCACCCTGAAGGCGGGCGGGATTAACGTCACCACCAAAAGCAGTCTGCGCGCGATCCTGGCCGACTGGCTACAGCGCAGCGGCGCGCGGGAGCTGTGGCGCGTTGCCCACGCGACGGGCTGGCAGTGCGGGGCATACATCATGCCGGACGGCGAGGTTATCGGAACGCCGGAACATCCGGTGCTGTTCAACGGCCGCAGCTCGGCGGCGGCCGGCTACACCGTCAAAGGCACCGCTGAGGACTGGCGCGGCAGCGTGGCGCACCTGGTAGCCGGTAACTACTCCATGATGACTGCGACCGCCGCAGCGTTGGCGGCGCCGCTGATTGGCCTGGCGGGCGCCGATGGCTTCGGGATCCACTTCTATGAGCAGTCGAGCGCGGGCAAGACCACCACGGCGAACGTGGCCAGCAGCCTGTATGGCAACCCGGATTTACTGCGCCTGACGTGGTACGGCACGGCGCTGGGGCTGGCGAACGAAGCCGCCGCACACAATGACGGCCTGATGCCGCTGGATGAGGTCGGCCAGGGATCCGACCCGGTAAGCGTGTCGCAGTCTGCCTATGCGCTTTTTAACGGGGTTGGGAAGCTGCAGGGTGCGAAGGAGGGCGGCAACCGGGACTTAAAGCGCTGGCGCACCGTGGCAATCAGCACAGGCGAGATGGATTTGGAAACCTTCATTGCGGGCGCCGGACGCAGGACCAAAGCCGGGCAGCTGGTGCGGCTGCTGAATATCCCGCTGAGTAAGGCGGTTCACTTTCACGAGCACCAGAACGGCAAGCAGCACGCGGATGCGCTGAAGGAGGCATACCAGCACCACCACGGCGCCGCTGGGCGGCAGTGGATTAAGTGGCTGGCCGACCACCAGCAGCAGGCTACAGAAGCTGTCCGGGGGAGTGAGGCCCGCTGGCGCAGCCTGATACCTGCAGACTACGGCGAGCAGGTACATCGCGTAGCCGCCAGGTTCGCTATTCTGGAGGCGGCGTTGCTGCTGAGCGCCGGCATCACCGGCTGGGATGCACAGACCTGCCGGGATGCGGTACAGCACAGCTATAACGCCTGGCTGCGGGAGTTCGGCACCGGCAACAAAGAGCATCAGCAGATCATCGAGCAAACGGAGGCGTTTCTTAACGCCTACGGCCTGAGCCGGTTTGCGCCGTTTCCTTACAGCCCGGCCGACCTGCCAATAAAAGAACTAGCCGGCTACCGGCGGCGCCAGGGGGAACACGACGAGAGCCCGATATCGTTCTATACGTTCCCGGCAACGTTCGAGAAGGAAATCGCCGCGGGCTTTAATCACAAGCAGTTTGCCGAAGTACTGAAAAGAGCGGGAATGCTGACGCCGCCGAGCAGCGGACGCGGATATCAGCGCAAGTCTCCACGTATCCAGGGGAGGCAGATCAACGTTTACGTCCTCAACTACCTGCCGGAGGACTACAACCAGCCAGAGGAATAGTATTTCTCACATACGAGTAAAAGGTGTTGGTTCAGTCAGTTCAGTTGGTTCAGTAATTAAAGGTTACTGTTTTATAAGCATTTTAATTATGAATCTGAACCAACACTGAACCAACAAATGCCTGTTTTGAACCAACGCCAGCGCGTAGAGTTTTTTCCCTGGCAGGCGGTGAACCAACAGAATGCCCCGCTGAACCAACGCAAAATTGCTGAAGTTGGTTCAGGAAAACCCAGTAACGGCGCGGGCTGGCGGGCAGTGAACCAACTGAACCAACTGAACCAACACTATTTCTGTTTATTATCAGAAAAAAAACAGAGACTGACCGAGAGAGAGGTAAGCATGACAGCACAAATTTCAGCATACGGGCGGCTGGTGGCCGACCCTGAGACCCGGACAACGGGAAAAGGTACGAGCATGGCTATGGCCCGGCTGGCGGTATCGCTGCCGTGCAATGCGGCAGAGTCTGGAGAGGCTACTTTTTGGCTGGGCGTCATTGCCTTTGGGAAGCAGGCAATGACCTGGCCAAGATCTTGTCAGCGTGGAGAGTAATGTGCAACTCAATCAGTGGCCGGGCTCAGAGCACTTAGGGCAAGCTCATTATCATCTTGTTATGGGAGTTATTATATTGCTCCCTACCCAAAAAAAGAATCTACCTGGACTACTTTTACACTTCGAAAAATATCATCAGGTATAGAGCATGTTAAATCATCTTTTAATTTTTCAAACACCCTAACAATATCTTCTTTTTTACTTTCTTCAATATCATCTTGTGTTGGTGCAACAACAATTATTAGACGGCCAGAATCGGCGATCATCCATGCAGGGACATTATGAAAAACATTAGGAATTTTTCTTAAGATACAGAGAGTGTCCATGTATTTGTTTTTAATTTCGCTGCCAATTTCTCGATGAAGCCTTTTTACATTTCGAGTTATTTCACGTTTATCTAAGTTACAGGCTTTAAATGCAGCTATCTTATCCAGAATTGCTAAGTGCTGCTTAGCAAGGTCACTAAACTCTATTAGGGTGAGCTGATTGTTGCTCTCGTGTAAATAATCGACAGATTTTAAATTTGCATAATTGCAGCGATTTTTTATCCCGTTTCTATCTATTCTGTACCCATCTTTTGTTGGGCGTATTGCAACATCATTAAACTCATGATCCATTAACTCGAAATAATCATCAATATTAATCAATGGCTGCATTTAGATTTCTCCATCTAAAAACATTTCGAAGAAAGATTTATTCAAATCCCTTTTTATTGCAGCGATTCTTTTAAGTGCATTACTTGAGGAATTGACAGAATCACCCTCAGTCGTTAACTGATTAATTCCAAAGTGATCACAGTCGATTAGATCGTCATTATCGTCCATAATACATTTCATCATATCAATGCTATGACTTGCTATAACGACATTAATACCATTTTTACTTAAATCAAAAAGAGTCTCTACCATCACTTTTTGCCATGATGGGTGAAGATTCACTTCAGGCTCATCAATAAATAAATAACTACCTTTAGATATAACTCCCCTTTCAAGTAACAATGAGATCAAACCTAAATTAGTAATGCCTAATGCCGTCGAATGAAGGTTCACCGCACGTGGGCTATTTTTTTCTTTAAAAAGGATTTCACCAGCTTGAGAAATGGTCAAGTCACCACCAATAGCTTTTTTAATGTTTTTGCTGAATGGTGAATCACATAAAGATTTTTCATCCTTTGCTTTACTAGTCAGCAAATCTAACAGGTCATAAAAATGCTTGGGCACGCTGGATAACCCTTCATTTTTTTGGCGAGCTAAAAACTGGAAATATCTCTGTCTAGTTCTAAGCGAGTCTAATGAGTCTTTTAACTTCCAATATATTGGAGACTCCAAATAAACAACATTATATAATTGTTGGAATTCGTCTATGCTATTACTGGCAATCTTAAAGCTGACTCTTTCATTGTTAATATGAATGGCGCCTAAGGTATCAAAATCAAAGCAGATATCTTGTTCGGGATTTGCATTGAAGTTTTTTAAGTCCGCCAGTTTCGCAACTTTGAAGTTTTCTTTTAGTTCATTAATAAAACCTTTTTCGATTTCATCTGCCAGATATAAATTAGGACGTTCGACTAAACTTCTTATCGTTTTTAAATGTACTTTGATAGAATCAAGTTCACCGGCAACCTTTTTATATTTTGCTTTTGGTTTAATGGCGCTTTCAAGTTCATTAAAATAAAGTTGAGCCCTTTTGGATGCGGCATCCAATAAAGGCATTCCTGATATTTGCTTGGTTAAAGTATTAGTGCGGAATTCACTGTCAATAACTTTTTCCATTTCAGAAACGGTATATTGCAACTCAAAAATCAACTGTGATTCATTTTGACTTGGTCTTGATAAATTATAAGAGATAGCAGTAACTAGTGATTTGATAAAAGTTAAACTAGTAAATGCTGATGAAGTAACATGATCATTATTAATAGTATTAAAGAAGCTATATAATGCCTTGGTTACAAAACTTTTACCTGATGAATTTGGACCAGCAATAATAGTAAAAGGTCTTATATTAACCTTTGCATTTTTTATCTTTCCAAAATTTTTAATATCTATGTCAAATTTCATGGCTTCATCCATCAATCCAATTTACAGCAAGTTTACATCAGTTGTTGCTACTAGTCACTTTTTTTGGTATGTGGCTGTATGATTCGTGTACAGACAAGCAATAATAGTAAGACGATTCACCTTAACCGATTAAAGATTAGGCTATAATTTTGAATCTCTGCTTTCATCAACCCCTCATGTTGTAACTTTATCCCACTATCTTTCTTTAGATCGGCGGAAATCATTTGAGCAGAGGCTAGTTTGCATCCCCTCCACGCTTGCCTGTTCTGTAGTGTGTCTTTCATGTTCCTGCATGAGAAGGGCAATAGATAGTTGGATATCTCTGCAGGGGGGCCTCTATACGAGACGCAGGGTGATGGGCGCTGTCCTTGCCGTTCTGTTCATGCTGGTGGCCATCGCTGCGTGGCAGTTTGAACGCTACATGTAAAACCATACCGCCCCATGAAAATGCCCATATCTTATTTATAGGCAGAAACGGTGTGTTCTGGCTATGTATGGCAGGAATGGTGTGTTCTGCCTATAAGGACTGATAGCGCTCGAAAATTGTCGTTGAGAACGCGCTGTGGTAAACGCCCACCAGCCCGTGCTTAAGATTGCGGCGGCCTTCACAAAGCCGCGAAGGAGACCCAGCACCGCATGGGAATGGCTCAGCCCAATGGGCAAGCGTTCAGGTTAAAAACAAGCCGATGAAGGTGAATGTATTGGATTAATCTTCTTCGATGTTACGATAATACTTTATTTACTTTTGGGGATAAGTTGATGTCAGTATGGAACATCATTGTTTTGATATTCGCTATTATCATTTATGTTCTTCCCGGCGTTATAGCCAGTTCAAGGGAGCATAAAAATGCTACGGCAATTTGGGTGCTAAATATTGTCTTGGGCTGGAGCTTCTTGGGTTGGATAGCCGCGCTTGTCTGGTCCTTCACAAACCCAGGAGTGGTAAAGCTCGAACCACAGGTGATTGGTGTGGAATCTGCTGGCGCTGGTTCAGTAGGCGATACTAAAAAATGCCCGTATTGCGCAGAAACAATAAAAAAAGAAGCAATATTGTGCCGATTTTGCGGAAAAGACCTACCATAAGTATTAATCATCCAGAAATAGAACCCCGCTTCGGCGGGTTTTTTTGTACCTTTATGTTTCATAAAACGCAATGCTTGCCATTTATGTTGCATAAACTACAATATAAATTGACTGTATAAATATCAGGGGTAAGCAGATGAACCGATCACAAATCACGGTAGCACTTTGCCGGGAGCATCTTCAGTCCATTCGTGAAATTCAGGAAGAGGAGCGCAAGCGTTCTCCGATTGGTGTAGCACCAACGGTAAACGCTATTGCCCGCGCATTGGTCGCTAAGGGCCTTGAATCCGTTAAGCGGGGTGGGTGATGGAGCAACTACAGAGATTTGCCGAAACCTATATTCGCGATCTGCGCCGGGAAACTGGCTCCAACATTATTAGCATTGGCGGTGTAAGTGGTAACGTTGAAAAACACCTGCTCGCCGCGGGGCTTGTCGATAACACAATATATGCCGCTAAAGATGAATATGGCGCGACATTTGAACGAGAAGCCTATCGCATGTTAATGAATTTTATATCATTTGATGGCCCTGAATATCGCCTTACCGAACATGGTCGATTAGTCATAAATCTTCTGAACACCAACGCTCTGAAAAAAAACAAAGTAAGAACCCTACACTGAGGCGCTCATGACAACTGATTTTGGCAAATACACCATTGAGATTGAAGCCGATGCGGCCAAACTGCTGGCTGGTCAGGCGAGTGCAGATACAGCTTTAAAGCAAATTGAAAACTCAGTCAAAAAGACAGCTAACTCTGCTGACAAGCTAGATAAAAGCCTGGATAACTTGGGTGGAGGGTTTTCGCGCCTTGCTGTGGCCGTGAAAGGATACATATCAATTCAGGCGCTGATAAAGCTCCAGCAGATTTCTGAGGAATTCACGCTACTTCAGGCGCGAGTAACGCGTTTATCCTCTAGTTCAGAGGAAGGGGCGCGGAGCTTTCAGCAGCTTGTGAGTATTGCTTCGACAACCGGGGCCAGCCTTGGGGATACCGTCAACCTCTGGCAGCAACTCACCGCCACACTGAAAACCGTAGGTGCTACTAACAGCGATGTTAACCGGCTCGTGATGACGCTGCAAAAGATTGGCACTATCGGTGGCTCATCGGCTCAGGAAATGGCTAACGCTCTCAGGCAATTTATGCAATCGGTAGCGTCAGGAAGAATTCAGGCGGAAGAGTTTAACTCGGTACTGGAACAAATGCCTGAGTTGGCTCGACAGATTGCCGACGGCATGGGAATTCCGTTTAACGAGCTTCGACAATTGATGCTGGCCGGCAAGTTAGATATTGGTGAAGTGCTTGCGGCGATCGAAAGACGGTCGGATGAAATTAACCAGCAGTTTGAAAAAATGCCTCGTACCGTCACGCAGGCTACCAACGCGTTGGTTACTCAGTTTGGTGTGGCAGTTTCAAAAATAGATGATGCTATTGGGGCTTCACGCTACTTGGCGAAGTTATTAGACGGCGCCGCGCTAAGTATCAGCGTAGCAACCGGAAACGCTCCAGACGCTGTGATGCTAACTCAAAAGCTTGAGCAAAATACTGAGCAACTTGCTGTGGCTGAGTCTGATTTAGCTAAGGCGAGAAAGGCGGGCTTGGGCTGGGGAGTAAAACAAACAGAGCAAACGGTTGATAGGCTTAAGGCGGAACGTGCATTGATCCTAATGGCACGACAGGCAAGCAAAGACTCACAAAGTGTTTACACGCCGTCTAAAGGGGAGAGGCCCGCATATATCACCAATCTCGAAAAGAAAACTGCAGAGAACAACGCCAATTCGATCATTAAATCTGGTCAAACAGTCGTCGATAAGCTCACCCAGCAGCGTGAACAGCTAAGCAAAGACAAGGCCAAAGGGCTGATTGACGATAAGAAATATGCTGATGCTGCTGCTGTTCTGGATAAGCAAATTGCCGAAGCCAAGAAAAAGCAGGATAAGCCTGCGAAGAATGCCTTTGCTCGCGGAGACGATTCAATCGACAGCCTGCAGCGGCAGATTGCCGTTTTGACAATGCGCTATGACGAGAACACCAGAGAGGCCGCGCAGTTTAATTCCGTGGCCGCTCTCGGAGCGAAGGCTACCGATGCGCAGAAGGAAAGAGTACGTGAGTTGGCCGGGCAGTTATTTGACGCTCAGCAGCGCCAGAAAGACCTTAATGATGCGATTAGCAATGACCCCGTGCGTAAGGAAAATAAAACTTATACAGATGGTCGAGACCAGCTAAAACGTCAACTAGACGGCCAGATGATTGACCAGAAAACCTATAACCAGCAATCTGAGTTAATGGAGCAGCAGCATCAAGTCAATCTGGCAAAAATCCGCGCTCAGGAGCAAACAGCAAACCCGATAGCAGCCGCCCGAGCTGAAGTTGACCCGGTACAGCAATTGGTCAATGAAAACAACCAGAAGCTGGCCCTCATGCAGCAGTACCAGCAGCAGGAGCAGGCAATACTCCAGCAGAGCTACCAGCAGGGGAAAATCAGTTACGACCAGTTCATCGCTGCTAAATCTGCTACGGATGCTCAGTATCTGGCGTTAAAGACAGCGCAGGAGAATCAGTTCAACGAACAGATGACTGCGGCGCAGTGGCAGTTACTGAGTCAACAGGGGCTTGGCTGGCAGACCCTGACCAGCGCCGTTGATGCTTTCTCAGGGAGCGCATCAAACGCCATCACGGGGATGCTTACAGGTTCAATGAGCGCCTCTGAGGCAATGAAATCACTTGGCTCTACCATCCTCAACAGCGTTGTTAACTCACTGGTGCAGGCAGCGATTCAGGCGGCTATCGTTAAGCCATTACTGGAGGCATTCGGTTTATCTGCTGAAAGCACGCTGGGGGCCAGCAAGGCATCGGCGGCTGAGTCTTATGCAGCATGGGCTCCGGCAGCTATAGCAGCCTCCATTGCCACGCTGGGTAGTGCTGCTGGAGTTGACTTTGCTGCTTATTCAGGTGCGACTCTGGCGGGCAAGGCTCTCGGTGGCCGCAAAAATGGCGGCCCTGTAACCGCTGGTGGAGTGTACCCTGTAGGCGAAGGAAACCTACCGGAACTCATGCAGACCAGCAAAGGCCTGTTCATGATCCCCGGTGATAGCGGGAAGGTATTTAGCAACAAGGATGTGACAAGCGACACGCCCAGCATTAAGAGAGCGTCAACCGGTAAAGAATATCTCCCGGCATCCTCCGCATCATCTAGCCAGGCGGAAAGCCGCACTGAACGACCGATACAGGTCAACATAACCCTTATCGACCAAACCACAGGAAATCAGCACAACATCACGGGCACTGAAGCTTTCCAGCAAGGTGACGTTGTGACAGTTACTGGATGGCTAAATGACGTAGATACCGCCGGCCCAATGTCTACAGCATTCGCAGATGCGCACGGGCTTAGACGGCAGGCAAGGGGTGCTTTTTAAAGTGTCCGAGGGGGAGGGGTTATCACCTCCCCTTTTGTTGCGCGGGACTGCTTTATGAATGGCATTTTCACAGGGCAGAAATAAGAACTTTTTTTCGTGTAAACGCGGCCAATAAGCAGCCTACCCCATGAGAGGGTGACAAAAGTTGACTTTGAACGGCGGGATTATGACTAACAAAGAGAAGCGGAAACTATACCGGGCGTGGGCTGATGATATCGGCGGCGAAACACCTTTCCCGGAAGCCTGCAGGGATATGACGTGCGGTGCGACGACGCGGAAAGGGACACCCTGCAAAATGACAGCTCTGTATGCTTCTGGCCGCTGTAAGTTACACGGAGGCATGAGCACCGGCGCAAAGACACCAGAGGGGAAGGCGCGGCAGTTAGAGGGCTTCCGTCGCTGGCTGGAAAGGCGGCGGCAGGCCACCGGCACGGGTGATGGTTCGAAGTGAGGTTCGCAGTACGCAGCACGGTACGCAGCAAAATCAAGGTTTTTTCAGTGCGTACCAGGAACAGACAAAAGGTGAACAATGGGTATCAAAGGCAGAGGCATGAATAACATCCGGCGCAACATCAAAGCGCTGGTGAGCGATGTAACCGGGCGTCGTCTACCGCGGGCAATGAGGGCTGCTTTGCACGAAGCTGGCGTGGTTGCTGCCCTGTATACGCCAATTGATACCAGCACGCTGATAAACTCTCAGTATCAGGAAGTGCTAACCAACGGCACACGCATAACCGGCCGCATTGGCTATTCAGCAAACTATGCGATTTATGTTGCAGATCCGAACATCGCGCAGACCTTCCGGCGCGTAACCGCCCGCAAAGAGTTTCTACAGCAGGGTGTTGCTGATGCTAAACCGCAGATGGCGGCGGCTTTCCAACGGGAGTTATCAAAGCGCTGATTGTTCAGAAAACGAAACCGATACATGCGCAGAAGTTGCTTACCCAATGAGTAGTTAACAATTGTTAAGGTTCTAGCGACGATTATTAGGCCGTATTCGCAGTGACCAATTGTGCACAACTCATATAATTTCGTATTCATTTGCGGATTTTTTTAGCAGAGATCTGAGCCAATGAGAGAGCAGACGCGGGTTTACACCTCTGCGCTACCACGGATTAACCTCCAGTTTCTGGCAGATATGCAGAGAAAGCTGGTGGATTCGAGCCAGAAAACACAGATTTTTTGTGATACCGAGAGCGGAAGGGTGTACTTCTCGATGGTCTCTGGTGGCTACAGCGCGACAATCAACGGGGTAACGCGGGTTATTGGCATCACGATCACCCGGGTAGGTTTTGGCTATCGGCGATGGTACATTTGCCCGCATTGTGGTGGCCGGGTTGCGAAATTATTTATTGGCCGGAAGGATGTAGGGTGTCGTAAATGCTGGAGCCTTCACTATGCCAGCCAGAGTGAAGATGAGATCGCTCGCTTACGGCGCAGTGTGTGGAAGCAGAGGCATGATATATGGGGGGATGATTACCCACCCGCGGGCAGCCTGCTAAATAGCCCGCTCAAGTTTCCGAAGCCTGCCGGCATGAGATGGGATACCTTCGAGAAAAAGCGCTCTCGACTGCTAAAGACTGAATCAGCTTACTGGCGGTTGAAAGAACCGAGGGACGCTAAAGGGTTTGCTCGGGTGATACGCAAAGCGGAGGCGTCAATTCGGTCATTTGAACGGGCATCGAAAAAGGCTACCCCATGAGCGCACTAATATTACCCTAATGCCTTTCCCATGAGCACAGCACGATTAGAGCAAGGTTAATTCCGGCTCTGAGCAGGAATTAAATAAAATCAGCCTGTTACAAGCCATGAGCAGGAGCGCTTCCATGTTAGACCGTCAAAAGCTTGAATTAACGTTGATCGAGATAGCCCGGCAGAACGATGAAGGAGTGGACAGCCACACTCTTTACACCATTCGCAACGGCGTGGCGCAGGTGCTGCAGGCTAAAGAGCGCCACCGCCGCAGGATGAGCGCACAAGCCTATCAGTGGAAGAAGCCCGCCGCGCCGCGCAGATAAACCAGAGTCCCTATCGTAGCGCCGCTGAGAGCTTCTCAGCGTTGCGCCCCTGACGCTTCCAGGCACTGTAAATGTCCTTATCCCACGCCTTGCCCGCTTTAGTCTGATAACCGGCCTCATTGAGCCGCTCAGCGATAATGCGGCCATTGTCGAACCCTTCCCGGATAGTACCAGCAACAATCCCAATAACAGCAGCTTCATTGTACAGGGTCGGCGGGATCCCCTGCTTGCCACCTGCCAGCGCGGCAGCTGCTACTTCCATTCGCTCCACCAGCTCAAGCATGCGCAGCTGTGGGTTGCTCTCCGGCTGGTTCAGTTTGCTGCGCAGGGCATCGAGCAACCACGCTGTTTTGTCACCGCCCGCCGCCGCTACAGCCTGATTAAATGCGCCATGCAATTCAGCCGGAACGCGGAATGCTACCAGATTGGATTTGCTCATGAGGGGCCGCCATATCAGTGTTTTCGGTCTATACAGTATACCACTGTATAACACTGTTATACGGGTGAGGTTTCGTATTACTGACTGTTTTCTCCATACATCCTCGCTTTTGGTGTGCGGTGCTAGTGGTCATAAATTTTGGAATACTTTGGAAATCTGGGAAATACCGACGGCAGAAGGAACCGCGCTGGCGATAGTCTTAAGTTGAAATACTTACCAGGGTCATCCAAAAAAGATGTGTGTTAAATTTATACTGTTTGATACAGATTTGGATTGCTCTGATTGGCAAACGTGCGTCGCGGTTGGCGCTGCATACTATAGTGGCGATCGAGCGTATTAAATTTTCCGGGCCCGTACATGCGGGAATATTCCGGATGTAAGAGGGAACCTTCCAGGCGAACAGGGTAACCGTTAGTTACTATGTTGTTGGCTAAAGGTGGGATTTCCCCACCTTTAGCATCATCCCTAGAGTACATGTAGGGCTAGGCGATTAACTATGGGATTTATGGTGATAAGTCTTTTCTCACTGCTATCTCCTGTTTTAAATGCTTTCTTGAGTGACGATCTAAGGCTCAACGTTGACCTACCTTTTTTAACAGGGCACAACGTGCATTTGCGAAAGATCAATATTGACCAATGTTTCAACGCATACCTTGGATGTTCACCTACCGCTCGGAGAGAGCCAAATGAGCATCAAGTTATTCGCTGTTTCCATACTCGCTGCCGCTTTCGTCTTTGTTTCAGATATGGCTATCGCCAAATCGAATCAGTTAACTGATGACCAGGTTAAGCAAAAAATTATCGACGAATCTGTAGCGTCCTATCCCGGCACCTGTGCCTGTCCATTCAATACGGCGCGGAACGGCAGTTCGTGTGGCCGCCGCAGCGCCTGGAGCAAAGCGGGAGGCTATTCACCCATCTGCTACAAAAAGGAGGTCACGAAGGATATGGTAAAAGAGTGGCGTCAGCAGAATCAGTAACAGTAAGGCCTGCTGAACGTATGATTCCGCTGTCTGAAACATCGTGAATGTTGGTTCAACTCGCCAAATGTTGGTTCAAATCGGGGTCTTGTTGGTTCAATTTTCTGAAGATAATCTATATAAAACAACGTCTTTTGAAAATTGAACCAACTGAACTGACTGAACCAACATAGTTTTGTATATATACGGAGAAATTTTTCGTGCAGAATTCTTAATGAGATTTCTGGCCGTACAGCAATCAGCGAGAGTGGTGGTCAGGTTTGAGCGGTGAGGGCATGCCCACGTTTTTAATTTCGGTTATGAAGGGTTTGAGAGAAAGAAGCGAGCACCTTCAGAAATGATGTACACATGGGTGTACACAAAATAGAAATAAAATTATATATATCTATATAAATCAATATGGTTATGTGGTTTATTTTCTTTCACATCGAGAAAAGCAAATAAGCTATCAGCAAGATTTACCCACCAACATGAATCCTTCAAAGCCCGCTCTGCCGGGCTTTTTTATTAAGGCCGATTGTAGCGACGCAACAACGCGCATGATTGGCATGTATATCTGCACGTATCCTATGAGATTTCTCATTTGCCAGCTTCGCTTGCTCAAGCAATTGTTTGAGTACGCTATGATAATATATACGCAGAAAGTTATCGCAATGATACGAGAGAAAACGCATCTGGATATATCGGAGAAAATCCACGGTGTCGCTCTTCTGTAATATGGGAGAAACTGGAGAGTCTACTTTATGGCTGAGTATTGTGGTAAATTGCGGTTCTTCCCAGGATGGGGAAATTAATCGGCAAGGAGCGATTATGTATTACAGCAATGTTGTCATCAGCTATTTACAGGCCAATAAAATTCTCGCAATGAAACTTGATCGCGCTGTTTCAGGCATAGAACAACGGGTTTCCGGTCAGGTTAAAACAATAGGTGCTGGCGTTACTCGAATCCTATATTATACATCCTGTTTTACTGATGAGTATCAGGATGTATGTAAAAAGCAGAAGAATGAGGATGTTAGATTTGCTAAAGGTATCTACCATCTTTTACAGCGTAAGAATATTGTATATGAAATGCTGAAAATATATTTTGAAGAAATATTTAAGCACAAAACAACAGAGCAGTTAGAGCATATTAAAAGAATTCTGATGGCTGTTAACATTCATATCGCTGCAGACTCTCTAACCAAATCTGGATTTGTTTTAGCTACGGCTACCTGTGTTTCGGTAGGCATGAAACTAAGCCTTGATATGGGAGCGATTGCTGGGCGTTCTGCGGGGGTCGCCGTTACAGTGGCTGGCATGTATGGCGTTGTGCAGAGGGCTGCAGATAGCGCTGAGCGTCTCCGAATCTGTTATCCTGCATTCTTTTCTATACTATACGAACAAGAACTTGAAATGATGTATTTCCTGGTGGCGCCATTATTTGAACATGCCGACGCTTTTAAAGCCCAATGGGCTTCAGAGGCAGAGCTCGCTAATATCATCGAAAGAATGATTAGGTAGTGATGATGTCATTTATTAAAAGAGCGCTTTTGTGGTTGTTCCAGCAATTAATTTCGCTGTATGCCCCGCCACTTTGCATTGTCATATTTGCAGTGGTTTTTTTTCAAATTTTTCCTGAGGGGCCGGTTTGGCCTGTTGGTATATTCGCTGTACTTATGGTTATTATCTTTGGGCGCTATGTGAAATGGTAATTCTAACGTTATTTATGATAAGGAAATTGTATGTCTACTCCCGCACATTTATGGCTTGAAGATGAAAACGGTTCTCCGATCATTGGAAGCTGCATGATGCCAACGCGTCTTGGATCTATTGAGTTAAAATCATTCTCTCATGGTATTACTATTCCAGTTGATCCAAGCTGGGGAAAACTGACAGGTACGCGAATACATCGTCCTGTGTCGATAGTGAAGGAATTCGATCAGACAACACCGCTTTTGTATCGTGCCGTGTGTGAGGGGCGCCCGATGAAGAAGGCGATTATAAAGATGTATCGCATTCTGGAGGCGGGCATTGAGGCCGAGTATTTCAACATCATCCTGGAGAACGTCAAAGTCACTACGGTTGCGCCGTATTTATCACCTACTGGTATGAGCAGTACCCACCTGGAAACGCTCGAGATGCGTTATGAGGCGATCACCTGGAAATACATGGACGGAAATATTTACTACCGCGACTCATGGAATGACCGTTGTTGTGCATGACTCCATTATTCTCACGCAAAAAATGCCAGGTATCTCGTAGTAGGTACAATTTTATACATCAATTCAAAGTTGAAATTCATATTGGTGGGTTTTTGTGGCCGCCATGCCGGTAAATGTCAAAACCTTCCGCCATAATCCCGCGATACTTCGCCGGGAACAGAGCGGCTCAAAGGTGGACTTACTATGCAGATTGGTTTTATCGGCCTCGGCGCGGTGGTGGAAACCGCCTATTTACCGGCGCTGCGTCGCCTGGGGGACGTCATCGACCGCTGCCAGGGCTATGACCTGGACTGCAGCAGAGCGCTGCCGGGGATCCAGCGCTGTAGTTCGCTGTCGGCGCTGCTGGCCGAACCCCTGGATACGCTCTTCATTACCACCTCATCACTTCAGCATCTGCCCGTACTGGAGAGGGCGTTAGCCAGCGGCATTTCCCGCATCGTGGTGGAAAAGCCGATCGTGGCCAACCTTGAGCAGGCCGCCCGGCTGCGGGCGCTGCTGGCGCCGACTGAGCAGGCCGCGCGGGTGCTGGCTCTTGACCACTGGATGGCGCGAGGCGTTGCGCTGAACGCTCCTGGCCCGCTGTGGCGGGCGGAAGGGGAGACCAGCGGCCTGCCTCCGCCGCACCTGTCAGCGCAGGATATCGTCTGGATCGAAGGTTATTTGCAGGAGCCAAGCGGCTTTAACAGCGCTGGTGAGCCGGTCGCACTCAATTTTGCCACCGGGGAGCTGGATACCCGGCAGCTGCGTCACCCTGATGGGGTGATCCTCGATATCGGCACCCATGTCCTGGCGATGCTCCGCGAAACCCTGCACGCCAGCGGAGGCGATACGGCGCTGAGCCTTTCCCTTCGGGTGGCGAAAGACCGCCTCGGCCATGACATTGCTCCTGGGGATACGAGCACTGCCGAGGGGGAGGCGCATCTGCAGGGAACCCTGGGCACTATCCCGCTCAATATCTGGCTCAACAAATACGCGGGTCCCGCGGGCGGGCAAAAGGGAATGCGGATAGGACTGCGGGACGGGCGAATAATTACCTTCGATCGCGCCCCTGAGGGCGAAGTGGTGACGCTACAGGACGGCGAGCGGGTGCAGCGCTGGACCCGGCCCGGGGCGATCTATACGCACTGTCTTGATGAGCAGATCCTCGGCGCTGATAATCTGTTTATCCGGGCGCCGGACAGCGTGGCCGGGCTAACGCAGCGTAGGCTTGAGGAAGTGGAATGGCTGCTCAGGTTGCAGCAGCAATTACGCGGCCCGCATTAAACCCGGAACATGATAAAATAGGTGCAGATAAACGTTGAAAGGAATGGTTATGGAACTTGATTGCCCTCTGTGCCACG
>ERZ772969.1666-NODE-1666-length-16157-cov-2.697367_pt1 | contig 16157 bp, 22 predicted proteins | sample MGYA00511676_ERZ772969 | MGnify/ENA primary metagenome ERZ772969 (study PRJEB29015, sample SAMEA2737651) | human gut metagenome | biome: human gut; feature: human-associated habitat; material: faeces | place: China | collected 2012 ... | reverse complement strand
GCTCGTTATTTTTTCGATTTATCTAGTTGATTGGCGCCGAATTAGCTTAGGTTTGAGCATTACTTCACCTTGAGGTGAACCCGATTGGGCAATCTTTTGCAGTAGCATTTTAGCTAACATTTCACCCATTTCAAAAATTGGTTGTTTAATTGTTGTTAGCTTTGGATTAGAAACTTGATCTAAAAAGACACCATCAAAACCAATAACTCCAAAGTCTTCCGGAATTCGAGCGCCTTCATCTTGCAATTGCCGTACAACACCCACTGCAATTCGATCACTGGCACAGACGAAACAAGTATCTTTTTTAAATTCCTTAAAATGTTCATGAATCACATCTTGCGCAGCATGACTATGATTAGAAACCCGAAAAATTTGTGGTATCAACTGGTGTTGTTGCAAAGTGTTGATATAACCAGCTTCACGTGAATATTCAAATGGCTCTTTTAAATCAATTCCAATAAAGACAATGTGCTTATATAACCGGTCTAAAGCATATTGAGTAGCCATCTTCTCTGCTAACTGATTATCAGAATCAACAAAGTCATAGCCGCGGTGATTTTCACCAAATAAAACAAAAGGCTTATCGAGTTTATCAAATAATTCATAATCTTTGTTTCGCGCCCCGGTAATTAAATAGCCATCTGCATGTTCCTTTTCAATTTGATTAGGATCCGTAACTAATTGCATCGCATACTGCTTAGTATTTAAACCACGAGCAAAACCAAAAAGCAAGTTCATATAGTATGGCTCAGTGGTATCAATATCTTCTAAAGTGACGAATTTTACCACGTTAGTCCGATTATTAACTAAAGCCTGTGCAATTGAATTGGGATGGTAGTTTAGTTTCTCCATTGCTTTTTCTACCATTGCTCTTAATTCTGGCGTTACTTGCTCAGGATGATTAATCACTCGTGATACCGTCATTTTTGATACATTTGCTTCTTTAGCAACATCTGATAAAGTAGTCATATTATTCCTATTCTAAGTACATCTTTCTGAATCGGTTTAAATCTTTTTGGCTAAAGCCAAGCTCTTTTTTGAAAAATCCATCAAAACTGCCCCAGCCTTGGCGAATAGTTTCCGTAATTCCACGAATAGCCGGTCCCTCTCCCTTGGTAATATTCATTTTAGAAACTAGGCTAGCAATTTCATTATCATCGGGGAACTGTTTAGCCAAAGCAAAGTCATACAATTCATTGGTCAATAAATAATCACGCGAAATGGTGTCATCATCAACACCTAATGCAGTTAAGATCAGTGCTGAAGTCATTCCAGTTCTATCTTTGCCTGCACTACAATGATAAACTAGCGCATCTTCTTCAGGTAATTCAATCAATTCCGCAAAAATTTTAGCAAATTCATGTTGACTATGTGAATTAAGCAAAACCTGCTGGTAAATTTGACCAAGCCAATTGTCACCCATATCAGGAATATGATGGACAAAGCGATATAACTTGTTATCGCCTTTATTTTGCTTGCGGTTTTCAGAATAAATATGTGCATCAACAAAACGGACATTTGACCAAAGCTTGTCAGGCGCTGAATTTTGTTCATACTTAGAGCGTAAATCAACATCTACGGTAATTCGGCGTTCAACTAACTTTTCTTGATCTTCCTTCGACAAGGAGCTAAGTGAATCAGAACGATATATTTTGTTCCACTTTACATGTTGACCCTTGTCATTTTGGTAGCCGCCGATGTCTCTGAAATTCAGCGGTCCATCCAAAGCTAATATTCGATCATGCTTCATTTTTCCTTGCCTTTCCTCATTAAAGTGTTAATACCGTACTTTTATTATATCATTATCAGTCATGTGCAAATAACCGAGCAGCACGAATTGCACGTTGCCAACCTGAATAAAGTTTTTCACGTTCAACTGCACTCATTTTCGGCTCAAAGGCCTGTCCAATCGTAAAGGTATGCTTTAACTCGTCAATATTTTTCCAATAGCCAACGGCAAGGCCAGCTAAAAAGGCTGCACCCATGCTGGTTGTTTCCAGCGTTTTAGCGCGTTCAATTTCAATCCCTAAAATGTCAGCCTGAAACTGCATCAGGTAATTGTTGTTGCTAGCACCGCCATCAACACGTAAAGCAGGAATTTCAATGCCTGAATCTTGTTGCATCGTATCAACAACGTCACGGGTTTGATAAGCTAATGACTGCAAAGTTGCTTTAATTATATCCTTGTCAGTAGTTCCACGTGTAACACCGAAGATTGAACCACGAGTCTCCGCATCCCAATATGGTGCGCCTAACCCAGTGAAGGCAGGGACAACGTAAACCTCGTTCTCTGATGTCGACTCAAGCGCTGCTTGTTCAGAGTCTGGCGCATGCTTAATCAACTTCATCGAATCGCGTAGCCATTGAATTGCACTACCAGCCACAAAGATTGATCCTTCTAAAGCATAAGTAATCTTACCATTAATGCCATAACCAATGGTCGTTAACAGATTATTGTTAGAGTCTGTTGGCTTGTCCCCTGTGTTCATCACAATAAAAGCACCGGTGCCATATGTGTTTTTCACCATTCCTGGTTTCAAAGCTAGTTGACCAAATAAGGCTGCCTGTTGGTCACCGGCCATCCCAGCAATTGGCACTTGTCCACCAAAGAACATATATGACGCTGTTTCACCATAAATCTCTGAATTCGAGCGCACCTCAGGCAACATTTGCTTAGGAATATTGAGCAAATGCAAAATATCGTCATCCCACTTGAGCGTGTGAATATTAAACAGCATGGTCCGTGAAGCATTAGTGTAATCAGTCACGTGTTTAGCACCATCAGTTAACTTCCAAACTAGCCAACTATCAATCGTACCAAAAAGCAACTTTCCCTGTTCAGCTTTTTCTTGCGCGCCAGGTACATGATCAAGAATCCAGCGAATCTTAGTTGCACTGAAGTATGGGTCAATAATTAAGCCTGTTTTTTGACGAATTTCATCACTATAGCCTTCTTTTTTTAATTTTTCAGCTAATTCTGTTGTCTGCCGTGACTGCCAAACGATTGCATGATAAATTGGCTCACCTGTATCCTTGTCCCAAACAACGGTCGTTTCACGTTGGTTGGTAATGCCAATTGCGGCAATTTGATTAGGCCAAATGCCCGAATTAATAAAAGCATTGGCAATTGTTGTTTGGACCGCCATCCAGATTTTATTAGCGTCATGTTCAACCCAGCCAGGCTCTGGGAAATATTGGTGAAATTCTTTTTGGGCAGAAGCAACTTCACGTCCATCATGGTCAAAAATAATTGCTCTAGTAGAGGTGGTTCCTTCATCAATTGCTAAAATATATTTTTCTGTCATAGTTATTCTCTTTTCTGCAAAAGCGCTTTCTTATAATATTACTGTTTTTCTAATGCAGATTCTAGCAGTTAATGTAATAGATACGGTATAATTTTTATAAGGATTTTTTAAGGAGGGCATTTTAATGGAAAAAAATCAAAAAATTGCGGTAACAATTGCGGGTAACGATAGTGATGGTAGTGCAGGAATGCCAGCAGATTTGCATTCATTCTATGCACGGGGCGTTTATGGCATGGGGCTGATGACCGCGGCTGTAGCTGGTAATACAAAAGGAATTTTTGCCCAACAAATTATGCCGCTTGATTTTATCCAAAAGCAATTCGATGTGTTAAACGACGACTTCAAGATTAATGCGACTAAGACAGGGATGCTGGCTAACAAGGAAATTATCGATTGCGTTGCCGATAATCTTGAAAAATACGACATGGGTAAAATCGTGCTTGATCCCGTCATCATCACTAAGCACGGTGCCACTCTACTTGACGATGATGCCTACCAGACCTTCTTAGACAGATTATTGCCGCTAGCCGATGTAATTACGCCTAACTTTTATGAACAACAAAAGCTAACTGGCTTGAAGCTAAATAATAAGGAAGAAATTCACGCAGGCGCTAAAAAACTACAAGAGATGGGTGCTAAAAATGTCTTGATGAAGGGACGTCATGACTCAGATAATCAGACTGAAGTAACTGATATTTTGTTGACTGAAGATGGCGCATTTCACGAATTTACCAAGCCTTTCTTTAAGACTGATCGCGTGAATGGCACAGGTGATACTCTCTCCGCAGTTATTGCGGCAGAATTAGCTAAGGGAAAGTCTGTAATTGATGCTATAAAAATTGGCAAGGACTTTACTTACGCTGCAATTTCTCACCCAATTGATGTTGGTTCAAAATGGGGTCCGATCAATCACTTGGCTGCACAGGAAGAAAATAGATAGAAAAAACACCGAAGCTCAGATTTTGAACTTCGGTGTTTTTATGTCTGTTTTCAATTAAATCATTGCTGTGTAGAAATACAGTATTACACAAATAATGAACGCTATTACGTATCCCATGATTATGCTAATAACCCAATGAATATGATGGTGTTGCATCCAAGTAGCTAACCAGTCGCCCAGGACTAGACAATATGATCCTACCAGCCAGTAATTGATCTTTTTCTGATTAATTGCTGGTAATGGTAAGATTAAGATTATTATTAGCGCTACAGCTAAAATATATTTCAAGGCTGTATAGAGTTTTGGACTCAGTAATGATTCACGCAATTTATTTTACCTTCTTAAGACCTACTATTTTACCTGAATCTAGTGTGCAAACTTTTGTTAGCTTATTACTGCTGTACTTGTATAACGTACCTTCATCTGAAAGACCAGCATTATACTTGATAAAAGCATAATACTCATTGTCTAATTTAAACAAATTCAATATTCCTATTAAATATTTACTTTGCTTAACTAGATTACTAATTAACTTAACAAAAGTAGGATCAGAGCTTATTCGTTGATCTTTATTTAGTTCCGCTTTATCTAGTGTTAGATAGGTAGAATTATTCTCTTTATCAGCATGATCGTGATAAATTTGAGAATCAACTTCTATAGCTTTGACAAATTGTCCTTTTGTAGATGAATCTTTTCGAATTTTTCCATTATTATAAATTTTAAAAAATGAAAGATTATCACCATTATCCGACGTTACTTTTGCTTCTAATATTGGGCTTGAATTGCTAGAATATTGGTTATGCAAACATACTAATCCCATTATCACAATAATTATAAAAACAGTGATAATTACCGTATTTCTTTTAGTCATAAGTTTCGATTTCCATTAATTTTTGGATTTACTTATTTCTTATAGCTCTTAATGACCCAAAATATACCAAGCATAATAAAAAAGATCGATAATACTACTAGTTGCATAACTAGTTTATATCTAAGAAAGCATGAATCTATTAGAAATACCACACCAACAGCAATAATCGTCATTCCAGATATTTTGCTTTCCTTTTTTATAATAATTATTACAACAGCAATTAAGATTACTACTGCAGTTACAATTGAAGCAACGTCGACTTGCATTAACTTAAGTTTTTCCTTCCATCTAAGTCTTCAACTATTATTTTAAATCATGTAAGTTCTCCTGTAATTGACTTTGTATCATATTTGTTACAAATTATTACTCAGGCCAACTAGCAATAAAGTTTTTATAGCCTAATACACCAAGATCCTGTCTAATCTCTTTTGCTTTGTCCATTTGATCTAAAAATAATGCTTTCATATAAAACACTTCAATTCTATAAATCATCAAATGAAACGACCCAGTAGCATTAATAATATATTCCATCACATCATCAATATGATCAAAATGTGTCAGTTGTTTATGAACCTTTCTGTCGTAACAAACCACCAGATAATTTTCTAGCAATCTTAAATATCTTTCAGTCGTTAACTCTGAAAGCTCAGATTTGTTTGCAAAATCAAGCAAGCGCCCAATTAAAAAGTCCAATTCATCTTGTGGCCACATCGGCATCGTATTAACCAGTAATCTCAACAGGTCTGGTCGCTCAAGCCAATTATTTCCTTCATCAAACTCAGCTTTTATCTTCGTCCTGATTTCTACATCAATCTTGTCAGTTTCACCCTTAAAATCTGCCGAAGTAATTAATGCTCGCAACTTCAAAACCTCATTATTAGATGAATTCATTATCTGCTGACAATACTTATCCAAAGCTTCAGTATCTTTTGCACTAACTGCTAGATTCATTTTAAATTCAAATTGCTTCTCAACTTTTCGTTCTTCTGACGTATAATCATCTTGAATAAGATCACAAAACTCTACTAGATCAACTTGATGCTCAAGCAATATTTTAAATAAGCTCTCCGCATTTATGCGATTTTTGCCACTTTCAATCCTTGCGTAAAAAGGACGACTAAGGATCCCAGCACACATTTGATCCTGTGTTAGTCCTAATTTTATTCTTTCTTTGCGTAGTGCTTCTCCAATTTTCATAGCAATCCCCCTGTCCAATTTTAATAAAAATAGCACTTTATATTTTTTAGTCAATGAAAAAAAGCAGCAATGAAATTAATCATTGCTGCAAAACTCCAATTATCAATAGTGATCCTTACATGAATATATAGTTATCATTGATTTATGACAATCATAGACGATCCGATTTTTCGAATCGATTCGTCTTGACCATAACCCTGATAGATTTCTCTTTAAGGGCTCAGGCTTACCAATACCTGTAAATGGATGTCTTTTCATATCTTTCACAAGATCGTTTATTCTTGATACCTTTTTATAATCACCATCGTCATACCAATACACATAGTCGTTCCAACCATCATCCGTCCATGCTACGATCATGATTTTGTTACCTGCTCAGGATCAATTAGTTCATGTTGCTTTATCGTGCCTTCACTAACTTGTTTACGCCCTCTTTCAATCTTGTCCATTAGGTATTGATTAGATTGAATTTCTAATGTTTCAACCAAGGCATCATAATCTTCTTTACCTAATACAACCACATTATCCTCTGGTTCTTTATTAGTTACGATCAAAGGTTCACTATCATCATTGACTTGCTTAAAATAATGCTTTAAATTTTTACGAAAATTACTGTAATTAACCGCATCCACAGACTAATCCCTCCTTATATTGTACAACTTATTGTACTATATTTTTACTTATATTACTACCAAAAGCAATAATCGTAAATGGTTGAAAAAATGATTAACCATGGGACAGTTCAATTAGAGACACATTGTGGTGATCATTTGACCGCTCTTCTTTACAAAAAAAGCAATGATCTAGTCGACCACTGCTATTTATTTACTTCTTTTTCTCAATCACAAAATAATATCCTGCTGTCAAAATTTGAGCAACTCCCTCAAGTGCAATCGCCCAATCTGCACCAAAACGCGCTACAATCAGCCCGCCTAAAAATGAGCCAATCGGAATCATCGATGACAGAATCGAGTCATTGATCGTCTCTATAGCATGAATAATCCCTATATGATATTATGTAGCTATTAACTATCTATTAGCTATCATACAACTACAAAGGAGAAAACTATGACTGAAAAAGCAGCAATTAACATTCGTGTTAATAAGGAAACTAAGCAAAACGCAGAAAAAGTGTTAAACCAACTTGGCATTCCAATGTCAGTCGCAATTGACATGTACTTACGACAAATTGCATTAACTGACAGTATTCCTTTTGATCTGTCCTCAAAGAAAAGAGAAAATAAAAACGATCACGATACTGCAATGATGGTTGCAGAAGCTACAGCTCAATATGAGGTCGCTAAGTCTAACTGGGAGGACAAATTAGCTGAAGTTACCCCTGATTGGATGAACATGAACAAGATGACCAAGGAACAACTTGAAGCAAGATTAGCTAAACATGCTCAAGATGCAAGAAACGGTAAAGGTATTGAGATTAGCAAAGCGTTTGATAAGTTAAATAAGGAGTTAGGAATATAAGCATTATGCAAAAATACATAATCAAAGTAACACCTAACGTAACTATAGCACTTAAAGAAATATACCAGTCTATTTTAAAAGTATCTCAATCTCACCAAACAGCTCAAAATTATATAAAAGATCTTGAACAAACTATGCAAGCGTTAAATTATTTTCCAGAAAGATATAGAAAAACTCCTTCAGGAAAATACCGACGAGTTAATTTCAAAAAATATGCTATATTCTACTTTATCGAAAACGATACTGTACACATTATTGATGTCATACTAGCTTCATCAAGTACAGTATTCAAATATTAATCCTTTGCCCCATTCTAGCTATTAAGCTATACTAGACAGAAGAAATTAAACGAACTAAGGGACAATAAAATGAGCGATAAATTAGTTAAAATTGCATACCTCTACGAAGATTTAATGAATACTTACGGTGACTCAGGCGATGTTAAAATCTTGAGCTTTTTGCTAAAGCGTGAAGGCTACGACACTCAAGTCGACAATATTTCACTTGGCGATGACTTCAATGCCTTTGACTATGATTTCGTCTTCTTCGGCGGTGGTCAAGACTTTGAACAAACCGTTGTAGCCAAGGATTTACCACGGCACAAAGAAACACTTGATAAATACATCAACGATGACAAACCTATGCTCTGCATTTGTGGTGGTTACCAACTAATGGGTAGTTACTATAAGACCAACTCAGGTGTAACAATTCCTGGCTTAGACATTTTGCCACTACACACTGTCTTCAAGAGCGACAAGCGAATGATCGGTGATACCCGTTACATGACCGAATGGGGCGAAGTTAAGGCTTTTGAAAACCACTCTGGTCAAACTTACTTCGACAACAAGGACAAGTTGCATCCCCTCGGCGACATGATCGAAGGCTACGGCAACAACCCACAAGACCACGTCGAAGGCCTGCGCTATCGCAACTTTATTGGTTCATACTCACATGGTCCACTACTTAAAAATACTAATGTAGCTAATGCCATCATGAAAATGATTATCGCTTGGCACCAAGAACGTGTTAGCGAAGCCGAAAAAGTCACAGAATAAAAAAGACCCAGTCAGAATCTCTGACTGGGATTTTTCATTATCAAATTAATTTAAAACACGTTTAGCAGCTGAGGGATAAAAGTAGGCACTGATAGCCTGCTTTCTCACCCCTTGACTAGGAGTTGCAGCGTGAACATATTGTCCATCACCAACATAAATACCAACATGGTAAGGAGCTGAGGCAGAACCCCAGAACAACAAGTCGCCTTTTTTAAGATGACTTAATGATACGCGTTTACCTTTAGTAACTTGACCATAGGTGGTTCTAGGTAGTGTCTTTTTAGCAGCCTTTTTATAAACGTATTGAGCTAAGCCTGAACAGTCAAAGGCTGAAGGACCAGTAGCCCCATAAACGTAACTCTTACCAACTTGTTCTTTAGCAAGTTGGACTACGGCGTTACGTTTTTCTGTTTTGCTTTGACTAGCTGCTTGGACAGTTTGCGTTTGAAGTGGAACATTAATGAATGAAATTCCTGTAAAAAATACTGACAAAACTGTGGCAAACTTAACTAAACTACGTTTAAAACTCAATTTATTTCTCCTTAACACTTCTTATCTTTCAATGTTTTCTATATTACCGGAGAAATATTACAGCCTTGTTTTAAAATGACTACTATAAAATTAAGCAATGTAACAAAATCTGCTATTTCTTGTAAATTTTGCTTAACTTGAAAAACACTATAATTTTCTATATGCTTAATACATTAATTTAGGAGTTTTTTATTATGGATAAGATAGATAGTTATGTACGCCACTTTTTAATATTAATAGCGCTAATTTTAGGACTTTCACTCGTTTCAGAACTGCGCGAAATTATTGCCTATGACTCATCTACCATTGGCATTATCTCTTTAACTACTGCCATTATCTGCACTTTTGCCTCAGGTATTACATTGCAATTTCACAAGCTTAACTGGCTTACGATCAGTCTAATCTTAATTCTTTCTGCAATCGTAATTCTATTCTGGTTCAAGACCTATACTTTTGGTCTCGTTGTCAGCATTTTTCTGATTTATAACATCATTGTATTTTTGGTTTGTGTTACTAATCTAATTTTTCAAAAGGATGCTGAATGATTAAATCATATGCTTAATCATAGGTAATACAATCCCAATTACCACTAATCCACCATTAAACAAAAAACTTATTAATTTCTTTTCAAAAAAGTATTTCTTCATAAAAAAAGACCTTTCTATTATGAATAATCAAATCTTCGGGCTAAAATTCCGACAATTACGAAAACAACAACATATCACTTTAGCCAAAGCAGCAGCTGGTATAACTTCAAGACAGTCTCTAGGTAACTGGGAGACTGGCAAAGGCGAATTAGCATTTGAGAAAGTTTTACTGCTACTAAAAAAAATCAACGTCCAGCCAATAGACTTTTTAGAGAGTAGTATAAGTAGTTACCTTAAACAGACTACTTCACAAATCTCTGCAGCTTATGTTAGCAACCAAGTTGATAAATTATTGCATTATGCTACTAAGTATCTTGACATAAGCCATCGTAATCTTACAGACAGAGTTAGCTTTTTACGAGCCGCTGTGGCATGCAATTATTACATGGACTTAACAAATATAGATCTAACAACTAGTTCTGATAAACTACGGATCATCTCCCATTTTAATAAAATCATGAATGGAGAAGAAATCTGGAATTTTGAGGATATTTATTTTTTCGGAAATACACAAAATCTGATGAGTCCACGTGACGTTTATAATTTAGCCTATTCCTTAAATTATTATCGCCAAAAGCACAAAAACGATAATAGAGAATGGATCAATGCCGTTTATAACACTTTGATAAACGCTGAATTTGTACTTATAAAAACAAATATTAAATTGGCTACTGATTTAGACTCACTTTTAAGACAAAAGTGGGATTTACCAGATAATTATGCTTTCGAAAAAATTCGACAAAATTTTATGCATGAACTGCTAAAATATATTTCAACCCAAGATGAAAGTGCAATAACTCAGCAACTTCACATTCTTGAATTAGAACACCTATCTGATTTAAAAACTGGTTTTGAAACAGCATATGAACAAGTAAATAAAATATATTTTCAATAAACTCTCCTCCTAGTTAGTAATATTATCTTATTTCTAATATTGTTAGCGCTTTTTGCCAATATTTTAGCATTTTTCTTTTTACAAATATTAGCCATGATATTTTATATTCGTAAACTAATTAAGATTTTTTGAGGAGGATATAAAGATGAAAAATCAATTAAATTAGTTAATGTACTTTCTGTTAGTGTACTGACTTTAGGACTTGTAGCACCTGTAACCACAGTTTCTGCTGATACTGCTAATTCTGAGAATATCGCAGTAAAAACAAACAATGAATCAACACAAAGTACAGATACATCTGGCTTAGAAATCTATGATCAATACGTTCAAGTAAATCCTGAAAAAAATCAATTCGAATTATCCAAATTAGGTGAAAAGGTTTTACCAACTACTGTATCATCACAGATTCAGAGTCAATTAAATGCTACCAATAAAGAAATTAAGGCTAATAATTTTATTATTGACCCTGAAACCAAAGCAATTGTAAAATACTCACCTTATATTAACTTTGCTGCTAGCGTTAGTGGCGCTGCGCGCTTAAGAAGCGGATGTTATGTTCGATGGTTCTGGTGGGGCTTTAGATTCTACTTTACTTCAAATGCAGCAGTAACTTGGTTTAGAGGGATTTTAGGTGGCGCTTCTAGTGGAGCCACCATAGGAAACTTAGTAGCTGCTGCAACGGGCCATGCTATGGCTGCAACTACAATAGAAGCATTTGGTATGTACGCTGATAGTATGTCTAGAGATTTGTATGATTATAATAAAAAACACCGTCGTAGTAAAGTATATATGGATCTGAATGGTGTATTTCAATATTCATTTCATACATTCTAAAACATTTGGAGAAATAACATGGGGATTAAAACTTTAGTATCCGTCATTTTAATCATTATAGTCATTGTACTAGCCTGCTCACCATTTTATAAAAAATATCAATTATTCTATTTAAACAAAGTAGGCTATTGGGATATCCTAATCCAATTCCTAGTAATTGCAGGTATCAACTTCTTCATCGGTTTAAAATATGGTCTAGGAGCTCTTTTTCTATTAATTGTTCCTGTTCCATTAGATATTATTTTTCTAATCTCAATGATTTATTCCTACTTTAGAATTAGAAAATTGAAACGCAAATAACTCAAAAAACGAAGCAAATTAAAGCTCCGTTTTTTGCTTGATCTTATTTTTCTTCTGTTTCGGCGTTAGATTCAAAGCCATCGCAGCCACGACAACCAACACTGATCCGACCCAATCCATCGGCATCATTACTAACCCAAAGAAAAGGACAGAACCAACTGTAGCTGAAAATGGTTCAAAAGCATCTAATAAACTTACAGTTGATGGAATTACATACCGCAGCGCGTTTGCCATAATTTGAAATGGAATAATCGTTCCAATTACAATAACTGCCGCAGTATACAGCCAAACCTCAGGTTTATTGGGAACTGCATGAAATTGCGGATCAATTATCAACAAACTGATTCCAGCAAAAATCATCCCCCAACCTGTTACTACCATACTAGAAACCTTTTTAACAATGTTAACCGGAATCAAAGTATAAGCAGCCTCACCAAAAGCAGACAAAATGCCCCAAAACAGTGCAACTGGCGTAATGGCCAAATGATTAAATTGCCCATGCGTTGACAATAAAAACACTCCTAAAAAAGCACATAACGCCGCTATGATATCCAATCTACGCATAACTTGCTTGTGCGTGATAGCTAAATATCCCAATACAAAAAATGGCCCAATAAATTGCAAGATTGTCGCAATCGAAGCATTAGCCACTTGAATACACATAAAATAAAATAGCTGCACTGGCAATAATCCAAATATGCCATAGGCTATAATAACCAAAACATTGTGCTTATTTTTCAACGTAGCTATTGGTTTTTGCTTTAAAAATCCTGAGGCAATTAATAAAACTGCTCCTGAAATAATCAACCTGACTTGGGTTAACCACATTGGTGTTAATTTAGGACTAATATCAAACAATCCTTTAGCGAATAATCCTGACACACCCCACATTACAGCTGCCATTGCTGCTAGAAATGTCCACAATCTTCGTGTTTTTGCTGGTACCATCTCGTTCACCTTTTTCTTTCTCATTCACCTAATAATTAAACCACAAAAATAAGGATACCTACTGGGCATCCTCAACTTTATTGATGAGTTTTTTTAACTTTCTTTTTCTTAGGTGAAATATTCAAGGCCATAGCTGCCAGCACAACTAAAATCGAACCAATCCAGTCCATTGGGGTCATCACCAAACCAAAGCAAATAACTGAACCAACGGTTGCAGAAAAAGGCTCAAAAGCATCTAGCAAACTTGCCGTTGATGCCTTGATAAAGCGCAGCGAATTAGTCATTAATTGGAATGGAATCAGGGTTCCAATCACAATCACTGCCACCACATCTAGCCATACATGTGGCGTATTCGGAATATGCGGCATCTGTGGGTGCACAATCATTAGGCAAATTCCCGCTGACAGCAATCCCCAACCTGTAACGACTAAACTAGAAACTCGCTTCAACACACTGATTGGAATTAATGTATTGGTCGCAACTCCAACAGCTGAAAGCAAACCCCAGAATAGAACGCTAGGCGTTAAAGCAAAGTGATTAAAACGCCCATGTGTCGCCAGCAATACTACGCCAATAAAGGCACAGATAGCAGCAAGCACATCTATTCGCCGCATTACTTGCTTATGCGTTACAGCTAGGTAGCCCATTACAAAAAAGGGACCAACAAATTGTAAAATCGTGGCAATCGAAGCATTAGCTTGTTGTACTACAATAAAGTAAAACAATTGGACTGGTAATAAACCAAAAATCCCATATGCGATAATCGTCCACGCGTCATGCTTATTTTTCATTGTAGCGATTGGCTTTTGCTTTAATACGCCAGCTACAATTAACAAAATAATGCCTGAAGTTACCATTCTAATCTGTGATAGCCACATTGGTGTAATGTCAGGACTAGTATTAAATAGACTCTTAGCAAATAGACCTGATATTCCCCACATTACGCAAGCTAATCCAGCTAAAAAGGCCCACAGGCGCCGTTGTTTTTGTGTAACCATTCTTTTTAATCCACAACTTTTCTAAAACTAACATACTCTATCATAACAAAAACGGGCTAGCTTGAACTAGTCCGTTAATTTTTTATTCATCGTTTTTCTTAATTGGGTTTCTGCTAGGCATTAGCTGCATGAATGTAGCAACAATAATTAAAAAGCCACCAAGCATGTCCATTGGGCCAAAGTCCGCATGAAGCAGTGAAACTGACAGGATCGTTGCAATCAGTGGCTCGAGGGCTCCAAGCATCCCTACCGTACTTGGTTCAATATACTGCACACTAGATAAGTACATTGTATAAGCTAACAATGTTCCACCAATAATAATATAAACAATTACCCAAACATCAACTGGTGCAAGTTTTGGCATTGGTTGAGTGAAGTAAATTGGTAAAAAGGCATTACCTGCAACCAACATTGCTGCGCCGATTACTGGAATCGGCCCATACTTTTTGAATAATTTCCCAGGTAATACTGTATTAATCGCTTCAGAAAAAGCCGCAATTAAGCCCCAGAAACAAGCAAGCGGTGATAAAGCAAGTTGATCGAATCTACCACCTGTAGCCAAGATGAAGGTTCATACAACTGCTACCACAATTGAAATCGCATCAATTCTTCGTGGCCACATCTTACTTCTCAATGAAGAATATATAATTATGAAAACTGGCGCTAAAAATTGAATCACCGTCGCTGTCGGAGCATTGCTGTACTTGACTGCTACAAAGTACGATAATTGTGAGCTCCCCATTCCTAAGAAAGCAAAAATGATCAACATAATGATTACTTTTTTATCATGTAGCATTGCCTTGACTTGGTCCAAGTATTTCCAACAAGCATAAATCATAAGCAGGGCGCCTGAAAAAAGCAAACGCAGACCTACAAGCCAAGCAGTATTTACATTAGTGCTAGAAAATAAAAATTCAACCGCCGTACCCGATGCACCCCAAAAACAGGCACCGACAACAGCTAAAGTCAATCCTTTATAACGCTGATTCACATTCACACATCCTTTAGATTAATGTTTTTCATTGTAACATGGGCTAAAGGAAAAGTTCAATGCTTCTAAAGTTGATTTAATCTATATAACGTATAACCTGACACGCTAGCCAATAAGCCGATTGTAAAAAGCAACCAAGATTCTGGATGAAAGGCAATTAAAACAAGTGAAAGAAAGCCTGCTGCTAAACTAGAATTGCGTTCCATTCTCTTTTTGCCAAAAAGCAGACCACACATAATGCCAAACATAGTTAGCACATAAAATGAGTCAACTAACAGTAACAAATTCTCAATAATTGCTAGATCACTTGGCTTTACTTTTACACTCAAATCAGTAAAAATCTGAGCACAGCCAAAAAATACCTTCACAAATGCAGCTAAGATCGTGATAAAGCTAATCGTACGAAAAACTGACTTCACCTTTTGAGTTGGCGTTTCATCGATAAAGGTTTTTAAGAAAAACTCGTGATCTTTTTTTGCTACTACAGCTCTGCCCGTCTTCTTGTCATACCAGTTCAATAGACCAGAACCAATTAGCATAATAGCAATCACAGCAAACTGGATGACAATTAAACGCATGAAAATTGGAAAGGCATAGATTACCGTCAATAACAAAATTACTACATAGATCAGCTCTGCATAAAGAAAGAAATGCAGACGCTGTTTATTTTTGAAAATAGTTTGGAATGTTTTTGAATTAGGATCTTGCATAAGACTTCTCCCCACTAAATCTTATTACGAAAACTCAACCAGAAATTTGCCCCACTGAGAATCAAGCCAATAACAGTAGCTACTTGCATGCTTGGCTGCATAAAAAGCAAGATCAGTGATAAAACAACAGTTAAAACGCTAGACGCACGAATTAATTTACGATTTCCACCTAAAATACCGACCTCCACACAAAAGAGTAGAACAACATATAGGCCATCACCAATCAGCCAAACATTTTCAAAGAGATTGGCAAAATTACCGGTAAGCGGCTTAGCCAAAATGTCAGTCCAAAGCTGACGTGCAAAAGCAATACTTAAACCGATATTTGCCCAAAAGAGCAAGAATTCAAATAAGCGAAGAAATACGTTTTTAGTAAATCTAATACTAGTCAGTGTTTCCCAGAATGTATCGTGTTTTTTAATCACTATCCTTCGATCAAGAAAGGCACCAATTGAA
>ERZ772969.1663-NODE-1663-length-16202-cov-2.885428_pt1 | contig 16202 bp, 15 predicted proteins | sample MGYA00511676_ERZ772969 | MGnify/ENA primary metagenome ERZ772969 (study PRJEB29015, sample SAMEA2737651) | human gut metagenome | biome: human gut; feature: human-associated habitat; material: faeces | place: China | collected 2012 ... | reverse complement strand
CTGTCCAGCTATGAGCATGTATTACCATCGACTGGTAGACAAAGGCAAAAAACCAATGGTAGCGTTGAACAATGTCAAGAATAAGATGTTGACAATCATCACGGCAATGGTAAAAAACGAATGCAAGTATCAACCAGAATACATCTCTATCAATGCTCGAAGTGAAATGTTAAATAAATAGTTAAAATCAAAAAACAGGAGGATAATAACATAGAAAGCGAATCCGATTGCTGGAAATCAATGAATTATGGTCTTGTTTAGTTGATTCGTTTCATTCGTTGTTCAAACAAAAAAATGGGGGTGCATCAAAATGATGATGCACCCCCCCCTGTCATATTGTTAGGGCTTTCGCCCCATGCTTATAGGTTGTGTGATTGCAACATGGCCTTTGGGTCGAGAATCTTGTCAACCTCTTCGGCACTCATGAGCTTCTTCTCCACCACAATCTCGTGTAGGCTCTTACCGGTCTCCAGTGCTTCCTTGGCTACCTTGGTGCTGTTCTTATAACCAATGTATGGGTTCAGCGCCGTGACGATGCCAATGGAATGTTTCACCATGTCGAGATTGTGCTTCTCGTTTAAGGTGATGTCGCTCACGCATTTCTCCCTGAGGGTGTGCATGACATTGGTCATCCAGGTGATGCTCTCAAACATACACTCTACGATGACAGGCTCCATGACGTTGAGTTGCAGCTGTCCGGCCTCGGCAGCCATGGTGATGGCCATGTCGTTACCGATGACCTTGAAGCACACTTGGTTGGTTACCTCGGGTATGACGGGGTTCACCTTTCCCGGCATGATGGAAGATCCTGGTGCCATGGCGGGCAGATTGATTTCGTGCAAACCGCAACGAGGACCTGATGCCATGAGGCGGAGGTCGTTGCAAATTTTGGATAACTTGACCGCCAATCGCTTCAATGCTCCTGAGTAGCTTACGTAATCGCCGGTGTCTGGTGTGGCCGCAATCATGTCTTTGGCCTTCACAAACTTGTCGCCGGTGAACTTGGTGAGATACTCAGTCACCAAATCAGCATAGCCTGGTACGGCGTTTAGGCCTGTGCCAATGGCTGTGGCACCCATGTTGATGGTGAGCATTTTCTTAGCATTGTATTCGATGTACTCCAGCTCGTCTTCCAATGTGTTGGCAAAAGCGGCGAACTCTTGTCCCGATGTCATGGGCACAGCGTCTTGCAATTGGGTGCGACCCATCTTCACTGCGTCTTTGAACTCGTTGGCCTTGATGCGCAGGCAGTCTACAAGTGCTTTCAAACTCTTCAACAAGTCTTTGTTCATGCGATAGGCCGCATAGCGTAAAGCCGTTGGGTAAGCGTCGTTGGTAGACTGTCCGCAGTTGACATGGTCGTTGGGGTAGCAGTGCACATAGTCACCTTTTTCATATCCCATCAACTCCAGTGCGCGGTTGGCAATCACCTCGTTGGCGTTCATGTTCACGGATGTGCCGGCTCCACCCTGCATCATGTCAATGCAGAAGTTGTCCCACAGCTTGCCTCCGATGATATCATCGGCAGCTTGACAGATGTGATCTGCAATATTTTTGTCAAGGGCACCCAACTCAGCGTTGGCTGCGGCTGCGGCCTTCTTGACGTATGCGATGGCCATGATGAACTGGGGATAATCGCACATCTTGGTATTGGAAATGCGATAATTGTTGATGGCGCGCTGCGTTTGAACACCATAATAAGCGTCTGCTGGCACTTGTAATTCGCCCAAAAGATCAGACTCTACTCTGTATTTTTCGTTTTGTTCCATTGTATTTACTATTGATTTTTGTAGTTGTTTTTTTCTGTGTTTGTCATGGTTCGTCATAACAGACGAACGTGGGCACGAAAGGTGTCTCACGTTCATCTTGCTGTTAAAGGCCTGTTGTTAGAATGCCTTGATTCTGTACATAAAGCCCAGTTCGATGCGATTGGTGTTGTAGTCAGCCAGTTTGCTCTCGTTCGTGAACTTGAAGTTACGGCCGATGTATGACAAGAATACGCGGCAGTCTTGTGACTTGATAGGATAATATTCCAAGCTAGCCATGTAACCAAAAGACTTACGATAGTTCTTGAGTTCTTCTATCTTGCTGACACTTGCCGTTTCGTACATGCCTTTGAGCATCAGGTTCCACTGATCAACGAACTGCCAATTGGCCTTGGTTACGAACGAGTTGTAGTTTACTTTGCCAAACCGCACGTTGCCTGGTCCGCGGAATTGTGACAAGTCGTTGGTGGCAATGCCCAGGCGGTCGACATCGTCAAAGGCGCCCATGTAGTCGAAATACCACTGGAAGGTGGGCAAGTTGAGCTTTTGACCAAGCATCACCATCTGGCTGCTCTGGTCTTTGGCCTGTGTCTGTGTACCCACGCCCCAACGTGTTTGTAGCTTATCACCAAAGAAATTACCGTTCCACAAGAAGATATAGGTCAATGGATGATTGGCAGCTTCCACGGCTTCAGTCTTTCCTTTTTCTTTCATCACCTTGAGGTCAGCCCCGTATTCTTGAGCCAACTTGTTGTTGTAAGCATTGGTGATGTTCAGGTTAAACTCCTGAGACTCAACGGGTTTGAATGCGAAGTTTACGCCGGCCATGAAGTTATCCATGTTGTCAATCATGTCAGAGTATTGGTAGATGTACATGGGGTTTTCGTCAAACTCGAATCCACCCCAGTTTTGACACATCTTACCACCCGTGATACCGAACTTGTCGGTGACCTGATAACCAACCGAAAGAATGTCGGTAGCCTTGGCAAAGTTGTCCTCGCCCTGCGCACCATTGGCTTTGTTCAAGCGGTGACGGAAACGGTAAGAGAGTTTGCCGAAGGAACCTTTGATTTCCAATCGGGCTTGCTTGTTCTTGAAGGACGAACCCCAGTCGTTGCCATCGTAGGCCTCTTGGAAGGAAGACGCATAGTTGAAGTACACGTTGAATGCATCGCTTTTCTTCTCCAATTTGAACAGACGGGTTGCCAATGACTCGTAATTGCCATCTTCGCCACCCATGCCTGTATTGTTACCTTGTGCGCTTGCGCCCAGTGCCAAAGACATCATAGCGCAAATCATCATTATTTTTTTCATGCTCATTATTTTTATTCCTGTTATCAATAATAGGAATTAATATTCTTGGTAGTACTTCTGAATTTGCTGCCAGTCGTGTGTTTTCGTCAAAGCCAGCATCAACAATACGCGTGCCTTCTGAGGATTGAGATTGAGAGATGCCACGAAATGATATTTGTTGTCATCTACCTCAGCATTCAGATTGGTAGGACCTGTGGGTACACGACTTGAACGAACGATTTGGATGCCGCTGTTCTGTGCTTTGATAGCCACGTCGAAAACGTCTTTGTAGAAGTTGCCGTCGCCAACACCTGCCAACACGATGCCATCGTACTTGGCATCAACGAATGCCTTGATAGGAAGGTCAGAGCAGTTAGAGTAACCGTAGATGATGCCCACCTGTGGCAATTTGTCGAGGTTGTCCACGTTGAATTCAGATGCCGTTCCGCGCTTGTAGGCTGGTGTTTGCAGATAGCAAGCCTTGCCATTGAACACGTAACCAATTTGACCATAGATGCCACCCTTGAACGTACCGCAGTCGGTGGTGTGTGTCTTGATAACCGATTTGGCATCAAACAGTTGGTCGTTCATGCAAACCATCACGCCCTTGTCGCGCGATTCGGGTGTGGCAATGGCAGCCACTGCATTGTACAGGTTGGCGGGTCCGTCGGCAGAGATGGCTGTGGCCGAACGCATGGCACCTACCAATATCACTGGTTTGTTGCTGTGTACGGTGAGGCTCAAGAAGTAAGCGGTCTCTTCCATGGTGTCGGTTCCATGAGTAATCAGCACGCCGTCATACCCTTCTTGGTTGAGCAGCTGGTTGATACGCTTGGCCAGTTTCAGCCACACTTGGTCGTTCATGTCCTGACTTCCGATGTTGCAAATTTGCTCACCAGATACGTCAGCGATGTCTTTAATCTGCGGAACGGCAGCTATCAAGGTTTCCACACCCAGTTGGCCGGCATTGTAAGCCGATGATGTAGAACTTGTGGATACACCTGCAATGGTGCCACCTGTAGCCAAGATGCGAACCTTAGGTTTGGCACATAGACCAACGGTAACGAACAATGCAACAATCACCAGGATGTTGATACGTAAATGTTTCATAATAAATTGTTTTTAAGTGATTAAATATGATATCAATAAAATATTTGCGTGAACAAGAAAGCCAGTGCGATGGACACGATGGTTGTGATGAATCCTGACAACTGGAAACTGTGATTGATGACGTACCGACCGATTCGCGTGGTGCCGGTTCGGTCAAAATTGATGGCTGCCACCTCGGTGGGGTAGTTGGGCATGAAGAAATAACCGTTGCAGGCAGGGAACATCGCCAGCAGGTATAGCGGGTTGATGCCCAGCAACACACCCAGGGGATAGATGGTGCGCACGGTGGCTGCCTGTGAGAACAGCATGATGCTCATGATGAAGAGGATGACGGCGAACAAGAAGGGAGCTGCTTGTACCCAATCAGCCAGGTGAGTGACGAAGAAGTCTTTGTTGCCATTGAAGAAGGTGTCGCCCATCCAGGCAATACCGAAGATGCTCACCATGGCGTTCATACCGGCAGCGAAGACAGTTCCCTTGGCAGCTGTGGCCACATTGCCTTTGCCCACAAGGAGAATCAACGCAGCCGCCGACATCATCACAATCTCGATCATCTCGGAGGTGGCTATCGGCATCATCACGCCATCGACCATGTGATGAGGCTTCAGTTGAGGGAACAAACCGAATGTTACCACCAGCGCAACGCCCACCAAGAAAGCATACACGGAGTATTTTGCGCGTGGGTTGGGGCTGGCGTTTATTTGCTGCATGCGTTTCTGTTCTTCTTCCGGATTGATTTCACCAGATGCCACCTTAGCTTGATAGATGGGGTCGTCTTCCAACTCTTTGCCTATCCGGTTCTGCACAAACGCTGCCACGAGGATGGCTACGAAAGAGGCCGGAATGCACACAATCAACACATCGGCCAGGTCGATGCCTTTCAAGCCCAAGATATCTGTACTGATGATGGCTGCTGTAGCGGCACTCACAGGACTGCCAGTGATGCCCAGTGAAGCAGCAATGACGCTGACGCTCAACGGTCTTTCGGGTCTAATTTTGTTTGCTTGAGCTATCTCAGAAATGATGGGGAGCAGTGAATAACAGGTGTGCGCCGTGCCAGCCAACAGGCAGAACATCCAACATGCCAACGGACCGTAATAGGTGATTTGACTGGGATGCTTGCGCAGGAACTTGCCCGTGACACCCACCAGATAATCTAAACCTCCCGTGGCTTGTAGGGCTGAGGCTGCTACAATAACCGAAACAATAATCATCATCACATCGATGGGTGCTTTTCCCGGTGCCAGACCGAAGACAAAGACCAATAAGAAAGTACCTACCATACCGTAGATACCCATACCGATGCCGCCTACGCGGGCACCAATGAAGATGAACCCAAATACAATGAGTAATTGTAAGATGATGAGTGTAGTAGCCATTTGTTTTTTACTTACAGTTTTAGAAATGCGATTGCAAAGTAAAGGAAATCATAATAGGATAATTGTGTTTTTATGTTAATTAATGTAATTGTTAACACTAATTAACCCGTGTTGAGGGTATGATGTTTCTTTTTGTAACCTGTGTTGGGTTAATTCAGTGAAATGTCTGCGCGCCATCCGCTATCAAAAACGATGGATTCGATATAAACAAATGTAACATCTTTGGCATTATGCATGGCATAACATGGTGGATGTTGTCTGGGTAGTTAGACTTTAGATTGGGAAGCCTGTTCTCTCTATGTGAAAGGTTTAATGGGTTAAGGTTAGAAAATTTTACCGAATGCGATGTTAATGAAAGTCTTGGTTAGTATTTTCATATCGAACCACCATGACCGATGTTCCAGGTAATACAAGTCGAGATCCAGTCGTTTCAGCATCTTCTCCATGGTATCTGTGTAGCCGTTGTACAAGGTAGCGTAGGAAGTGACGCCAGGACGGATTTGGTAAAGATAGGCGTACCTGGAATCTCGTTGCATGATTTGGTCGATGTAGAACTTTCGTTCCGGCCGAGGTCCGATGAAGGCCATGTCCCCTTTGACTACGTTCCATAGCTGCGGCAGTTCGTCCAAGTGGTGTGTGCGCAGATATCTGCCTATTTTGGTCATGCGCTTGTCGTGTTGGTGTCTGTAGAGTTGTGGTCCGTCTTTCTCAGCGTCGATGCACATGCTGCGAAATTTGTAAATGGTGAAAGGTCGGCCGAAGCGTCCGATGCGTTCCTGTTTGAAGATCACGGGTCCGCCGTCTTCACGCTTCACCAAGCAGTAGCAAAGCAGAAACAAGGGTGAGAAAACTATCAGTGCAATGGTGGCTATCAAGAAATCGGCAGCGCGCTTGATGTTGCGCTCCAACTCGTTCATACCGTCGGGAATGAACCGAGGGTTCTTGATATCGCCATTGTATTTGATGTAGGGCGGGATTGTCTTCACCATTTAGTGTTTTTATTTTAAATAACGCAAAAACCTCCATACATATTATATTTCATACCTGGAATTTACGGGTTCATTGGCAACGTACCAATTTCAGTAAATGGCTGTTAGTACCTTCATCATCGTCATTTGTAGGAAACGAGCTACCTCAATCAGCGTGCTTAGGCAAGCAAGATGCTGTTTTGCAATATGTTTTGATGCATACTGAGGAAAGTACCCTGATGTCGTCTGTTCTCAACCTTCCTATACTCTCTAATGTTGTTTTCTCTTATTTTTTGCGTGTGGTATGCTATTCATTATTCTGATGGCGTGGATAAATATATTCCTTACTTTTGGTTATGGATGGTATATTCCGCAGAAGTCGAAAATGATTTTGTCTTGTTTTTTAGGAAGCTCTTTGAACTTAGAGTGAGCTACGAGAAATGCCACAATGTCAGCCTGCTCAAAAGCATCATGATATGGAGTAAGTTTAAAGATGGAATGCGCTTGTATGTTTGGTTCTGAAACCATCAAAGTCGCATCGTGACAGTTCTGCATGATATTGCCTACAATTTGTTGGGCGGGACTTTCTCTTAAGTCGTCAATGTCTGGCTTGAATGTGAGTCCCATTAGTGCCACATGAGGTATTCTGTTGTTTTTTAGCTTGAAATCAATAATGGCTTTTTTTATCTTGTCTGCACACCATTCAGCCTTATAGTTATTTATTTTGCGTGATGTTGCGATGAGTTGACTTTCTTCTGGAAATTTGGAAGTGATAAAATAAGGATCAACAGCAATGCAATGACCACCAACGCCACAGCCTGGGCGAAGGATATTCACACGAGGGTGTTTATTTGCCAATTCTATCAGTTCCCAGACATCAATACCAGCCTTATCACAGATGATTGACAATTCGTTGGCAAAGGCAATTTGTACGTCACGACTTGAGTTCTCGGTGAGTTTGCACAACTCGGCTGTTTTACAATTGGTGGGATGAAGACTCCCTTTCACAAAATGACGATAAAAGCTCATCGCTTTTTCAGTGGACTGTTGGTTGCATCCTCCTATTACTCGGTCATTGTGTATCAGTTCATAAACAATGTTGCCAGGTAACACCCTTTCAGGGCAGTATGCGATGTAGATCTTTCCTTCCAGTTCGGGTCTTTCCTTGAAAATAAGTTTTTCCATCTTTTCTGTTGTGCCAACTGGTGACGTCGACTCGATGATATATAGGTCGCCTTCCTTGAGGAGGGGTATGATGGTGCGTGTGGCCTTTTCTATAAATGATATGTCTGGTTGGTGATTGCTGTTAAATGGGGTCGGTACTACAATCAAGTAAGCATCTGAGACAACTGGTGTTGTACGGGCGTAAAACTTTTTGGCAGAGATTACGTCTTTCAGCATGGTTTCCATCATAGGTTCTATGATGTGTAATTTTCCTTGATTGGTTGTATCGACAATTTTTTGGTTAATATCAACTCCTATTACATCAAGACCAGATTGAGCAGTTATAATAGCGGTGGGAAGACCTATGTAGCCTAATCCCATAAAGCACACTTTCATTTTTCTTCGTTCTTTTATGTTTTTATATTCTCGTAAAACGTATCAATTTGTGTTTTATTGTCCCAATATGTTTCTGATAATCTCTACAATTCGCTTGCTTGCTTGTCCATCTCCATAAGGATTGTTGGCTTTGCTCATGAGACTGTACGAATGGTCATCAAGTATCAATTGCGACACTTCGTCAACAATTTTTTGGTAATTGGCTCCAACCAGTTTTACAGTTCCTGCCAAAACCGCCTCCGGTCGTTCGGTAGTATCACGCATCACTAATACTGGCTTGCCCAAGCTGGGTGCTTCTTCCTGAACACCTCCGCTGTCTGTCAGCACAAGGAAAGACTTTTCCATTAAATAGACAAAACTAAGGTATTCTAATGGCTCGATGAAAAATAAGTTTTGATAGTCATTCAGGTTTTCTCCAAATACCTGATGTATGGGATTCCGTACATTTGGATTCAAGTGCATGGGATAGACGAAGTCAACATTGGGATGTTGTAAGACCAACATCTTGATTGCCTTGCAGATGTTGTGGAATCCATCTCCGAAATTTTCTCTACGGTGACCTGTGATGAGAACCAGTTTCTTGCCTTCGTTCAGTCGGGAAACGTCGTATCCACAGCCGATGAGGGTCTGCCGTTCTCTATCTGCAAGTTGCTTGTCGCATTTCAATTCATTCACCACCAAGTGGAGTGCGTCAATAACCGTGTTTCCCGTGACATAGATGTTGCTTGGGTGTACATTCTCTTTTAGAAGGTTCTCTCTGCTAGTTTCAGTAGGTGCAAAATGATAAGATGCGATGCGCCCTGTTATTTGTCTGTTCATCTCTTCAGGCCATGGGCTGTAAATGTTGCCAGTACGCAGACCGGCTTCTATGTGTCCAACAGGAATTTGTTGATAAAAAGCAGCCAGTGCGGCGGCTGTACTGGTTGTGGTATCTCCATGAACAAGTACAAGTTCTGGGCGGGTCTGCCTTAACACGTCTCTCATGCTGAGCAGCACACGAGATGTGATGTCGTATAGATCCTGTCCTTGTTGCATGATGTCCAAGTCGTAGTCTGCAGTCAGATGGAAAACATCCATGACTTGATCAAGCAACTGTCGATGTTGGGCGGTGACGCATACCAAGGTGTTGAATATGTCAGATTTCTTTTGAAACTCTTTAATGAGTGGTGCCATCTTGATAGCCTCAGGGCGAGTTCCAAAGACCAGCATGACGGTTTTCTGTTGTCGTGTCATTGATATTATTCTTAGTTAAACTTATTCAGAAAAGAAGTAAAACGTGTCATCTGTTCGTCAAAATTGAAATGCTCTTGTGCAACGTGACAACAATTCTCGGTGAGAGAAATATATTGTTCAGGAGGCATTTTTGACAGTTTGATCAAGTTCTCTTCTAAGGACAGATAATCTCTTGGTTCTGAAACATATCCCAGCTGATAGTTCCTCACAATCTCTGCTCCTTCTCCTCCGCCGCAAAATAATACTGGAATGGCTAATGGAATGATGTCAAACAGCTTTGAAGGGACTGCTCCTTTAATATGTACCGTCAGGGGAATCAAAGATGCGTCATAGGAACGCAAGATGTTTTCCATCTCCGACTTGGGGGCTACTCCATGATAAAACACATTGGTGTTATGTGTGTCTATGTATTTTTTGATGACGTTAGCTTGATTCCCACCTCCGTATAAATGCAATTCAACTCCAATATTCTTGAAATCAATGGCTTGCATTATCTCAAGTAAATTCTGGGCAACTCCTAAGAGTCCAGCATATACAACCTTGAGATTACCTTTGCTGCGGCATTTGCCCACAGCGGTTTTGTATTTCTGTAGATTCCTGTAAAGAAATTTAGGTGTTTGCTCAGAGAACATGGAGATATGCCGTATCGATTCATTTGATTGAGCCATGATACCATCGGCTTTTTTATAGACGAAACGTTCCATCCATGCGAACAATTTGTATGAAAGACTATTTTTACGCATGGCTCCTAACTCTACGGCTGATAGAGGCCACAGGTCTGAGACATTGATAATCGTAGTACGTCGGTACAAGCATTTAAATATTAACATTGCAGATGTTGCTACGGGCAATGGTGGGCATTGGATAATGATACGGTCATAACGCCTTATACGCCTGAAATGGAATGCGAATCCCCAAATCATCAATGCAAACGAAAGAATACTCCAAGCTCGGAGCAAAGGCTTCTTGCTGACAGTGGCGTACATCCAGTATCTGTAGATATGACAGTTGTTGATAGCCTCAGACATGTACAGGCAGTTTTTGTAACCGTCAAAAAGTTTTCCTTTGGGATAGTTTGGCAATGACGTTAGTACGTCCACTTGATTTCCCTTTGCTTGTAGTGCCTCGACTAAATTAGTAATCCGTGAGGGCGCTGCACCTATTTCAGGATAGTAGTATATGGAAGTAACAAGTATATTCATGTTGCGTTATTTAATAATGTCAAACGAAAGGGAATCGAGCTTTATTTCACACAACTTTCCATCATATTTTCTGACAGCCATGGGCGAACATAATATATTTGCTTGCCTGTCCGCCTCTTCTATCTCAGGAAACTCCACCTGGCCATATTGGCAAAGTCTCATAGGCCAAATATCCTTCACGAGACGAATAATGCGCTTTACTTGTAAGTCGTTAGTGATGTACAGGACATCAACATGCTTGCTTTTAATTCCTTTCCCCAGTCTGTAATCAAACATGGAAAGAAGCCTATGCCCCAAGACCGACGGATATGGTTCTACTGTGGTGGAGATAACCAATCCGTTGTTGAGGTTGGTGCCATAGATCACAGAGCCATGTAAGTCGCACACCTTTTTCGACTTTTTGTCATGGTTGTCAACAAAATATAAATAGTTTTCTTGCATCGTTGCATCGGTAGCGTAAAGCAATCCTTGAGGAAAAACTCTCCCTATCACGCACCTATAGTCTTGCTTCCCTATAAGAAAAGGCTTTACTTCAGAGAAATCTGTATTTGCCACGTAGATACCAGCCATTTTCTCAAAATCGCCTGTAAAGATGAAGAAACGCTTATGATATTCGTCATATACAATGTTATGAATGTGACGGATTGTTCCAGCAGAAAAGGTATGGACGATGGTCAATCCCTTTTTCTTCGTATATTGGTAAATGTTAATTTCTTCATGATTGGAATTCTGTCCATAATCTCCCCATAAAATTTTGTCATCTCCGTACGAATACATGGAACACAGGTGAAGAGGATTGCTAAATCCTTTTCTGCATGGTATGATTTCTTTGAAATCGCCTTCCTTTATGCTGTATACATATAGACGTTTTTGGAAGACGATAATGAATAGGTCTGAACAGACTCTTGCCATACATCTTGGCTCAAGTCTGAACATCCTGTTCAAGATTCGTATAGGATAACAGGTGTTTTTCACTCCAGACAAAGGGAACTTCCGTAAGGGAACTCCATCGACGCAGAGACTTCGTTTGTCATAGGAGTATAAATGATGTTCTTTTGTGATATATAATATCTTTCCCATTTTGTCAGCAGTAAAAAATGTATTCCCTAACAGTGCCTAACATGCGGGTTACAATGAAAGATAAATTATATTTTCCTGTAGAAAGCAGTCTCACATATCTTTTTAGTAAACTTCCCGCGATGTGTACACGCTTCATCCAGTTCATGGCCGTATGAGAAGATGAATCTTGTCTAATTCGCCTATAATAAATGCATTCTTCTGAGGTAAGGAAGATACCACTTGTCTTGTTGCTGATGGTTGCCATGAACAAAGAATCCTCACCTTGTGTGAGTTCAATGTCAAACCAAATGTCTGTGAGGATTACCTTAGGGATTAGTTTGCAACATGCAGAACTCATAAATTTTCTTCCTTGTGACACTGATAAACATGATTTTTTCTCATTTTTCTTCTCCAAGAAGGATTTGCCAATATAATCGGGCTTTGTGTCATTTAAGTTGTTATCATAAAATGCTTTAACATTGCACGCCACGATTTGAAGCGGGTGATTGCAACTTGTTTGGTACAACTCTGAAAGATAGTTCTCTGATACGATATCATCATCATCAATAAAAGCGATGTATTCTCCCCGTGCGTTGTTTAAGCCTATGTTGCGGGCATTAGATACGCCTGCAACGTAAGTTTGCAAAAGCAAGGTTTTGATTCCCTGAAACTTTTGCTGCAAAAACAACTTAATGTCAGTGTAATAAGGCTCGTTGCAGCCATTCAGTACTATAATAACTTCGTAGCGTTGTTTGTCTATATCCTGTCTGGCAACACTCTCCAAGCATTTGTATATATAGTTGTCTGGTTTGTAGGAGGGTATGATGACAGAAATTAAATCGGTGCTCATAAGTGATTTATTTATAATTCCAACGAGTTGTCTTTATTTGTACACCTCTGTATTTTGTAACGCAATCAGTTCTGACAAATATTTATTGCGTGCTATTGTTTACCTATTTATTTAGCTATTTTTTCTTATTGCAAAGATAATTATATTTTATTGATTAAGCATAGTATTCATTCAAAAGTGTTGTACAGAGGGCACGCTACGCGGATAGCAGCATGAGCTTGGCTATCTGTTTTCTTTGCAATATAACTTTTTTGTTTTGTAGTTGTCATCATGCTGGCACAACTTTATTCAATACCTATTTTAAATCAGATGGCATTTGTCAGTAAATTTAAGATAGGAAGAGGAGAATTTTCGAGTGTTTGTGTAAAGACTGAAACATAAGATTTATCTTAAGCTTTTATTAACCTATAAGACTTAGATTATTTCGAATAATGAAGAAATAATAGATTGCTGACTTAATTGCTTTTAGCATTCCTTCAAAAAAAATGTAAGCTTGTATATTGCCGTCTAACATGATTTTATAAGTCTATATTTCTTTTAGGAAGGAATAGTTTGGTTGTATAGATGATGCATTTTCAATACATTGAAATGTATCTTCTTTGAGAAGAGACGTTAATCTATCCTTAAACTCCTGAATGTTTTTAAAGAAAATATTGTAGTTATAAAAATCTCTTGCATATTCTAATGAGGAGTGCTGTAAGCAAAGCATTCTTTTTTTGTTTGCAATGCATTCGTAGCTTACACCACTCACTTGATGATTAAAAGATGCGGGGTAAGCTAAAAGTATAATGTCTGCCTTTACAAATAAACTTTGATATTGCATTTGCGATAGGTAGGTATTGATAGATCTAATATGACTGCTTTTTAATAAATTATCAGGAACGTTACGTAGAAGAATTAAAATACCATTATCTTTTAAGTATGACGATATCTGGGAATTATTGTTGAGTTTATTTAGAAAATCTACATTAATTTTGTTCGATGGATGAAAAATGATTTTTTTATATAGACCTAAGTTAATAGGTAATTTTTCTTCAAGCTTTGGAAAAGGAAAAGGGCATCCATGAGAAATAATATAAACATTGTGGTAACCTCTTGTCTTATACGGTTGAGCCATATATTCATTGAATACAAAGAATGAATTATTTTTGGAAAGTTTCTTCAGAAAAAACCGCTTGATAGGATTAGAAAAGTTTTTTCCATTTCCGTGACAAATAATTTTCATATTTCTACAAAGTGGCAGAATTCCTAATGTGATTTCGTCCAGACTGGCAACTATGACGTGATTGAATAAGTTAAAATTTACGTGACTTTGGATGTACATTAGTGTAAGTAGAAATACCAAACGATTAAGCATCGGATGGCTATCACGTTGGTGCAGCCACGAAGGAAGTGTGAACAGATAGTCTTTATCGGAGTAAGGTAATTGCCGAGCAATATTTTCGTGTAGGATAATCTTTACATTGTAGCCTTCATTTTTCAAAGCGTCAATGTGTATTCTGTGGAAATTAACATGTCCCTTTTGTTCGATATAGTCTATATACAAAACTTGTTTCATCTTTTTACATTAGGTTTTACAATCATCATGAAATACGAGAGGTTTTCAGTAACTGTGTAGTGGTAATTAAAATAAGCAGGTATGCGAAAAATTAAGAAGAGAAGTCGAAAGAGAAAGTATTTCTTGTTGCTATAATGTTTTCGGATATATACCATTTTACTGTAATCGTATATCTTTCTTCGATGAGCCGAACGTTTGTTTTTTGACGAGAATGAGGCTCCATCATAATGAATAATCTGTGGTCCAGGTATCACTATACGTTTATAACCCTTGTCAGCCATTCGTTTCTCTAAATCAACCTCCTCACAATACATAAAAAATTGCTCGTCAAAATGACCAATGTCATCCAACACTTTTCGTGGTACAAATAGTGCTGCTCCTGTTACAAAATCAACATCAATAGGTGTGATGATGTTTTTGTATTTTTCTTTTTTATTTAGTTTTAGTGCTGTGAAAATAATATTTTTTGGCGTTAGGAAAAATCCATATGAATTAGATGGTTTCATATGTATGTCTAACAAAATGCATCCAATGGCACCAACCCTCTGCTCTTTATGTGTGTCCATATAGTTTTTGAATATGTAGGAAGCATCGTTTAATAACACGGTGTCTGGATTAAGAAATAAAATGTATTTTCCTTTCGCTTTAGCTAAACCTAAATTATTAGCACCTCCAAATCCTAAATTCTTTTGGCTAACTATAAGTTGTACCTTATCTTGTAGCTCTTGCCTAATCCTTTTTGCCCCATTATCTGGCGAAGCATTGTCTACCACAATAATTTCGTATAAGGGATTCTTTGTCTTATTAATAATAGATCGTACTGACTCAATTAATAAGTCTGTAGTGTTGTAGTTCACGATGATGAAAGAAATATCTACATTATCTGTTTTAATCATATACTCAACTGTTTATAACGATTATTTTAACATTTCATCACTTGACTGAGTTGTATGTCTTGTTATAAGTGTTAGAACGTATGTGAAAAGGTTCTGCACCAAGTAAAACGTTGTCGTATTTTGCTATCGGATAATTTGTCAATCCATACATCTTAAAAATACAGTATATACCAATGAACGTTACATAGAGACGCTTATTGTTCTGTATGGAGAAACATTGTATCAAATCAATCCAAACTATCCAATATCCAAAACTAAAAAGGTAGGATAGCCTCTGGCTAATCACTTGAAATTCACTGAAGAAGAAAAAGAGAGAATGATAAATAAGGATGCTATTAATAAAAATGTCATTTCCTTTCCTAATACTTCTGAGTTTGTTCATAAAGCAAAAGACTAAGCCACCTGTTAGTAAACGCTCCAAATAACCAATACTTAGTCTGAAGCCAGCATCTGGCATTAAACTCATGTATTCCCCTATTTTGTATTGCAAGTCTGAACTTATGAATTTTGCAACCAATTCTACGATTGATAGAAATACTGGTATATGAAATAAATAGACAATATTCCCCGCTAAAAATATAGATAAATAAATCCACTTGTTGAGTTTGCGATGTAAAAAAAAGTATAGGGGGAAGTAAATCACGGCAGAAATATGAAATGTAAAAGCCACAATGCAAGATAAGAAAAATGGAATTGGTTTCCTCTTTTCTATCCATACAAGTGCATTGGCGACGATGAGAATCGCAATAGAGTTGCGCATCAAGTCCGTTAGTATTCCAAGCCCATTCATGCAGAGACATATGATGATGGCTAATGGAATGTTATTGATATATTTTTTTAAAAAGCTGAAAAGCAATGTAATATCAATGATGCTACAGACGAGAACAAAGAATTGGTAATCATTGTATATAGCCTTACAGCCAAGCATTAGGATAGTGAATCCCATTTCAAAGGGCCAAGAAGAAATGGGTAATTTGAAAAGGTCTATTGGATTATAGTGAAGATATTCAACATAATAAACATTCCAATCATAAAAACAAAAACCACGAAAGCCAAAAAAGAATATTGAAAGAGCAAAGCAAAATATTACGATGCGTCTATGAATAATATCGTTATTATTTTTTTCAAACCAAATAGCGAATATTCCATAAATGCATATCAGTACGAGATATGGAAGTGAATAAATCATTTTTTGTTCCAGTAGCTTTTATACCAGTTCCTGCCGAATAAAACCCAAGCAGCGTCTAACATGCCTCCCAATAACATAAAAACAACAACAACAATTGAACGTGGAGTAGAAGATGCCCTAAGAGGAACTGTAGCTTGTT
>ERZ772969.1655-NODE-1655-length-16233-cov-4.646372_pt1 | contig 16233 bp, 15 predicted proteins | sample MGYA00511676_ERZ772969 | MGnify/ENA primary metagenome ERZ772969 (study PRJEB29015, sample SAMEA2737651) | human gut metagenome | biome: human gut; feature: human-associated habitat; material: faeces | place: China | collected 2012 ... | reverse complement strand
TATTTCATAAGCTTCTGGAAATGATTTTATACCGTTTAACGAGAATTGGGGCGAACATTCCGTTTTACATTTCCGGCACGGGCTGCATGAATACGGTGAAGCTGTTTCTTCTTATCTATACGGCAACCTTTTTGTATAATCTGATGCAGATTAAACTGGCGAATCCGATCGAGCTTTTGCACAGCAAGAGCGCGGGGGAGCGCGAGCCAAAGACGAAGCTTTTGCTGACGCTGCTCGGCCTTGTGACGCTCGGAGCCGGCTATTACATTGCCCTTACGACGACAGATGCGATTTCGGCGCTGACATGGTTTTTCGTGGCGGTACTCCTTGTCATTGTCGGCACTTACTGTCTGTTTACGGCGGGAAGTATCGCGCTGCTAAAGCTTTTGCGCAGAAATAAAAAGTTTTATTACCAGACGAGACATTTCACAACGGTTTCCGGTATGATCTACCGGATGAAGCAGAACGCGGTGGGGCTTGCAAATATCTGCATTCTCTCGACGATGGTGCTGGTGACGGTGTCGACGACGGTCTGTATGTATTTAGGGCTGGAGGACTCGATGAGGTCAGTCTATCCTTCGGAAGTCAATCTCAATGCATATTATACGGCGCTGCCGGAGGATAAACGTGAGGTCGCCAAAGTGGCGGAGGAGGTGCTAAGGGAATCCGGACGTGTGGTCACCGGACGGCGTGAATACTTAAATATGGGGACAACGGTGGTGTGTCAGGAGGATAGATGGACGCCCGTCGGCGTTGGTGCTGGCACGAATTATAACATCAACGACGTCGCCCTGTTTATGGCGATCCCGCGCGCGGACTATGTTGCACTGACCGGACAGGAGGTAGAGCCGCTTGCGGATGGCGAGGCGGCGGTTGCAGGAACGATCCCCTATGAATATGACCGTGTGACGATTGAGCATATCGGATATGAGGTGAAGCAGCACTGTGAGTTCCCGGAGGATGATGCGGAGGGATATATGACGATAACGCAGGGAATGTACTACCTGATCGTGCCGGACGAGGCGGCGATTGGTGAGCTTTTTGCTGCGATACAGAAAAACTGGAAGAATGAGCGTGTGGATCTGTACATCAATTACAATATGGGGTATGACATTGACGGAAATGCTAAGGAGAAGCTTGCGGTGGAGGGCAGGCTTCACGAGGCGCTTTTGGAATGGGAGCAGTCCGGCGAGGAAAAGAGCAGCGGCTACCAGTATGCGCACATGAAGGGGCGCGAGGAGAACAAGCAGTCCTTCTACACGCTTTACGGCGGACTGTTTTTCCTTGGGATGTTCCTTGGCACATTGTTTCTGATGGTGACGGTACTGATTATTTTCTATAAGCAGATCTCGGAGGGGTATGAGGATAAGGAGCGTTTCGCGATCATGGAAAAGGTCGGAATGAGCAATGCGGAGGTCAAAGCGGCAATCCGCTCGCAGGTGCTCTTAGTATTTTTTCTTCCGTTGGCGGCAGCAGTTTTGCATGTGTTCATAGCGTTTCCGATGATTACCGAATTGCTTTCGGCGCTCAATATGATGAATGTTTCTCTGTTTATGGCGTGTGTGGGAGCGACAGCGGTGATCTTCGGAGTGATCTATCTGGCGGTATTTCTGATCACCTCCCGCAGCTATTATAAGATTGTCGGAAATCAGGTTTAGGGGAGGAGCGTTTGGCGCACATTCATCTGTTCTCAGACATGGAGTTGTGGTACAATGGAAACTGGCGTACTGTATCACTCACATTTCGCAGAATGGCTTGCCTGAAAGTGAACGAGACAGTACACTAGGAGCATTGCTTGAAGGCTGCAAGGATATGGGAATAAGCCATTTAAAAAATGCTTTCGACAAGTTGACTGGAAAAGGAGATTTTTATGAGATACCCCAAATATTTGCCAGAGGGAGGCGCCATTGGCTTTGTTGCCCCCTCGTTTGGCTGTAATATTGAGCCGTACCGGTCTGGCTTTGAAAATGCGCAGAGGAAGTTTCGCGAGCTGGGGCATCGGCTTGTGCTTGGACCAAATTGCTATGAGGGAAGCGGGATCGGTATCAGCAACACGCCGCAGGCATGCGGAAAGGAGCTGACGGAATACTATTGCAGCGACGAAAATGATGTATTGATTTCCTGCGGCGGCGGGGAGCTGATGTGCGAGACGATCGGGTATGTGGACTTTGAGCGGATAAAGGAGGCAGAGCCGAAATGGTATGTGGGCTTTTCAGATAATACGAATCTGACATACCTGCTGGCAACGCTTTGCGATACCGCGTCAATCTATGGACCGTGTGCGGCGGCATACGGCATGGAGCCGTGGCATGAGAGCCTGCACGACGCCTATGGGCTGCTGTGCGGCACAAAAAATACTGTGCACGGCTATGAGAAATGGGAGAAGGAGAGCAAAAAGGATGAGGAGCATCCGCTTGAGCCCTATGCGGTGACAGAGCCAAGAAAGCTGCGTGTGTTTTTGCCGCAGGAGCAGAGTGATACGATGGGCGGCGGGAGCACGAGCTGTGGAACGCTGCAGGAATCGGAGCATCCTAATATCCATATGCAGGGGCGTTTGCTTGGCGGCTGCATGGATTGTCTTGTGACACTGCTTGGAACAAAGTACGATCAGACGGCGGAGTTTGCAAAGCGGTATCGGGAGGACGGGATCATCTGGTTTTTGGAATCCTGTGATCTGAATGTGATGGCGATCAGGCGTGCGGTCTGGCAGATGAAAAACGCCGGATGGTTTTCGCATGTGAAAGGATTTTTGATTGGACGTCCGCTCATATTCGGTCAGGAGCTGATGGGACTGGATCAATATCGTGCTGTCTGCGACTTGCTTGGAGAATACGGTGTGCCGGTTGTCATGGATGCAGACATCGGACATCTGCCGCCGATGATGCCGCTTGTGTGCGGCAGCTATGCAGATGTCCGTGTCGCAGGAAATGATATTAGGATTGAGATGGAAACGCGTCTATAGTGACAGATTGATATTCTTGCCTACGCCGGTATTTAAGAGTAGGTCTAAATCGGGACCGTTTCCGGCAGGCAGCGGCTGTGCCGCTGCGGCAGCAGGCGTTATTCCCGCATCGTTGGCGGTAGAGACAGCTCCGCCCTGTGCGCGCTGCGCTTTGTGCGTCTGCTCTGTTAAAATGAGGTTGTCGCTCTGCCGTTCGATTTTTCTCGCACAGGCAGCGGTGCGCTGCATGAAATCGGAGTCCTTAGAAAAAAGCTTTTCAAATTTTGAGAGACTGGCAGTTGAAAAGAGCGAATCGCGGCGAGTGAGCGTGCCGTCATCGTTTACGGTGATGCCCATTTTATCCAGATCGGAGGCATATTCCTTTACAATGGATTTTAACTGCTTATGCGCGCGCTCTAACGTGCGGTCGCTCGAGCCGGAAACGGATGTTAAGGTATTATTGTAGGTTGTGATATAAGCCTTGACCGCGTTTCGGACATCGGCATCATTTTCCTCTGAAAATTCCAGAGTGCCGAGTTTTTTTACAGCGCGGCGCAGCGCCATGCTGTCGGCGAGCGTCAGCTCTGAATTTGTCAGCTGTCTGCGCTTGGACGCAGTTCCTGCGGTGCGGTTGGATGTATAGAAGCTCCGCAGATAAAAATTAGAGCTTAAGCTTGTGCCGATGCCGGCAAAGGTAGTGTTTAATCCCATGGTATCATTCCTCCCATAAATACTATTACTATATGTTTCGGCAGGAAACTGTATATAATTAACCATAGAAATGAAATTTGGAATATGTTATAGTATGGATAAAGAATCCTGCCTGTGAGATCCAAGTGAAACTGGCAGAGACAAAGCATAGAAGGGAATGAGACAGTATGATGGCGATTATCTGGATCGGAGTGATTATTCTATTTGCAGCAATTGAGATTGCGACGGTAGGGCTGACGTCAATCTGGTTTTCGGGCGGTGCACTGGCGGCGCTTGGCGCTTATGCACTGGGGCTTGAATGGCAGTGGCAGTTTGCCGTCTTTGTGGTGGTGACGCTCATTTTGCTTGTGTTCACAAGACCGTGGGCGTTAAGGTATGTCAAGCCGCATCTGACAAAGACAAATTATGAGCAGATGATCGCAGAGCGTGTCTGTCTGACAGAGCGGGTAGATAATCTAAAGCAGACCGGAACGGCAGTTTATAAGGGGCAGGAATGGTCGGCGCGGGCATATGACGGGAATCAGGCGTTTGAGGCGGGAGAGATCGTTACGGTAAAGGAGATTCGCGGAGTCACATTGTATGTGGTGGCAGACGGGAATATGCCGCGGCTGAAAGAAGGAGGAGTGCAGCAATGAAAATCGTATTTTTAGATGCAAAGACGATCGGTGATGATATTGACCTATCCGGTTTCGAGCAGCTGGGGGAGGTCGTAAAATACGAATATTCTACGCCCGAACAGGCACGCAGCCGGACAAGAGACGCGGATGTTATCGTGCTGAATAAGGTTTTGGTCAATGAGCAGACGATCGGAGAGGCTTCGCATTTGAGACTGGTATGCGTGACGGCAACAGGAACAAATAATCTTGATAAAGCTTATCTGGATGAGCGGGGAATCGCATGGCGCAATGTTGCCGGATATTCGACGGAGACAGTGGCGCAGCATACCTTTGCGCTGCTCTTTTATCTGTGGGAGAAGCTTCCTTATTATGATGATTATGTAAAGTCTGAAAAATACATTGCAGATACGATGTTTACGCATTTTGCAAGGGCGTTCCATGAGTTAAACGGCAGGACGTGGGGCGTGGTCGGTCTGGGGGCGATCGGGCGCAGGGTAGCGGATATTGCAGGGATGTTTGGCTGCCGCGTCATCTATTATTCCACCTCCGGCAAGCATGATGCACCCGGCTATGAGCGTGTGGATTTTGATACGCTTCTCGCGCAGTCCGATATAGTGTCGGTGCACGCGCCGTTAGATGCGAATACGGAAAACCTGATGAATGCCGATGCCTTTCGCAGGATGAAGCGTTCCGCGATCTTTTTAAATCTTGGCAGAGGACCGATCGTTGTGGAGGGCGATCTGGCGGAGGCGCTAAAGAGTGGGGAGATTGCAGCTGCGGGGCTGGATGTGCTGACGACGGAGCCGATGACGTCAGATAATCCGCTGCGTGAGATCAAGGACAGCGGAAAGCTCATCATCACACCGCACATCGCATGGGCGAGCGTGGAGGCGCGGACGCGTCTGATGAAGCAGGTGGAGCAAAACATCAGAGAGTTTTTTGATTGATACTTAGCGAGTATGGGAGGTCCGTCAGAGAAAGACAGGATAACAGGTCTTTCTTTGGCGGATATTTTTTGTAAAAAGGATGGCGGAAAAATTGACAAACCTGCGAGTCATGATAAAATAGTGGTTATTATGAAGATAAAATTTTGTTGGAAAAAAGAAAATATCATAAAAGCTGCGGCAGCGCTGATACTGGCGGGAGTTCTTTGTTTTCAGATCGGGATTGCCGCGTATGTGTGGATTGGCTTTGGCGTGCTTTATTTTGGCATTACGGGGCTGGAGTTTTCGGGGAAGCCGAAGCTGTCATGGCTTTGGGCGGTTTTTCTGATTGGAGGCAGCAGTAGCCTTACCGCCTATCTTGTGCAGTATCTGCTGTTGGATGCAGAGCTGCGCGCCAAGATTTCGCAGGAAAAGATGCTTTTGAATATTGTGTGCGCACTGGTAGTCTTTCTGGCAGTGCAGGCGGTCACAAAGCATGCGGGACTTGCCTGTGCGATCTCATATACGCTGCTGATGCTTTTGGCAGGCGTCAATTATTTCGTATATCTGTTCCGCGGAAATGAATTTATTTTCAGTGATTTGAAATCTATCCAGACAGGCTTGTCGGTGGCAGGAAATTATGAATTTGTGCTTGATGACAGGGCGGGCTACGTCATACTTTTGTCGGTGCTGTACGTTGCGCTGGTGCGAAAGCTGCCGCTCACCTTTGAAAAGAGAGGGTGGCCGGCGGCTGTCTGTGTCTCGCTGGCGGTGCTTAGCTGCGTTTATGTCGGAGAGAAAAGCGCGTATCTTGTGACGGAAACGTGGGAGCAGAAGGGAAGCTACCGCAACGGTTATCTGCTTAATTTTGTGCTGAGCATCCGTGACTGCTTTGTGAGCGAGCCGGACGGATATTCGGCGGAGGCAGTAAAAGCGCTTGAGGAGGAGTATGCGAAGAAGGAGAATCAGGCGGAGGGCAAAGAGGAAAAGCCGACTGTGATCGTGGTCATGAGCGAGTCGTATGCAGACCTTAGCGTTGTGGGGGACTTTTCCACGAATCAGGAGCTTACGCCGTTTTATGATTCGCTGACGGAAGATACGATAAAAGGCTATGCCCTTTCCTCGGTGTTTGGGGCAAAGACGCCAAATTCTGAATGGGAGTTTATGACCGGCAATTCCATGGCGTTTTTGCCGGGCGGTTCGGTTATCTATCAGCAGTATATTTCAGATACGCCGACCTCAATAGTCTCCAATCTGAAAAACGAGGGCTATACCTGTGTCGCGATGCATCCATACTACGAGACGGGGTGGAGCAGGAATAAGGTCTACCCGAATATGGGCTTTGATGAGATGTATTTTCTGGAGGATTTTGACCAGACAAAGCTGCTGCGCGAGTATATCACCGACCGGGAACTGTATGAGAGCATTATTGAGCGCTATGAGAGCCGGGCGGCAAATGAGGAGCTGTTTATCATGAGCATCTCTATGCAGAATCATGGCGGCTATACGGAGAAATATGATAATTTTGATGAGCAGGTGCGGATGCTTGGGCTGAATTATCCCGACGTCGACCAGTACCTTTCTTTGGTGCATGAGAGCGATGCTGCGCTGGAATATCTCATCAATTATTTTGAGAATGTGGATGAGCCTGTCGAAATTGTTTTCTTTGGCGATCATCAGCCGAGCCTGTCCGCAAGCTTTTACCCGTATCTCAACGGCAAAGGCTTGTCGGGACTGACGACAGATGAATTGCAGGCGCTCTATACCGTGCCGTTTTTTATCTGGACGAATTATGAGAGCGACGAGGAAACGGTAGAGATCACAAGCTTAAATTTCCTTTCGTCAATGGCGCTTGAGCGGGCGGGACTGCCGCTTTCGGCGTACGATCGGTTTTTGCTTGCGCTTAGGGAGGAGATTCCGGCGATTAATTCCCGCGGCTACTATTCCAAATCGAAGGGAAAATTTCTTCATCTGGAGGATGCAGTGGGAGAGGAGGCAGAATGGCTTCTAAGATACGAGATACTTCAATATAATAATATGTTTGATAAGAGGGATCAAAGCGAGATATTTTTTCCCTATTTGAAAGAGGAGGAGTCGTAGGAACAGCAGAAAGAGGGGCTGCAGATCGCGGAGCCGGAGACAAAATCCGGCGCATGGTTTTTATTTGCCGGGAAAATTTGTTCATGGATCGCAGTTGGAAGGAAGGATAACATGAAAAGAAAATACGAAACAATTATTTTTGATATGGACGGAACGGTGCTTGACACCCTAGAGGACCTCACCGATGCCGTCAATTATGCCATGCGTAAAATGGAGCTGCCGGAGCACTCCATTGACGAGGTGCGCGAGTTTGTTGGAAACGGCGTGTATCGTCTGATGGAGCGCTCCGTGCCGGACGGTGCGAAAAATCCATGCTTTGCGGCGGCGTTTGCAGCGTTTAAGGAATATTACGGATTGCATTGCAACGATAAGACACGGGCGTATGACGGGATTTTACCGCTTCTGCGTGAATTAAAAAGAGACGGCTATGCACTGGCGATTGTCTCTAATAAGCTGGATAGTGCGGTCAAAGAGCTGGCGGAGCTTTATTTTGAGGGGATCGTTCCGGTTGCGATCGGTGAGACGGAGGGTGTTGCAAAAAAGCCGGCGGCTGATATGGTTTATCAGGCGTTAAGCGAGCTTGGAATGCCAAAGGAAACGGCTGTTTATGTGGGTGATTCTGAGGTTGACGTTATGACGGCGAAAAATGCCGGACTGCCGTGTATCTCTGTTTTATGGGGCTTCCGCAGTGAGGAATTTCTGCGGAGCTGCGGCGCCGGACTGTTTGTGAAAACGCCGGAGGAGATCGGGGAGCTTTTGAAGTCATGTGAAGGAAAATAAGTATAATATTCCTCTGTTTACAGATACTATTTCCAGAATTGGAAAGTAGAGTAAATGGAACAAAAAGGAAATAATAACTGAAAGAAATCCAGTTTTGTGTTGACAGTGTATCTTTCGGTATAATATAATATAAGTACAGAAAATTGTACGTTTTATCCTTGGAGGTGAATCCTATGTTAGCAGTTAATTATACAGAATTAAGGGGAAATATGAAAGAATGCATGGACAAAGTCTCTGATGATTTTGAAACACTTATTGTTACGCGCAAAAAAAATAAAAATATCGTGATGATATCAGAAGAAACATATAATAACATGATTGAAAATATGCATCTTATGGGGAATCAGACTAACTATAAATGGCTCATGGAGTCAAAAAAACAATTGGAAGATGGTTCTTTTCAGATGAAAGAACTAATTAAGGTTACTGGAGATGAATAAGGTTTTTACAGAAAACGGTTGGGCTGATTATATCTACTGGCAAACCGGAGATAAGAAAACATTGAAAAAAATCAACAAGCTCATTGAAGATGTCTGTAGAAACGGAAATTCCGGTCTCGGAAAACCGGAACCATTGTTAGGTGATTTAGCCGGATTTTGGAGCCGAAGAATTAATGAAAATGACAGATTGGTTTATAAAATTGATGGACAGAATGTATATATTATTTCATGCAGATATCATTACGCAGATCACTAATAAAACGTATAAAATCCCTTCATTTACAGATACTATTTCCAGAATTGGAAAGTACAGTAAATGGAGGATTTTTTATATGAAAGCAACAGGAATTGTCAGAAGAATAGATGATCTCGGAAGAATCGTTGTCCCAAAAGAGATCCGGCGGACGTTAAGGATCCGGGAGGGAGATCCGCTTGAGATATTTACCGACCGGGAGGGGGAGATTATTTTAAAGAAATATTCTCCGATCGGGGAGCTGGGGCAGTTTGCGGGAGAGTATGCTGAGAGTCTTGCGCAGACGACGGGGCATCTGGTGCTGATCACCGACTGCGATCACATCATTGCAGCGTCGGGAAACGGCAAAAGAGAGTTTGAGGGGAAGCCGATCAGCGCGCAGCTTGAGTCTGCGATCGGAGAGCGGAGAAGCTTTCTTGCCTCCAAGGATGATTCCGCTTTTATCCGGTTATCGGCAGATGACGGAGGAGCCTATCATCATCAGGCAGTCAGCACGATCATCTGTCAGGGGGATGCGATCGGCGCCGTGGCGCTCTGTTCGAAGGAAGAAACAAAGATGACGGAGACGGAGAGTAAGCTTGTGGCTGCCGCGGCCGGATTTTTGGGCAGACAAATGGAACAGTAGGAATTTGGAGCTGCTGGCAAAAGAATTGTCAGCAGTTCTTGTATAATCCGGCGTGAGCGTGTAAAATAAAACATAGAAAATATGTTTGGATGAATGGGGAGAGTCATGTGAGATTTATACATATTTCCGACGTCCATCTTGGCGTTGTGCCGGATGCGGGACGGTCATGGAGCGGCAAACGCAAACAGGATATTTGGGACTCCTTTGCGCAGGTCATTTTAACGGCGCAAAAGGAGCAGCCGGAGTTTTTATTTATTACGGGGGATCTTTTTCATGGGCAGCCGTTAAAGAAGGAGATCAAAGAGGTGGACGCGCTGTTTCGTCTTATTCCAAGGACGCGCGTTATGCTTGTGGTGGGCAACCATGATTACCTGAGAGAGAAGTCATACTATCTGACTTACCCATGGGCAAAGAATGTGTATTTGTTCCGGCGCGAGGAAATCGATTGCTTTGAATTTCCTGAGCTTCGGACGGCGGTTTACGGATGCAGCTATTGGCATCGGGAGATCAGAGAGCGGAAATATGATGCGGCTTTTCCGAAGGAGGACGGCTGGCTTCATATTTTGCTGGCGCACGGCGGCGATGAGCGGCACATTCCGTTTGCGGCGGAAACGCTGGTGCGCAATGGCTTTGACTATGTAGCGGCAGGGCACATTCATAAGGGCGGCTGGCTGGCAGAGGGCAGGGCGGTCATGGCAGGAAGCCTTGAGCCGACTGACAGAAATGATACGGGAATGCACGGCTACTGGATGGGGAGCCTGACCAAGGAAGGCGCAGAGACGGTATTTTATCCGATCAGAAAATGTGAATATTGCCATGAGACGTATGAGGTCAATGCCGATACGACAGAGCGTGAGATTACTGCGTGGGTGCAGGAGCTTTTGGAGAAGCGGCCGGCATATCAGTATTTTTGTCTGACGCTTGCGGGGACCAAAGACCCGGAAATCATCTATGACCTGCGTGAGCTGCGCGGTCTTGACCGTATTGTGGAGATCAAAGAAGAGCTTAAGCCTGCGCATGATTATGACAGGCTTTTGGAGGAGCATGAGGATTCGATTCTCGGCGCTTATATCAGAAGGATGCAGCGGCAGGGAACGGATGAGCTGACGGAGCGGGCGCTTGCCTACGGTGTAAACGCGCTTTTGGGCTATGAGCTGTAGGGCGGCGCTGCGCCGGATCAATCCGGCGGGAGTTTGGAGACAGAGAACAGATGCAGATAAGGGAAGCAGAGATTTTTAGTTTTGGAAAGCTGATGAATAAAAAGATAACATTTGCTCCGGGGATCAATGTTATCTATGGAGCAAATGAGGCGGGAAAAACAACGCTGCACGATTTTTTGACTGCCATGCTGTTTGGTATGGAAAAGGGCAGAGGCAGGGGAAGCGCGGTGAGCGGCTACCGCCGCTATGAGCCGTGGCATGCGCCGGCATATTACAGCGGTGCGCTCCGCTTTGCGGTCGGCGGACGTCCGTTTTATCTGGAGCGGAATTTTTATCATAGAGAAAAACGGGAGATTTTGCGAAATGAGGCGGATGGCGAGGAGCTTTCGGTTGCCTACGGCGATCTTACCATGCTGCTTGGCGGCATACATAAGGAAACCTTTGTAAATACCTGTGATATTCCCCAGTCGGGAGCAGCGACGGGAAAGGAGCTTTCCGATGCGCTGGCAGAATATTTATCTGATGCGGCGGAGAGCGGCAATGCGGGCTTTCGGGTGACGCAGGCGGTGGAGAAGCTGCGGGAAAAGAAACGTAAGCTTGCAGCAGAGCAAAAAAATCTGCAGGAGGAGCGGGAAGAACGTATCCGGGCGCTTCGCGCGGAGCAGGAATGGCTTGCGCGGGATTACCAAAAGCTGCAGGAGGATTTAAACGATGCACGGGGGAAGCTTCCGAAAGAACCGGTGTCAGAGCCAGGGCAGGTTATTCGACTGCCGGAGCAGACGGATCCGCTGTCCCGGCAGGAACGCAGCGGGAAATTGTTTTTGGCGGCGTGCGGACTGCTTGCGGGGATGGTGCTGCTGCTGTTGATTGGGCGAAGCCTTCCGGCTGCGGGGTCCCTCCTGCCCTTTGGGGCAGGTGCGCTTGGGTTTCTTGCCTTTTTTCTTTTTGTGTATGCTGTTGTCTGCCGCAGGAGAGAACAGCGAAGGGAGCAGGCAGGGGAAACGGTACAGCCGGCAGAGGAGCCACAGCAGGCGGCGCAGGTGCAGCCGGCGGAGGAACTGCTTTTGCTGCTGGAGGAGTCTCTTGCGGAGAAGGAAACACGTTTCTATAATATCGGAGAGCAGCTTAAGGAGCTTGAAGTACCGGGAGATGCGGAGCGTGAGCTGCAGCGTGAGATAGCTGCGGCAGAGCTTGCGGCATATGAGATTTTTACTCTTTCACGCGAGGAGTTTTACGAGGAGGCGGGCGATACCTTAAACAGTGAGGTATCGCGCCTTGTTTCTGCGTTCACGGGAGGCGCTTATGACAGCGTCCGTGTGGATGAGAGCGGCGTTCTATGGGCAAAGACGGAGGGAAAAGAGGTGACGCCGGAGGCGTTAAGCCGCGGCACACTGGAGCAGTTTTATCTGGCGCTGCGTCTTGCGGCGGGGCGGGTTGTGACGCGTGAGGAGGCAATGCCTGTTTTTTTGGACGATGCGTTTGTCATGTATGATGATCAGCGGCTTGCACAGACGCTGCGGGTGCTTGCGAGTCTTGGCGATCAGGTGCTTTTGTTTACCTGTCAGAGGCGTGAGGAGCTGCTTTTATGTGAGCTTGGTATTGATTATTATAAAATTGACATAGGAAATTAGGGAAAGAGGTGTGTCTGTTGACAGAAAAAAAGAAAAAGCATAAGCATAAAAAATTTCGTAAATTCCGCATTTTCTTCAAAATACAGCTCGCGCTCTTTTTGCTGCTGATGGCGGGCGGTGTATACTACCTGTACAGTACCTACGGACCGGAGGTGCGCGCGCTTAAGACGGAGGCGGAAAAGCTGGTGCGTGAGTCTTCGACAGAGACCTTTCGCGGCAGTCAGACGAGCCTTGTGTATGCCGCCGACGGGAGCGTTATTTCCACCTTAAAGGGTACAAAGGAATCGTACTACCTGATGTACGAGGAGCTCCCGGCGGATGCAGTGGATGCGATCGTCAGCATCGAGGACAAAAAGTTTTACCACCATGACGGGGTTGACTACCGTGCGCTTTTGCGGGCGTTTAAGGCGATGCTTGAGAATGGAAGGGTCACGCAGGGGGGAAGCACGATCACGATGCAGCTGGCGCGTAATATTTTTATTTCGCAGGAGAAAACGTGGCAGAGAAAGGTGGAAGAAATTTTTATTGCGCGGGCGCTGGAGAAGAAATATACAAAGAATGAGATCATAGAGTTTTATCTGAACAATATTTATTTCGGGCATGGGTATTACGGCATCCAGTCGGCGAGCAGGGGCTATTTTAGCCGGAGCGTGGAGGAACTGAGTCTGTCGCAGATTGCTTTTTTATGTGCGATTCCAAATAATCCGACACTTTATGATCCGCTGACTAATATGGAGAATGCGCTTGCGCGCCGGAATCGGATTCTGGAAAATATGGCGGAGGACGGGAAACTCTCGGAGAGTGAGTATATTTCTGCCGCCACGGAGGAGATGATCCTAGAGCGCGCCGAGGTTGCGGAGAAGAATGACTATGTGGAGACATATGCGTATTACTGCGCGACACGGGCGCTGATGGAGCAGAGCGGATTTGTATTCCGGTATTCCTTCGCTACCGAGCAGGAGCGGGCAGCATATGATGAAAGCTATGATGCGCTCTATGCAGAGTGTCAGCAGAAGCTTTACACGGGCGGCTACCAGATTTATACATCGTTTGATCTTGCGCTTCAGGAGGAGCTTCAGCAGACGGTTGATGATGCGCTTTCCCGCTTTTCGGACGTCAACGAGGAGGGCGTTTATGAATTGCAGGCGTCTGCGGTGTGCATCAATAATGAAACAGGCTTTGTGCAGGCGATGGTAGGAGGACGGAAACAGGATTTTGCCGGATATACGTTAAACCGTGCATATCAGAGCTTCCGCCAGCCGGGCAGCGCGATCAAGCCGCTAATTGTGTATACGCCGCTGTTTGAGCAGAATTATACGCCGGAGAGTGTGGTTGTGGACGAGCCGATTGAGGATGGACCGAGAAACGCAAACGGCGCTTATATTGGCGAGACCACCGTTCGTACGGCAGTTGAGAAATCGATCAACACGATCGCGTGGAGAATGCTGGAGCAGTTGTCGCCGGAGAAGGGGCTTTCCTATTTAAAGGAGATGAATTTTGCAAGGCTGGATGCACAGGATTATCGCCCGGCGGCAGCGCTCGGCGGTTTTACAAACGGTGTGTCGGCGCTTGAGATGGCGGCTGGCTATGCGGCGATCGCCAATGACGGAAAATATCGTGTGCCCACCTGCATTGTAAGGATTCTGGATGCCTCCGGAAATGAGGTATACGTTTCTGCGCAGGAGGAAAAGCAGGTTTACAGACAGAACGCAGCGCGTATGATGACGGACGTTTTGACGGGCGTATTCAAAAACGGTACTGGAAAAGGTCTGGGGCTTAAGGATATGCCGTGCGCCGGAAAAACGGGAACGACAAATGATCAAAAGGACGGCTGGTTTGCGGGATATACGAGATATTACACGACGAGTGTCTGGGTAGGATACGATATGCCGCGAAAGCTGGAGGGATTGATGGGCTATACATATCCGGGAGAAATCTGGCAGAGCTTTATGGAGCAGGCGCATAAGGGGAAGGAGCCGTTGGACTTTCTTCCGTATGCGCAGATGTCAGACGACTTTTTGGAGCAGACTGATCCGCAGACACCGGAGGGTGATGAAGCAGAGCCTCCGGGGGAGGCCGTGCCGGAAGGGGGAGAGGCTCCGATTTCCGTGCCGGAGGGTGATGAAGCAGAGAGCCCGGAGGAAGACGCGGAGGCAGGGATGACGGACGGCAGTCTGCCGCAGAATTGACAGAAGGAGCATAACACGTTATCATAAAATCATCATGACAGATGTGTGATAAGAAAAAAGAACAGGAGCTGGGAAGATGAAGAAATATGCGTTTGGAGTAGATATTGGGGGAACGACCTGTAAGATAGGGCTGTTTGATACAAGCGGCAGACTTCTGGATAAATGGGAGATCCCCACAAACAAGGAAAATCGGGGAGCCGGCATTCTTTCTGATGTGGCGGCAGCTGCGGAGGCTAAGCTTGCCAAGGAAGGGATTGGAAAGGATGATGTGCAGGGAATCGGTGTCGGCGTTCCGGGGCCTGTCAACAGTCAGGGCGTTGTGAGCGGCTGTGTCAATGTCGGCTGGGGAACGGTAGATGTGGAGGCAGAGCTTGGCAGTCTGACAGGACTTGCGGTCAAGGCGGGGAACGATGCAAATGTAGCTGCGCTTGGTGAGATGTGGCAGGGAGGTGCAAAGGGCTGTAAGGACGTTATCATGGTGACGCTTGGCACGGGCGTTGGCGGCGGGATCATTGTGGACGGAAAAATCGTGGCAGGTTTTGACGGAGCGGGCGGTGAGATTGGTCATATTACGATCGATCCGGCAGAACAGGAGACCTGTAACTGCGGACGCCGCGGATGTCTGGAGCAATATACCTCTGCAACAGGGATCGTTCGCCTCGCAAAGAAAAAGCTTGCGGCAGATGCACGGGAAACCGCACTTAGAAATCATGAGCCGCTGACGGCGCGTGACATTTTTGATGAGGCAAAGGCAAAGGATGCAGTCGCGCTTGAGCTTGTGGACGAGGTCTGCAAAATTTTGGGCGCAGCGCTTTCAAATATTGCGTGCGTGGTGAATCCAGAAGTTATCGTAATTGGCGGCGGCGTATCAAAGGCGGGGGAGATTTTGACCGAGCGCGTGCAGAAATATTATAAAGAGGCGGCGTTCCCGGCATGCAGGGAGACAAGATTTGCATTGGCGGGACTTGGAAATGACGCGGGCATGTATGGCTGTGTGCAGCTGCTGCTTGGATAGTGGAACAGATCAGATGCATTCTGTAAAGCAACAAGGGGTAGAGGAAACGGTTACTCAAAGAAAGAATATCATTGTGTATAGCTTTCTCTGGCGAAGCGTGAAGAAATGAGAAAAATTGAAATTATTAAGCTTATTGCTGCGCTTATGATAGGTGCATTTTTAGGTTTTTTCTTATTGGAGCGTGGATTAAGCAGTGGAGATTTATCGAAAATAATATTGTTTTTTGTCTTATGCGTGATAGCTGGTTTTATTTTAGGGAATATCGGAAAAAGAGAGCCGTAGAGGGCTCTCCTTTTTGAATTAGTAGAAGATTGCAGGTGATTTTGTAAAGGCATCAAAATATGCATCATAGGCAGTTTTAATTGCAGCAGCTATATTACTTCGTACGACAAGCTCATAAGAGGCTGCAATTTCGCATTCTTTTGTATTTATGGTATCAACAGCGGACGTCAAATTGTTAATGACTACAAATGAATTTTAGCATATTGCAAAACAAATGTTAAGTGTGAAAGGGGGTATAGAAAATGGAGATGCTTAATATTGCGCTGCTTCAGATTGCGCCGGGCGATTCTTTAGGAGAGAATCTGGAAAAGGGAATCGATGCCTGTAGGCAGGCAAAGAAAAGGGGGGCAGATATTGCGCTCTTTCCTGAGATGTGGAGTAATGGCTATCGGATTTATGATCGTCCGACGGCAGAGTGGCAGGCAGAGGCGATTGCGGCGGACGATGCCTTTGCAGAAAGCTTTGGCGCTCTTGCGAAGGAGCTTTCGATGGCGATCGGCGTGACATTGATGGAGAGTAGTCTCGGAAACACAATGCATAAAGGATGAGATTTTTGCATACAGGGC
>ERZ772969.1640-NODE-1640-length-16338-cov-4.521341_pt1 | contig 16338 bp, 18 predicted proteins | sample MGYA00511676_ERZ772969 | MGnify/ENA primary metagenome ERZ772969 (study PRJEB29015, sample SAMEA2737651) | human gut metagenome | biome: human gut; feature: human-associated habitat; material: faeces | place: China | collected 2012 ... | reverse complement strand
GATAGGGGAAGATAAAAAATGGGAAAGTATTTTGGGACTGACGGCTTCCGTGGTGAAGCTGGCATCATTCTGACCGCTGACCATGCCTACAAGGTCGGCCGTTTTCTGGGCTGGTACTACAACGCCCTGCGCGAGCGCAACGGCAACAACGAGCCTGCACGCATCGTTATTGGCAAGGATACTCGTCGCAGCTCTTATATGTTTGAGTACAGTCTGGTTGCTGGTCTGACCGCTTCTGGTGCAGATGCTTATCTGCTCCATGTCACCACCACTCCTTCCGTAGCGTACATCGCTCGCGTGGATGACTTTGACTGCGGCATCATGATCTCTGCCAGCCACAATCCGTACTATGATAATGGTATCAAACTAATTGACTGCTACGGAGAAAAGATGCCGGAAGAAACTCTGCTGCTGGTAGAGGACTACATTGACGGCAAGCTCCATGTGTTCGACCAGGACTGGCCGGAACTGCCCTTTGCTCATCGTGAGCATATCGGCTGCACTGTGGACTATGTGGCAGGTCGTAACCGCTACATGGGCTACCTGATCTCTCTGGGCATCTACTCCTTCAAGGGTGTCAAGGTCGGTCTGGACTGTGCGAACGGTAGCTCTTGGAACATTGCAAAGTCCGTCTTTGATGCACTGGGCGCAGATACCTACGTCATCAACAACAAGCCCAATGGTCTGAACATCAACAACAATGCCGGCTCCACTCACATCGAGGGATTGCAGAAGTTCGTTGTGGAGAAAGGCTTGGACGTTGGTTTCGCCTATGATGGTGATGCAGACCGCTGCCTTTGTGTGGATGAAAAGGGTAATGTTATTACAGGCGACCATATTTTGTATATTTACGGCTGCTATATGAAGGAGCGCGGTAAACTGCTGACCAACACCGTTGTTACAACAGTTATGTCCAACTTTGGTCTGTACAAGGCGTTCGACGAGCAGGGCATCGGCTATGCCAAGACTGCCGTTGGCGACAAATATGTTTATGAATACATGGCTAAGAACGGCTGCCGCATCGGTGGTGAACAGAGTGGCCATATCATCTTCAGCAAGTACGCCAGTACGGGTGATGGTATCCTGACGAGTTTGAAAATGATGGAAGTCATGCTGGCTAAAAAGAAGCCGATGAGCGAATTGGCAGCACCGCTGAAGATCTATCCGCAGGTTCTGGAGAATGTTCGCGTGACGGATAAGAAAGCTGCACAGAGCGATGAGGCTGTGCAAACAGCAGTAAAGAAAGTGGCCGAAGGACTGGGGGATACAGGCCGGATTCTGGTTCGTGAATCCGGCACGGAGCCTGTGGTGCGTGTGATGGTGGAAGCCCCTGATCACGATACTTGTCAGAAATATGTTTCTGAAGTTGTCGATGTGATTCGTGATAGAGGATATAGTCTGTAAATTGAAAATAGCCTACCAGAAAATAAGCATTTATTAAGCGTAATATTGAAACAGCCTTATCAGAGTGCTATACTAAAATTACTATAATTTTCTGGAGGTTATTTATTATGCCCAGAACAAAAGGTAGCAAGAATAAGCCCAAAACTGTGACTGCTGATTTTGCAACGCAGATTGCAGAAAAGCAGTCCGCAAAGGAAACACTCTCTGCTGAGATTGCATCCATCACTGCAAACATTGACACTTTGAAAGCTGACCTGAAAGAGAAGAAGACTGCTCTGAAGAAGGCCGAAAAAGAAGTGGTAACGCTGGAAGCGAAGAAGGCAAAGGCAGATGCTAAGGCTGCAGAGGAAGAGAAAAAGGCAGAAGTAGAATCCGTCCTGAAGAAGCTGCTTGCCGAAGGCATGAGTGCTGATGAAATTCTCGAAAAACTGAAATAACACGAAAAACCCGTGATGGACAGGCATAACGCACCGTCCATTACGGGTTTTAGGGTTTTAGGGTTATAAGAACATAAGCTCATCCGGCGCGGCCACATCAAAACTGAAAATGTGCCGGAAGGTTGAACTGTTTAATAAACGCATGGTGCTGGGCGTGATAGTGACGCAGATCGTACCCCAGATGATGCAGCTCAAGAAGTTTTACCATCACCAGATTGAGGTGAATCCGTTTGGCTACAGAGATTTGCGCAGCGTCTAACCCGCGCTTCGTCATTTGATAGACTTCATCACTGTCCAGCATCAGGTGGGATGTGAAAGCGTTATGCTCGTAAAGAAGGATGTGCTTGTCCTTAATGGTCAGAAACTTGTCCAGGGTATGCAAGTCCATAAGCAGCTGATGCTCCAGATAATGCCCCAGCGCATAGCCGCACACCATCTGCTTCGTCTGTTTGTCCAGCTGGCGATTGATAAGGATCAATGGCTTATCAAAATAGAGCGAAAGTAAACCCAACATATCTTTAATGCGGGATGTTTCACTGATGTCCAGACTGCAACTGCGCGCAATCTGTTTGATGTTGCGAGTTCCGGCATTTTGGACAAGTTCGTTGGCGGCTTGGTGAATAAATGCAGAATCCATAATGTGATCTCCTTCCGGGGATAGCATAGTGAATAGAACAGTGGTTCACAGGTTCATTATTCGTTCCTTTTCTCGTTTTTGTTCTCGGTACTTAAAATAGGCTTTGTGCATTTCATACATGATGCCGTCCATATCCTGCGGGGTCAACTCTCCGCTGGCAAATAGCTCAGTAAGCTCAAATGCGAGATGCTGGGCTTCTATTTTGCCCTTTTTTCCGTAGGCTTCGGCGGCACGTTCGATAAATAAAGACTGATCCGGCTGTAAATAGGTCAGAGGTACATGGAATATATCGGCCATCTTTTCAAGCATTTCAATACTGCGAGGGTAGCGGCCATCACGCTCCCATCCGATGATCGTTCTTTTGTTGATACCCAGACATTGTGCCAATTCGTCCTGTGTTAAAGAATGCTTCTTTCGTAGATCGCGAACTTTCTCTCCAAATTTCATGTTTGCAACCTTTCTATGACGTAGTTATCGTGCTGTAACAATGTACAAAGGAATTTGTAAATATTCAATCTGAAAGATGCAACGAATTTTCACATTTTCCTCTTGACACGGCGGCACGACTTGCTTATAATATATGCTATATTCTATCATCTTTTGGATTATTATACCGTAAAAATCGTAAATATGCAAGCCGAAAAAGGTGAAAAAAGAGCGGAAGTTCAAAAGGTGAAATTGAATAGAAGAAAAAAGAAACCTAAACCAACACAAAGGAGGCCGTGAGAAGATGAGCAACGGAGAACATGAAATCCGCACCCCAAAGGGGCTGCGGATCGGGAATCGCAGTGTCGTTGATGGAAAGAATATGCTTCAGATCAAGCGTGGTGGCTGTGAAGATTATATTTCTGCTGAATCTCTGGTGGAGTGCATTCACGGCCTTCCCGTGAAGAGTATCGAATTTTTCACAGCAGAGAACCAACGGAAAGAAGCCTGAAGCAGAGTGCTTCATCGACACTGAAAGCGCAGAGGCGGAATCTTAGGCGGCACCTGGTTAGCCGACCAGCTCCACCAGACGTTCTTTTGGGTCTACAATATAATATCTGTTTGTTAGAGCGATACCGTAGCAATATGTGATATAGGCCGGAACAGAATGAGCGAATGCAGCGCAGTAGTGCGCCTGTGAGTAACTCATCCTGTTCCGGTTTTTTTTAATTTTTTTTTCAAAAACACCTTGCGAAATGCCCTTCCAGCAATTCTATATATGAGAGACTAAACATCACACCTTAAAAGTGAATCATGAAATAGCGATGCAGTAGGAGAAGTCTTAGACTTCCCGTTCAAAAAAAAACGGGTAAGTCTGGGACAACTTTTGCTGCATTTTTTGTTTCAGACCGCCCGCAGCCAAAAGGCAGAAAGGTGGACATTATGATGACATTCAAGGAACTGAAAAAGCTTGTTAAACTTCCTTTGTACAAGGAACAGCGTGTTCCCACCGTGAAGGCTCTTGAGGAATCTGGCGTGTCGGTGGTAGCCGAGAAGATTCTGGAAAATCATGGAAGCATCAGTGTCTACCAAAATGGTTATGTGATTTACAGGGCGCATAAAAGAGTGACCGTTTTCTCGCTTCGTAACTGCGTACATTATAAATATGATGCATTGGAAGGTGCGGGGCATCACATTGAGGAAGAGGAATTTGATGAATACGAGTGGCACATCCGGCTGGTTCTGGAAGGCGAGGATCGTATTTTCATGAATTACGAAATCATTCAGGGAAAATGGATGCCATCCCGTGAGGACAGGGAGTATAGGGAAGAAATCCTAGAGGGAGTCGATGAAGCAGTGAGTACACTGGAAAGAATGATAAGTGAGGAAAGAGTGGAAGAGCTGCTCTCTACTTTGACTGATTTGCAGAGAAAGGTCGTCCACACTCATCTGTTTCATGGTCTGTCTTTCACAGAGGCAGCGAAACACCTTGGCATGACCCGCCAGAATCTTACCGGAATTTATAACGCAGCAATTTACAAGATACAGAAAAAGCACTTCCGGGCATTGTGCAGCTGATAACCTATACATAATCAAAAGATGAGCCGTCCAATCACAGAAAACACTCTGAATTGGGCGGCTCAAAAATTTTTTTGAATTTTTTGAAAACACCTTGCGAAATAGCCCTTCTCCGATTCTAGGAGTGAGAGGACACAAAAAATCTCCATCCAAATCGGAAAGTTCATGAAAAGTTCAAAAATTTTTTTGAAAACACCTTGCGAAATGACCTTTCTCCGATTCTAAGGATGAGAGGACAATACAAAACCTCTCACATGAACCTTGAAAATTGAATAAGCCATCCCAGAGAGATACTTCTGATATTGAATGTGCATCCTGCGTGTCTTGTCAGAGAAAACGCCGCTGAAATATGGGGCAGGAACGGGCTGGGGCAGAATGGCAAAGCTCAAATAACAGCAGATACAATGCGGCGGAGTGTCGGAAGATGCTCCGTCGTAAGAATGTACTGTTATTTATAATAGTGCAAATCTACCAGAGGGGAGGTGATGAATCTACATGAAATACCCGTATTTCAGAGGTCTGGAAGCAGACCGATATAGTTTTTACCGTGTGCCGAAAGCGCTCATCAAGGTAGACCTGTTTGAAAAGATGTCCGGCGATGCAAAGCTGCTCTATGCGGTCTTGCTGGATCGGATGAATCTTTCGCTTAAAAATGGCTGGCAGGACGAGAATGGAAATGCCTACATCATCTGTACGATAGATGAGATCATGGATTCGATTCGATGTGCCAGACAAAAGGCGGTCAAACTGCTGGATGAGCTGGAACACGAATATCAGCTTATTGAGCGGCGCAGGCAGGGCTTGGGAAAGCCGAACCTGCTCTATGTGAAAGACCTCTATGCGGGACTTTCACAATCGAACTACTGGAAGTATGAAAATCAAACTTCTGGTGGTTTGAAAAGCGAACTTCCGGGAGTATGGAAATCAAACGGAAGTAAGACTGATATAAATAATACTGATAGTAGTGAAACTGATCTTATCTATTCCGCACCGTATGGGGAAAACACAGCGAAAGAGATGCGGGAAGATGAAAGGTATCGCCTCTATTTTCAAGACAAGCTGGAAATCCCAATCTTAGATAAGAACTTCCCGCATGACCGGGAAATCCTGATGGAGATTCTGGAACTGCTTGTGGAAACCGTGACCAGCAGAAAGAAGTTCCTGCGCATTTGCGGGGAAGAAAAACCGAAAGAGGTGGTCAAAAGCCGCCTGATGAAGCTGGATTCCATGCACATCCAGTATGTGATGGAATGCCTGAAAAGCAATACCACACAGGTACGAAACATCAAACAATATCTGCTCGCCACACTGTATAATGCTCCGACCACGATTGACAGCTATTACGCTGCACAGGTCAGACATGATTTCGGATGGGGCGGCAGAAGCAATTAAGGAGGACGATGCAATGAGCGTGTTTTTTATGGATTTCGATATGGCTCCCTCGGTGATCTGGGCGAGAGATCTGTACGACCAGATGCAGATTCAGAGTGACTTCCGCAAGTGGTTCCCCCGGATGTGCCAGTATGGATTTGTGGAGGGCCGGGATTATGAGTTCGTTCCCCGTGTCCGCCCGCAGGATGAGGGCGGGCGCACAGTTCAGCGGTATGTGAAAGACTACCGGATCACGCTGGAGATGGCAAAGCAGTTGTACAAGCTCCATCACTTTCACAAGAATGGCTGCTTCCATCCCTGCACGGAACCGAATTGCAGGGAAACGGATCACTGGATGCAGGCAATCATTGAACTGCTGCATCAGCATAAGTGTAAGAGCCACGCGCCGCCGAAGCGTTTTTACGAATCACAGCCGCCCGATTCGCTGGTGACAACGACACAGATCGCAAAAGAGTACGGCTGTGGTGCAAAGGTGTTCAATCGTCTGCTCTATCTGCACGGTATCCAGTACCGGGCCAATAACCAGTGGGTGCTGTATGCAAAGCATCAGGACAAGGGCTATACGGCAAACCTTGTTTTCCGGCTCCATCGGAGTGATGGCAGTGCAGTGGAAAAGCTGCATACGGCATGGACGCATAAAGGCAGGAAGTTCCTGTACCACGAACTGAAACAGCGTGGGATTCTTCCGATGGCAGAACAGGAGGGTTGAGCCTATGAACTTTACGAATAGCCCGTTTGAGCGTATGATGCGCCAGCGTCCGGGGACGGACAGTGACCATCCCTGCATTTCCTGCCGACACCGCAGGGAGTGCGGCTACATGATGCACCAGTGCAGAAAGAAGTTCCGCTCGGTCTTTGGCGATACGGCTCCTCCGGCATCAGGCACGGTCGGTGTCTGATGCCGTTTGGATAAACCTACAAACCGGAAAGGAGGGAGCAGGTGCAGGATGAAGTAAACGAAAAAACGATGGCATTGTGCATCAAAGGCGGAAAAATCTCGGCGCAGATTCTGAAAACGGCATTGATGAAGCTGCTGGCAGAAATCGAGAAGAAGAAACAGCAGTCGAAGAAGATGGGAGGGCAGAACCGATGTAAGAGAGGAAAGCAGAGCATCAAGAGCCTGCAACAGAGCGGCGCACAGCTTACCAATATCGTTGTCACGGACAATAACATCAAGTCGTTTGACCGGGTAGCCCGGAAGTACGGCATTGATTATAGTCTGAAAAAGGCAGAAAAAGAGGGTAAGACCGAATATCTGGTCTTTTTCAAGGCAAAAGATGTGGATGTTATGACGGCAGCGTTCAAGGAATATACCGGAGTTTCGCTGAAAAAGGAGCAGCGGCAGTCCATTCGCAAGAAGTTGGAGCAGGCAAAGGAGCGTGTGGCTAAACACCGGGAGATCACCAAGGAAAAGACGAAAGACAGAGGGCAGGTGCGATGAGCCAGAAAACGACCGCACAGAGTAAACGTCCGCGCAAAGCCCCCTCCAACCAGACAGGTGGAACGGTATGGGGCAAGAAAGCAGCGGCGGCAATCAGCGGAAAGATGCAGTCGGCAGATGTGAAGAAGCTGATCCTGCTGAATTTTCCGTACATCATCGCCTTTTACATGGTGGAGAAAGCCGCATGGCTGTACCGCTACTGTAATGGCGATACTATCGTGGACAGGCTGATGGTTCTTTTCATGAACTTTGGTCTGGCCTACAAAAGTTATCTGCCAAGTTTCCATCCGTTCGACTTGCTGGTGGGTCTGATCGGTGCAGCAGCACTGAAAGCCATGATCTACTTCAAGGGCAAGAACGCGAAGAAATATCGGCAGGGAGAGGAATACGGCTCTGCCCGGTGGGGCAATGCCAAGGACATTGAACCTTTTATTGACCCGGTATTCGAGAATAATGTGCTGCTCACCCAGACGGAACGGTTGATGATGAGCGGCAGACCAAAGCATCCGAAGTATGCCAGAAACAAGAATGTCATTGTGATCGGCGGCTCTGGCAGCGGCAAGACACGGTTTTTCGTAAAGCCCAATCTGATGCAGATGCCCGAAAAGGTCAGCTATGTCTGTACTGACCCGAAAGGTACGATCATCATTGAATGCGGAAAGATGCTCTCGGATGCCGGGTACAAAATCAAAGTCCTGAACACGATCAATTTCAAGAAGTCGATGCACTATAACCCGTTCCACTATATCCGCAGTGAGAAAGATATTCTGAAACTGGTCAATACGATCATCGCCAACACGAAAGGAGACGGCGAGAAGTCCGGCGAAGATTTCTGGGTCAAGGCAGAACGCCTGCTCTACTGCGCACTCATCGGCTATATCTACTATGAAGCCCCGGAAGAAGAACAGAACTTCTCCACGCTGCTGGAATTTATCAATGCCAGCGAAGCTCGCGAGGACGATGAAGAGTTCAAAAATCCGGTCGATGAACTATTTGAGGATTTGGAAAAGGCGAAACCAGAACACTTTGCCGTGCGGCAGTACAAAAAGTACAAGCTGGCGGCAGGTGATATATGCTCTAAGTGACTTCTTAATCATGATTTTGTCATGGTTAGTGAAGCAATCACTTAGAGCATTTTTGTTTCAGGAGGTACAGCCATGAGAAATGAAAAAATTACCCCACTGTACGAGCGCCTGAGCCGGGACGATGAGTTACAGGGCGAGAGCAATTCCATATCCAACCAAAAGCAGATGTTAGAGGATTTTGCCCGCCGGAATGGGCTGCCCAACCCTACGCACTTTACCGATGATGGTATCTCAGGCACCCGTTTTGACCGCCCCGGATTTTTGGCGATGATGGAGGAAGTGGAGGCAGGGCGTGTAGAGGCAATCGTCATCAAGGACATGAGCCGGTTAGGACGCGACTATCTGAAGGTCGGTCAAGTTATGGAGGTTTTGCGGCAGCGAGGTGTTCGTCTGATTGCCATCAACGACGGTGTGGACAGTCTGAAAGGCGATGACGATTTTACCCCGTTCCGCAACATCATGAATGAATTTTACGCCCGTGATACCAGCCGGAAAATCCGCTCTGTGTTTAAGTCAAAAGGCATGAGCGGCAAGCACCTGACCGGCACTGTGATTTACGGCTACTTATGGGACGAAAAACGGGAGCATTGGCTGGTAGATGAGGAAGCTGCCGAAGTGGTACGCCGTATATTCTCCCTCACGCTGGAGGGATATGGGCCTTACCAGATCGCCTGCAAATTATCCACAGACCGGATTGAAATTCCTGTCGTACACCTTGCCCGCTTCAACGAGGGTGTGAACCGTTCAAAGCCGGTCAAAGACCCCTATGGATGGGGATCATCTACCATCGTGAACATTTTGAAAAAACGAGAGTATTTAGGGCATACCATCAATTTCAAGACCCGCAAGCACTTTAAGGACAAGAAAAGCCACTATGTTTCTGAGGACGAATCTATAATGAAGCTGTTTGACAGACAAGAATTATGTCAGTATCATAGTCACAGGAAGGAGCTGATTTTTATGCCGCATTACAATCTACCCCATAACCACGGACAGAATATTGAAAAAGTCTTAAATAAGATGCCCTCTGCAGAAGGGTTTAAAGATATATCATTTTTATTTCAGCAGCTTGGCGATCCGACCCGGCTGCGGATTCTGTGGCTGCTGTGCCATTGTGAAGAATGTGTATGCAATCTCGCGTCGGCTGTGGATATGAGCGCCCCTGCTGTGTCACATCATCTGCGGATATTAAAAAAGAGCGGGATCATTTCAAGCCGCAGGGACGGAAAAGAAGTCTATTATTCGCTGTCGGACACGCCGCAGGCAAAGCTCCTACATCATGCCATAGATGCGTTGTTTGAAGTATCATGCCCGACTGAACAATAAGGAAATGCGCCGCAGCGTGTGAAAGTTGCGGCGCATTTCTATTGCGCTTAACCCTGATTTGTGCTGCCCGCTGGCATATCCGGCAGCTTGACCCGCATGGCGCGGATGGCATTGAGAATCGCAATAATGGAAACGCCTACATCCGCGAACACCGCCGCCCACATATTTGCATAGCCCAGCGCACCTAAAATCAGAACCAGGAATTTCACGCCCAGGGCAAACACAATATTCTGATTTGCGATGCGAATCGTCTTACGGGCGATCTTCATAACAGCGGCAATTTTGGACGGTTCATCCGTCATAAGAACCACGTCAGCAGCTTCAATGGCCGCATCGGAACCCAAGCCGCCCATAGCAATACCGACATCGGCCCGCGCCAGTACGGGAGCGTCATTGATACCATCCCCAACAAAGGCCAACATACCTTTTTCGCTTTTCTGCTTCAGCAGGCTTTCCACTCGGTCAACCTTATCAGCGGGCAGCAGTTCAGTATAAACCTGATCCAGATGAAGCTGCCCTGCGACTTTCTTTCCAACGGCGTCTGCGTCGCCGGTCAACATGACCGTTTTGCGGATACCGGCAGATTTCAGCAGCTTGATTGCGGCTGGAGCATCGGCCTTGATCTCGTCCTCAATGACGATACATCCAGCGTATTTCCCGTCACAGGCCAGATAGACCACGGTGCCGACAGCCGAGGATGGCGTGTACTTAATATGCGCTCTCTCCATCAGCTTGGTGTTTCCTGCCAGAATCGTTTTCCCATCAATCACGGCCTGTACGCCGTGACCGGCAATTTCCTGGACATCGGAAACTCGGCTGTTGTCGATTTTCTGTCCATAGGCGTTTTTAATAGAAAGAGAAATCGGGTGGTTGGAGTAGTCCTCAGCGTATGCGGCCAGCTCCAAAAGCTGCGCTTCCTCCATGCCGACAGGGTGAATCTCGCTGACCGCAAAGGAGCCTTTTGTCAGTGTGCCGGTCTTATCAAAGACCACGACCTCGGTATTTGCCAGGGCCTCCAGATAGTTGCTGCCCTTTACCAGAACACCGATCTTGGATGCGCCGCCGATGCCTCCGAAGAAACTAAGCGGAATGGAAATGACCAGCGCACAGGGGCAGGAAATCACCAGGAAGGTCAAGGCCCGGTAAATCCAGGTGCTGAATGGCTGCTGGGTAATCAGCGGCGGCAGGATCGCCAGCGCCAGAGCAGCAAATACCACTACCGGGGTATAATACCTGGCAAAGCGTGTGATGAAATTCTCAATACGGCCCTTCTTATCGCTTGCGTTTTCCACAAGGTCAAGGATTTTGGCTACGGTGGATTCCCCAAATTCTTTTGTGGTCTGAATGTTCAGGATGCCGGTCTGGTTGATACAGCCGCTGATGACCTCCATTCCCGGCTCCACCTCGCGGGGCATGGATTCTCCGGTCAGGGCCGAAGTGTCCAGGGTGGAAAAGCCTTTGAGAATCGTACCGTCCAGCGGGATGCGCTCTCCCGGTTTCACAACAATGGTTTCTCCGATCTGAACCTCATCCGGGTCAACCTGAACCAGCTTTCCGTCCCTTTCGATGTTGGCATAGTCCGGGCGAATGTCCATCAGGCTTGCGATAGATTTTCTGGACTTGGACACCGCATAGGACTGGAACCATTCGCCCACCTGATAAAACAGCATAACGGCAACGCCCTCGGAATGTTCGCCCAAAATGAGTGCGCCGATGGTGGCAATCGTCATCAGGAAATTTTCGTCAAACACCTGTCCATGCAGAATGTTCGTGATTGCCTTCCAGACAATATCCCAACCGACAACCACATAGCAGACGAGAAAGACCGCCATCTCCGCCAATTCAGGGAGGTGGAGCAAGCTGCCTGCAAGAAACAGCACCGCCGCCACGATAATGCGTGTGAGCAAGTGCCTTTGTTTTCGTGTCATAGTGTATTCTCCTTTCGTTGCAGCATAAAGCGTGTCACGCTTTTTCTGTCTATTGATGAAAAACACCGGCTACCTTGTGGCAGCCGGTGTCCAGCTTTTCATTACGCCTTAACAGTCACATCCGGCTCGATCTGCTTAATCAGCGTCTTTGCTTCGGCCAGAACAGCGTCAAACTGATCGTCCGGCGCTTCCAGAACCATCTTCTGACCCAGGAAGTTGACGGATACGCTGGTCACACCGTCGATCTTCTTCACGGCGTTCTGGATTTTGTCAGCACAATGGCCGCAGTCCAGGTCAAGCAGTTTAATGGTCTTTTTCATGGAGAAAGCCCCCTTTCATTTTTGTATTTGGTTGGTTTGATATGGTATGAACGATTAAAAGATTGTTTAATTGTTCATGCTGCCAGTATATTCACGAAAACCCTCAAAGTCAATGGATTTGGGAGCGGTTCTGCCCTTTGGATTGGAAAATCTGCCGATTTGATTTCCAGCAAAAAACCTCATTTCTCTTTGGATAAAAAAAGCTCCACTTTGGAGCGGACAAAGGAGAAGCAGGATAAGTATAATGAAAAACGGTCAAAGACCTTGTGCGTAAACTTTATGTTCGGGGCTTTAGCATCTTTCCCCCAAGATGCCAAACGCCCCTTTTCATAACGGTATTTAGTTCCCTACGGGGGAGGGGTACTCGCACAAATCTTTATAAGAAAGAAGTGATGATTTTGCAAAAGGAGCAATTTGACATTACGGGTATGACTTGCTCGGCCTGCTCTACCAGAGTGGAAAAGAGCGTGGCAAAGCTACCTGGCATCAAAGAAGTATCCGTCAATCTGTTAAAAAACAGCATGGTTACTTCTTATGATGAATCCGTTTTGGATACGGCGGGAATCGTCCAGGCCGTTGAAAAGGCCGGCTATGGCGCGATTCCCAAAGCCTCCGCACAAAACAAGAGCCGGACGACCACACCGGCAGCAAAACCGGAGGTCAGTACGGCACAGGCAGAATACAAGCAGATGAAACAGCGGCTGCTACTTTCTGCCCTTTTTACGATCCCGCTGTTTTATATTTCTATGGGTCACATGATGGGGTGGCCGCTCCCCAGCTCCTTGCTGGGGATGGAAAATGCAATCAGCTTTGCATTTACCCAATTCCTGCTGCTGATCCCGGTGGTGTTTATCAACTTCAAATATTACCGGATGGGCTTCAAGACCCTGTTCCACGGCTCGCCTAACATGGATTCGCTGATTGCGATAGGCTCCAGCGCCGCAATTGTTTATGGCATTTACGCCATTTACAAAATCGGCATTGGATTTGGTCATGGGGATATGGCTACGGTTCACAGCTTTATGATGGATTTGTATTTTGAATCCGCAGGCATGATCCTGACCCTTATCACCCTGGGTAAAACCCTGGAAGCCCGCGCAAAGGGTAAGACTTCGGACGCAATCACAAAGCTGATGAATTTGGCCCCCCAAAACGGCCACTGTGGAGCGGGACGGAAAAGAGCTTCAGGTGCCTGTGGAAGAAGTGCAGTTGGGCGAAACCCTGATTGTCAAGGCCGGTGAGTCTGTGCCGGTGGATGGTATTGTCATCGAGGGCTTTTCCTCCGTTGATGAATCTGCCCTGACCGGCGAGAGCATCCCCGTGGAGAAGCATATCGGGGACAAAGTGATCGGCGCGACCACAAGTAAGTCCGGCTATTTCAAGATGCAGGCCACCAAGGTGGGCGATGATACCACGCTGGCACAGATCGTCCGGCTGGTGGATGAAGCGACCAGCTCCAAGGCCCCTATTGCGAAACTGGCTGATAAGGTCAGCGGCGTGTTTGTTCCGGTGGTTATCAGCATCGCGCTGATTGCAGTCATTGTCTGGCTGCTGTTGGGATATGGCTTTGAATTTGCCCTGTCTATCGGCATCTCCGTCCTGGTCATTTCCTGCCCCTGTGCGCTGGGCCTTGCAACGCCTACGGCCATTATGGTCGGAACCGGCAAGGGCGCAAGCAACGGTATCCTGATTAAATCGGCGGAGGCCCTGGAAACGGCCCATAACATTGATACGGTTGTGCTGGATAAGACCGGCACGATTACCCAGGGTACGCCCGTGGTGACAAATATGCTCTGCAAAGAGGGTGTTCCACAAAAGGAGATGCTGCAAATCGCTGCTTCGCTGGAAAAGCTGTCCGAGCATCCGCTGGCGGACGCGATTGTGGCAGAGGCCGAAAAAGCACAACTTTCCTTCCTCCCGGTGGATGATTTCAAGCAGATTCCCGGTCAGGGCCTTGTGGGTCAGATCGGAAACGAAACGTGCCTTGCCGGAAACCGCCGACTGATGGCGGCAAATGGCATCAATGGCGGCGCACTCCTTCAGTTGGGCGAGGAAATGGCGGTTGACGGGAAAACACCTCTGTTCTTTGCCCGTGGCGGTCAGCTTATTGGTGTCATTGCCGTGGCGGATGTAGTTAAGCCCACCAGCAAGCAGGCCATAGCGGAATTGACCGGCATGGGCATTGAGGTGGTCATGCTGACCGGCGACAATGCAAAGACCGCAGAAGCGATTCGGCGTCAGGTCGGCGTGGATCGTGTTGTGGCAGAGGTATTCCCCCAGGACAAGGAGAAGGAAATCCGTCGTTTGCAGAGCGTCGGTAAGAAGGTGGCGATGGTCGGTGACGGTATCAACGATGCTCCGGCCCTTGCCAGAGCGGATGTTGGTATCGCTATCGGGGCCGGAACGGATGTGGCGATTGAGTCAGCGGACATTGTTTTGATGAAAAGCGATCTGCTGGATGTGTCCACGGCAATCCAGCTTAGTAAGGCGGTTATCCGCAACATCAAGCAAAATCTGTTCTGGGCGTTTATCTACAACATCATCGGTATTCCGGTGGCGGCAGGCGTATTCTATCTTCCCTTTGCATGGAAGCTGAACCCCATGATCGGCGCTTTTGCTATGAGTTTCAGTTCGGTATTCGTGGTGTCCAATGCCCTGCGTCTGCGGTGGTTCAAGGCGAAGCATCAGGCCAATACAGAACGGGATTCAGTCCCTATGCATGAACAAACAACGATTAAACAAGAACGAAAAGGAGCAATTCACATGGAAAAAGTATTGAACATCGAAGGAATGGTTTGCGGAATGTGTGTAAAACACGTTGATAAGGCGCTGCGGGACATCCAGGGCATCAAGGATGTGGATGTTTCCCTGGAGAGTAAGTCGGCCCAGGTGCAGCTTGACCAGGATGTGCCGGATGCTGTGCTGAAAGCTGCTATCGAGGACGCTGGCTATCAGCTCGTCAGTATCCAGTAACGGGCCGTTTATGAAGGCCAAGAAAGGCGATATTGTTCACAAGCTAAAAATCGCCAGAGGACAGTTAGACGGTATCCTGCAAATGGTTGAGGAAAATCGCTATTGCGTGGATATTTCCAATCAGCTTCTTGCTACGCAGGCGTTATTAAAAAGCGCCAATCAGCAGATTTTGCAAGCCCATATACGAAGCTGCGTCCGGGATGCCCTGCAAACGGACGCTGTAAATCCAAAACTGGAAGAAGCCCTGAAATTACTGGAAAAAATGATACAGTAACAACGGGAGCGGGAAGGGCCTTATGTCCTTTCCGCTCCTAAATTCGTTTCAGATTGGATTGTAAATCCTGCGGTTGGGAGCGTACAAAGAAGCCCGGTTTTTATATACTTTAAGTGGTTAGTTAGATATGGTTAATCCAGTGAGGCGCGTCACTGGCGCGTTTTACTGGATACCTTGTAATTAAAATAGACCAGGAGGAATAGAGTGATGAAACAGGCACTTGACACAAGAACAAAGCTCTTAACAAAAAATCCCTGGCCGCTGATGATTGAACTTAGCATCCCTGCGGTTCTTGGCATGGTGGTCGTTGGGCTTTATAACATGATGGATTCCATCTTTGTCGGCCAGATGGTTGGTGACGTGCAGATGGGAGCCATATCGGTATCCTATCCTTTAACCCTTATCAATGCCGGTTCAGCGGCAATGCTGGGCGTGGGTTCTGCATCGGTACTGTCCCGCGCTATCGGTAAGAAGGACGAGAACACAATTAAGAAGATCATGGGCAACTTGGTTGCGATGGTTCTTCTGTTGTCCGTCATCTACACTGTTGTGGGTATGGTTTTCACCCGCCAGCTTCTGTCCCTGACCGGAGCCAGCGATAACATTCTGAATTACGCTGAGAAATATCTGCGGATCGTATTCGCCGGTTCTCTGTTCGTAAACTTCTTCCAGAGCGCCAACATGGTCATCCGTGGAGAAGGCCAGCTCAAAAGGGCAATGACCATTATTGCCAGTGGCGCTATTTTGAACATTATCCTTGACCCCATTTTTATCAGCATCCTCAACCCCTACGGCATGGGCATTGAAGCGGCTGCTTATGCAACGATTTTTTCCCAGTTTGTCCAGGCTGCGATTACCCTGTGGTATTTCAAGAAGAAAAGCCCCCATGTGAAGATCGGGCGTATCCGCATTGATGGTGAGCTGCTTCCCCAGGTTCTTTCTGTCGGCATCTCTGCTCTGTTAATGCAGATTCTGACCCTGGTGCAGCAGACAGTGATTTATCGTGTGGCATCGAACTATGGCGGTGAAACCTCCCAGCTCCTTTTAGCGGCGGCGCTCCGGTTCTGGAATTTCTCTTTTGTACCTCTATGGGGTATCAGCCAGGGATTCCAGCCTG
>ERZ772969.1626-NODE-1626-length-16416-cov-6.499725_pt1 | contig 16416 bp, 9 predicted proteins | sample MGYA00511676_ERZ772969 | MGnify/ENA primary metagenome ERZ772969 (study PRJEB29015, sample SAMEA2737651) | human gut metagenome | biome: human gut; feature: human-associated habitat; material: faeces | place: China | collected 2012 ... | reverse complement strand
TCGGAATGCGAAGCATCGGCAAAATCCTGTTACAGTGCGCGGGCATGGAGTGCCCATGTACTGTAACAGATTTCCTGTAACGATTCGATCCTTTCTAAATTTTTTCTTGCGTTTCAAGTATAGCATCCCCTATAATATATGTAAATTATTGTTTTTGTATAGAAATACAATAAATATTATATAATATAAAAAGATTCTTTACATTCAAACCATGATTGTTACGATCCGAGATCCGGATCCCACAATTCGCACTGTTGCGGGAGTGGAGGTCTGCAGATCACCGGTCAGAAGGAGAGATTATGGAGATCAGACAGTTAGAATATTTCCGGGCCATCGTTGACGCCGGAACCATCAGCGGAGCGGCGAGGGAGCTTCATATGACACAGCCGCCGTTAAGCTACCAGATGAAAATGCTGGAGGAGGAACTTCAGGTGCCGCTTTTTATCCGCGGCATGAAGCATATAACACTGACGGAGGCGGGAAAAACGCTCTACGAACAGGCGGGAAAGATCCTGATGCTCTCGGAGGTAACGAAGCGCGAGGTCATAAAATCAAGTCAGGCGGCGACGATCCATATCGGAATGACGCCGTCCACCGTGTCTATGATGTCCCATTACCTGATGCGCTTTGCAAAAAGCCATCCCAATATCCATTTTGATATCCACGAGGGATCCACATTCACTATGAGGGATCAGCTTGAGAACCGGATCCTCGACCTCACGACCCTGCGCACACCAATTACGTTAAGGGGCTGTGAGACGAGAACTCTGGCCGAGGAACGCCTTCTCGCCATGGCAGTTCCGGAGTTCCCTCTTTTAAAAGGACGCACATCGCTCCATCTGCAGGAGCTTTCGGAACAGCCCCTGATCCTGTCCCACCGGTTTCAGAAATATATCGCCTCGAAGTTTGAGGAGGCGGGACTTGTCTGCGATATCTACCTTGCCTGTGAAGATGCAAGAACCGCGATCACGATGGCGGAACGGGGAATGGGGATCGCGATCCTGCCGACTTCGATGCTGGAACTTTCTGATAAGCTGAAAGCATGTGAGGTCTGTGATGCCGATTTTACAACAGAGGTCCTTCTCGCCTGGAGAAAAAGTCGAATTTCGTCGGAAATACAGGAATTTTTGGAATTTTGGAATTAAATAGTTTTTACAGGCAGATTATACGAGTAATTTTCTGAAAAATATGCCATAATGAGAAATAATGAAAAGCATCATATTATGAAACATGTCAGGTAAAGAGAGCCTGACAGAACAGGAGAAGAATCGTTCATGAAGTATGATCTGGAACATTATGGGCAATATTTAACAGAATGCGAGAAAAGTAAAAATACGATCGAAAAGTATCTGAGAGATGTGCGGACTTTCCTGATATTTTCAGGAGAACGGGAGCTGAGCAAGGAGATCATCTTAGACTATAAAAAGCTCCTCATAGAAAAATACCGGACGTCCAGCGTAAATTCCATGCTGATCGCGGTGAATGGATACCTGAGCTGGATCGGCCGGGACGATCTCCGGGTGCGTGTATGCAGAACACAGAGACGGATCTTTCGAGAGGAGGAGAGGGAACTAACGCGCGAAGAGTACCAGAGACTTCTTATGACCGCGAGACGGGAGAATCGCGAGCGCCTGTTCTGCATCCTTCAGACCATCGCGGGAACGGGGATGCGGATCGGAGAATTAAAATATCTGACAGCGGAGACTCTAAAGGAGCGAAAGATACGGATCGACTTTAAGGGCAAGGTTCGGATCATCCTGATCCCAAGGTCCCTTCTGATCCTTTTGAGAGACTACTGTCGAAAACAGAAGATCAAGAAGGGAAGCATTTTCCGCTCAAGGAATGGGAGACCGCTGGACCGGAGAAATATATGGACGGAGATGAAAAGTCTTTGCGAGAAGGCAAAGGTGGCAGCAAGCAAAGTGTTCCCGCATAATCTGAGACATCTCTTCGCGAGATGCTTTTACGAAAAGGAACACGACCTTGCGCGGCTGGCAGATTATCTTGGACACAGCAGCATTGAGACAACAAGACGGTATACGATGATCACAAGCGAGGAGGCCTGCGCAAAGGATTTAGAGCTTGGACTGGTCCAAAGGGAGGAGGGAATATCGGAAGGAAAGAAAGGCAACACGGAGTAAATGGGAAAATAAAGGATCCGTCTGCGACATAATGTGTATTATGTCATAACGAATCCCCCTTGTATTCATATATATACATAAAAATAATATCACGAAAAACCTTTGTTTTCAATGGATATTCCGGGATTTTTGCTTTTTTGCGTTTTTTTAACATGATTTTCAAAAAAACATACGGTCCTGGAAGCGGGTTTGCAGACCGGTTCACTTTTCTAAATTAACTTTAGGAAGCGTAAAAAGCATGTAAATTTCATGTAAGAACGATGCAGAATCATCTAAGATAAGCCGTTCATGACATAATACACATTATGTCATGAACGGCTTTTTTGAATGAAAAAATGTATGATCGGAGAACGATACGGAAGTCTCGTGGTAATTGAAAAAGTGAAGATTCCGGGAAAACCGAAAACCTATTGGCGGTGCCGGTGTGACTGCGGGAATATATGCACCGTGGAAGATTCACACCTGAAAAATGGACACACGAAGAGCTGTGGATGCAGAAGGCGGATCCGACTCCAGGAAAAACGCCTCGATCTCACCGGACAGCGGTACGGCAGGCTTGTCGTTCTGGGACCGGCAGCGGGTTTGACAGAAAAACGTGATGGCACGGTGGAGCAAAGCAGATCGTCCGAAGGGGATCACACGGATCGTCCGGACAGGATGAGTGATTACTGGCTTTGTCAGTGTGACTGTGGAAAACAATGCATCTGCCGCAAAGAGAATCTCCGTTCCGGGGTCACAAGGAGCTGTGGCTGTCTTCAGGAAGCACAGAGAAAAGTAAATATGAAGAAAGCCATCCATTTTATGGACGGAACCTGTGTGGAGCGGATCGCGTGCAGAAAGACATTTTCCAATAATACTTCCGGTCACCGCGGAGTATACAGAAGAGAAAACAACCGATGGAGAGCATCCATTGGCTTTCAGGGAAAGTCCTACAATCTTGGCAGCTTCGCAACCTATGAGGAGGCAGTTCAGGCGCGGCTGGACGCGGAAAAACGGTTATATGATCCATTTTTAGCGAAATACCGCGAAGAAAATTCCTGAGGACGCAGGAGAATCACAATACTGATAAAAACACTTCCAACCGCAGGAATACCGGGCAGCTTTGCTGCATAGAATGCAGTTTAGGGAGTGATTTTTATAAATTTTAAGGAACAAGGGGGAAAGGAGGGGCTTTGTGAGCATACAGAGGCAGAAGAATCCTGTGTGCAGCAATTGAAATATTGACTCACAGTAACTGTTCGACAGAGATACAGTTACGATCCACGATTCGAAAAAAGGAGGAAAAGAGAGATGAAGAAGCGCGGAATGAAAAAACGTGTTCTGGCAGCACTTATGACGGCCTGTATGGTCGTTGGGTCTGTGCCGGGAGTGTCGTTGGCGGATGTATCAGGTGAACCATCTGGTACGCTGACACCGGCTGCAAAGAAATATAACTTTAATGGAACAGCGTCAACAGCTACAGATCCGGATATTGAGCTTAACAAGACAGCTGTATATAATGCTGACACGAATGATTATACCATTACACTCTCAGCAAAGGCTAAAGAGAAAGTAGAAACAAAAAAGACGCATGTGGTATTTTTGCTGGATGCGTCAGGGTCGATGAATTTCTGCACGAATAATACAATTAGGGAAGTACCGTGGCAACCAGTACTTAAGGACCATGCGCATTATTATTACGAAACGTGGAAAGGTAAGTACGTAAGTGGATGTACGGAAATCGATAAAAATCCCACGTTGAAAAGTCGTTGGAAAATTGCAACAGAATCGATCAAATCAATGACAGATGAGTTGGGTTCGGACAATATCAGCTATGATTATACATGGTTTAATGAGCAAAATAGTCAGGGAGATGGAAGTGGTTCAGAAAATCCGTATAGTAATGTAACACCAGAGGGTGGAACTTTTCTGACAGAAGGCGTTAAGCATGCTTTAAAAAAATTTGAAAGTGATGATTCAGATACCGATAAGGTTATGGTAATTGTTGCGGACGGTGAAACAAGCAACAATAATTATCCCACGAAGGAATTAAAAAGCTTTAAATCAGCTACCAACAACGGCAAAGTCTATACGGTAGGTTTCACATTCAGCAGCGAAGGCTTCAAGAGTCTTGCAAACGGATCTGACTATAATTTTAACGCGACAGACGAAGATTCTCTGAAGGTGGCGCTAAATAAGATCAGCCAGAAGATCAAGACCGGAATTACGGACCCGTTGGGAAATAATGTTGAACTGGTCGGTGACATTAAGGTTGACGGCAGTGATGCTGCAGCTAAGTATGACTCTGAAAAGAACGAGATTACCTGGAATGATCCGAATGGACTGGATGAAAACGGGGTCAGTCTTACTTATCGTGTGAAGGTTAAAGATACGTCGAATGCTGGCAGTGTGGATCTTAATGGAGACGCAGTACTCAGCTATACGGCAGGATCAGAGAATCATACAGTACAGTTCCCGAAACCGTCCATTACCGGAGCAAAACTTATGGTTCAGTATACGGAACAGGGCACTGGAAACGTTGTAAAGACAGACAACGATTGGATTGGTTTTACCGGTGGAAATGTTTCTTTTAAGAAGATTACAGAAATTCCGGAAACGGTTCTCGTGGGTGATACGACATATTATGTAGTATCGAGTGACCCTGAAGCAATTCCGACACCGACAGAGGCAAAAGAGTATATTGTTAATGTTCAGGTATCCACAGAGAAGCCGAATCAGGCAATCTTCAGTGTCATATATGATGCAAATGGTGGAACTTGGAGTGAAGAGTATGAAGCGCAGGAAACTTATACGCTGAATACAGATCGCAATATGCTGACACGAGCAGGGATGAATTCCGGAGATATGATTGAAATCCTTGACGGTAGTAATGCACCAGAAAAATCTGGATATGTTTTCAAAGGATGGCAGTTTGGTGAGGACAAATTGGTCGTTCGTGTACCGGTTGGTTACGCGGCAGATTCCAATCATCAGGTTCATCTGAGCGCAATCTGGGAAAAAGATGGTTCATCTGAGGAAAACAATATTACTTACTCTGTGAACCAGCACTATATTGCTCCTGATCATACAGATAATGTATCGATTAATGACCTGACAGCAGGAAAAGATGCTTCTATAAAGGATGCAATCTCCGGTTATACACAGGATCTTCCGTGGCGAGGTGACACATATTTATATCGCCGCACAACGGTTACGACTGGTGGAAAGACTGTAGATTATGATCCGGACAATGCAAAATTCACTGAAGACACGACAATTGATATCTATTACTATCGCGATTCCTGGGATGCTGAAAACGACAGTGAAACAGGCGGAGATGGTACCCCGGATACCGAGCAGGTTCTTGTAAAATTCGGAAGTAAGGACCGCGGAGACTGGGTAACAGGAAGTGGTATTGTTCAGGTATTCACATTAGATGAAGAACAGACAACAGTGACTCCGTCCAAGGATAACGTGACGGTAAGCTGTGACGAAGGATATCATTTTACAAAGTGGACAAAGAATAATTCTGAAAATGAAATCGATCCGTTTACAGAGCAGACTGGCGTAAAAGGCGGAGAGACGATCAACTTCTGGGCATGGTTTGCAGTTGATGAAGTGAAAGTACTGGATAAACCAAAATCTGCGGAGCTTCCGTATGTCACAGTAATTTGTACAAACACCAATGCATCCCACAGTGTATTAGAGAGAAATTATTATATTCTCGATGAACAGATTGCCGAGGGACGTGTGATCGTTGGTGATGTGAAATATGACTCAACGAATGGCAAGTATGTCAGCCAAGTCAAGGTAATGGGTGCATATTATGCAGGTCTTTTTGATGTCAGTGAAGGCGGAAATCATATAGCTACCAAGGCCAACGATGTTTCCTTCGATATGGTATGGAACGGAGAAAAGTGGACAGCTCCAGATTCAATCGAAACGATCAAAATTTCCTGCGCAGGCAGCGAAGATCCGGATGGACCGACAGAGGATGAACTGAAAGATCTCATTGAAGTTGCGCTTGTCCATACCGGTAGCAATGCACACCCGAATGAAAATTATACGCTTATTGCTGACAGCTATGATGTCGAGACAAATGGCAGAACGGCAGTTATCACTGTAAAGGCAGATAAGTATGTAAAAGAGTACAACTCACAGTATGGAGAACATGCTGTACAGGGAAAGAATACGGCAAAGCTTGTTTTTGACCATACAGGTGCTGGCTGGAAACTTGTCAATGACAATGCGGAAGTCAGCTTCACCGTAAAGTGTTCCGAGAAGAAGCCAGAATCCCCGAAAGGACCGACAAAAGAAGACTTAAAGAAGCTATTCGGAAATGCAATCACCGTGATCTGTACGACAGACGCAGATCATGCGGAAGAGACCTTTAGTCTTATTGATGGCAGCTTCCATTTCTCAAAGGACAAAGATGTTGATGATGAAGGTGTTGTAACGGTAAACGCTGATAAGTACATCAAGGCATTTAATGATGGAAACCATACGAATGCAGGTGACGATGGGGCGAGAGTAAAACTCTATTACGACGCTGACGAAGCAAAGTGGTGCGCAGATAAGGATATCAACATTACCTTCAAAGCAAAATGCGAGAAAACACCTGAGAAGCAGTACACCGATATCAAGTTCGTTGTTGTAAACGGAACATTTACTGAGAACGGTCAGACAGAACTCACAAAGACCTTTAAGGTTGGAACGAAGCTCACACTTGCAGATATTCCAGCATCCAAGGGTAAGAGCAGCAGTTACAGCGATCAGACCTGGGATAAATTCCCGGTTGGATATGTTGTAGGAAAAGATGGAACGACCTTCACGATCACTTACAAGTGGAGATCAAGCGGCAGTGACAGTGATGACAGCGATTATGACTATGGCACCTCTACAAGAGGCAAAGCCACAAACGCAGCCGGTAAGTCCGGTCGCTGGATCTTAGAGGGCGGCGAGTTCACGGAGGACAACGGAAGACTTCCGTCCAACGAGTACTTAAAGATCGGTGATACGATCTACGGTTTCTACACCTACGGATTTGCCATCGACTTTGACCGTCCGGAATACTACACAGACGCGGCAATTCAGGCAAAGGGCGGCTACCGCGACGCGACAGGAACCTGGAGATTAAACGGCTGGTGGTTCTGCTATGATGACGGTACATTCCCGCATGATGAGTGGGTATACCTCACATGGAACGGCCGCTCCGACTGGTACTACTTTGATGTAGACGGCTGGATGGAAGACGGCTGGTTATACCGGAACAACAACTGGTATTATCTCCATACTCAGTACGACAACACAAGAGGACGCATGTACACCGGCTGGCATGAGATCGACGGCAAGTGGTATTACTTCAACACAGCATCCGACAAGGGAACACTTGGCGCAATGCTTGCGAACACCACAACACCGGATGGATATCAGGTAGACGCAAATGGAGCATGGATCCGGTAATTCCGGCAGGAAACCTTCATGGCTCACCGGGCGCGGGATCCTCATAGCTGTCATATTTCTCCTGGGACTGGGAATTTTCCTGTACCCGCATATCTGTGACTGGTACTATCAGTATCAGTTCAACAAGGCGATCGCGGCGTATGACCGGTTTCAGGGGATCGACTGCGAAGGAATGATCCAGGCGGCCCGAGAGTACAATGAAAGACTTGCAAAGAAAGAGGAACAGTTTCTGGTTCCCGCAGAGGAACGGGAGGAGCTTGACCACCTTCTGGATCCATGGGGAACAGGGATGATGGGATATGTGGACATTCCGAAGATCGGGGTCCACATTCCCATTTACCACGGAACGGAAGAGCGGGCGCTTCAGTCGGGCGCCGGTTTCTGGTATGGGACAAGCCTGCCGGTGGGCGGTGAAAATACCCATTGTGTGCTGGCCGCCCATAACGGTCTTGTGAAGGCGAAACTGTTCACCGACCTGGACAAACTGGAAGTGGGAGATCGGTTCACTTTGGATGTCTTAAACGAGACATTCACGTATGAGGTGGATCAGATCCTCGTAACACTTCCGGAAGAGACGGAAGAACTTTATATCCAGAACGGAAAAGATCTTGTGACGCTTTATACCTGTACTCCGTATGGGGTAAATACCCACAGGCTCCTTGTCCGCGGACACCGGGTAACAGAACCGGAAGAATGATGGAAAAAATGCGCCGGTTCACAAAAAAGTGAAAACGGCGCTTTTTTCGACATAAATTGACATGGAGGGGTCGATATATGAAAAGGAAAATGAACAAGATTTTCATGGTCTGTCTGGCAGCGACTGCGATGACGGCGGGAATGTCGGTTTCGGCATTTGCACAGGTACATATTATTGGCGGGACTACCTATAATACGTTTGATGAGGCAGTGGCTGCGGCAGCAGATGGAGCGGTGATCGTTCTTGATACGGATGAGACGACAAGTGGGCTTAATCTGAGCAAGAACTTGACGGTAGATGGCGGTACGGATAAGAAGAATCTTACATTTATGGACAAAGGAATAGCACTTTTTGGGAAAAAGCTGACTTTTAAGAACTGCGCTGTGGAACTGAAAAGAATCGGATCGACACCATATACAGCAGAGTGGAATTGGCAGACGGTCTGCGCATCGAAGAATGCAGAGCTGCATCTGGAGAATGCAGAGATGGTAATGGATGGTGAAGGTGTCGCTGCAAACACTCATGCGATCTATTTCTGCTCGAATAATAAGCTGAATCTGAAGGATTCCAAGTTGGAGATCCGAAATTATCCGCAGGATGCCCTGGAGTGGGATGGCGGTGACGGAGGCTATAATGTGAATCTCGAAAATTCGACCTACATCTCGGATAATAACCGCTCAGGTTTTACGGGAAAATTTTATGCCACGATCGATAACAGTAAAGTTCAGGTGTTAAACAGCCATGGAAACGGATCAAACGGTACATACTATACGATAAAAAATGGATCGGAAGTTTTGTTTGATGGAAACGGTAACTGGGGAATTTCCGCATGGCGGATCGACATGAGCAATCAATCCTCCTTAACGGCGACAAACAACGGGTACAGCGGTATCTGGACCAGAGTGTTGAATGTGGATAAGACATGCAAGCTGGATGTGGAAGAAAACGGAGTGAAATCTTCATCAGCAGCTACAAGTGGGGGAATTGTATTTCAGGGAAATGGAACATATAAAAGCACGATTGAGAAGGGCGCAGACGTGACGATCATGAACAATGCCGGTTCCGGAATCTATACAAAACAGGCAGCCTGCGATCTGACGATCGGTTCCGCAACGATCATCAACAACGGAACAGGAATACAGAATGAGAATAAGATTGGTGCCGAATACGGCGGAGGTATCTACAATATCGGTACCATGCGTCTCGGCCCATCGGTTATTCTCTACAATAACCATGCCGGAAAAGGTGCTGACGATATCTACAACGGAGAAAACGCGACACTGAAATTCGGAGACACCAACAAAGAGTGGATCCTCGACGATTGTAATCACGCGATCGACGGCTGGTATGATGACACAGAAGGTAGCCGCTGGAATGCTGACGGCGGTGAAAGTGAGCACCATATTGTCCTTGTCAACAGCGGAAGTAAGAACGGTATGCTGCAGATCAAAGCTGCGCATGGACTTGATGCGGACGATAAGGAGAGCAGACCGGATATCGATAAAAAGGCAGACGGTGAGGATGAGATCAAGGGCGTAAAACCGGGCGATAATATAAGCTTTACGCTGGAATCCCATCTTCCAGCAAGACTGGCCGGATTTGTAGTATGTTCCGATTCTGATGCAGAGAGATTGTATATTCCGGAGAAGTTCTCCGAACGTATGATCTTCCATGACGAGATGAGCAAAAATCTGGAATTTGATAAAGCAACCTTGAAAGTGACAGTCGGAAATGAAGAAAGTGTAATTCCAGAAGACTATTACAAGGTAGAAACCGGAAAAGGCGATGAGGCATTCCGGGTAAGTATCGCTCTGATCGCAGCATTCAATGACGGATATATTACATATGATGAGTTAAAGAATGCAGAGTCGGTGGTTGTTTCCTATGACGCAGCTGTCTCTGACAAAGCCATTGATGGAGACAAGGTGGAGAACCGTGCATGGGTCAACGACAGCAAGAAAGATATCGTTGACGGTCCGGTCATCGATCCGGATGTCCCGTCCACCGGTGGAATTGGAACAAAAGCCTTCACAGCAGCAGGAATCGCCCTGATGGGAGCGGCAGCAGGTGCTGTGATCGTGACAGGTAAGAGGAAGAAAAAAGAACAGTAATTCAGACTTTTCGGATTATTGTTAGTTATGAGAACGAGGTAGAGACATGAAAAAATCATGGAAAAGTTTCATGACCGTCACCGCAGCCGCCGCTGCGATGACGGCTGCCATGGCATTTTCTTCGTTGGCGGCTGTGGCGACGGTAGGAACACGGGAGTTCAATAATCTTCAGGATGCGATCAATTCTGCGGGAGAGTCACCGGTAGTGATCGATCTTGAGGACAATGTAAGTCTTACGGACGGACTTGTGATCGGTGCAGGAAAAAATGTGACGATCCAGTGCGGCACGTCGGATCAGAAGACGATCAAGATGGAAGGAAAGGGAATCCACACAGAAGGAATTTATGATGCTGCAGCTAAAAGCTGGAATACCAGCCGGCTGACATTTAAAAACTGCGTATTGGATATTACCGCGAATGATAATCCGGGTGGAAGTGGCGGCACTGCGAATCTGATCTCGAATACAGATCTCACCTTAGATCATGTGACGTGGACACAGAATAGCGCGGATGGCGGCAGTGGAAGCGGAATGTATTTGTATCAGGAAAGTAATTTATACCTCGTAAATGGTACAGTCATGACAATATCCGGCTATAAAGGATCCCGGGCAAGTGGTATTTTCGCAGACAATTCAGAGTATGATGATATGCCAAACCGGAGTATTAAAATTTCAGATTATTCCAGTCTCAATATCACTAATTGTGACTGGCACGGAATGACAGTCAATCCGGTAGACGTGACGGTAGAAAAATATTCACATATCGATATTACGGGGTGTGGAAATCCGAACTACGGTGGTGGAATTGGCTGCTATTACGGAAAACTGAGCGTAACGGATCATTCTGATGTGACAACGAATCAGAATATTGGTAGCGCATGGGGAATTTTTGTAAAAGAGCTGTTTGTAGACGGTACTTCAAAACTGATTTCCTGTAGAAATACCGGAAATGGGCTGGATGTCGGAGGAAAAGGAACCATTGAGGGAGGAGCTGAGATCAGTCTCGACGGAAATGGGAAAAGAGGTCTTCAGGTATATAGCGGCAGCGATTATTGGTACGGCGATGTTGAAGTCAAAGCAGGGGCAATTGTATCGGCCTGTGAAAATAGATCAAACGGGATTTTAAATACGTATAAGCTGTTTGTTGAGAATGGAGCAACGCTTAAGGTTGAAGAGAATCATGATCGCGGAATCCGTAACGTGAGAGAACTGACTTTAAATGCAGGCAGCGTTTGTAAAAATCAAACGGGTTCAACCGGAGCAGGAATTTTCAATGAGGGAATCTTGAAGATCGGCACCGGCGTCCGCATCTGCAACAACCATGCAGGAACCTACGGTGGCGGCCTCTATAACGGGGAAAACGGAACCGCAGAGCTTTCGGACGGCGTGATCCTTTACAACAACCACGCAGCCCAAGGCGCTGACGATATTTACAACACCGCAGGGCAGAAGCTGACCTTCTGCGCAGTCGGAACCGGTTGGAATCTCGATGACTGCAATCACCGCATCGACGGCTGGTATGATGATACAGAGGGCTCAAGATGGAACGCAGACGATAATCTTCCGGAAAATCGTCATATCGTTTCGGTAGCTTCCGGCGGATATGAGACGGGATTCCAGATCAAGGCAGCTCATGGCGCGGAGATCTACGAGACGACAAGTTATCCGATCGATAAAAAGGCAGACGGCGCGGACGAGATCGGAACCGTAAGTCAGGGAAAGAAGATCAGGTTTACACTGACCTCCAGTCTTCCTAAGCTGCTTGCACGCTATGTTGTGACGGCATCCAACGCCTCACCGGCAAACTCCGCAAGGGAGATTCGCAAAGTCCGCGTACACAGCGCGTCCGGTGCGGGAATAGTCCGCGTACACAGTGCGTCCGGTGCGGAGACAGTCCGCGTGTACAGTGCGTCCGGTGCAAGAAGAGCGAGAAGCGTAAGCGGAGACAACTACGACAATGAGATTTCTGCACAGTCCCTTTCTGCAGATGAAAAATATGCGATCCCGGATTCTGTTGTGGAGACCATGGTCTTCCACGATGAGATGAACCGGTATCTGAAGTTTATTGACGGTACGATCCGTGTGACCGCGGGCAGGGATGGAAAAGAAGTTCCTTCCGGGTATTACACGGTAACAGCCAGTGGTTCCAACGCATTCCGGGTTAAGGTTGATCTTGTAAACCTCTTTAATACCGGAATCATCGATTATGAAGATCTGACGGATGAAAATCCGATTACAGTGACCTATGAAGCGGTCGTGACAGACGACGCGATCCAGGGGGACGAGCTGTTTAACGAAGCCTGGGTCAACGATGGGGAACATGACTCCGTGGAAGGTGATGTCCTCGATAAGAAGGTTCCGTCCACAGGCGGAATGGGACGGGGAATGTTCACGGGTCTGGGACTCCTGTTTATGGGCACAGCGGCAGCAGCATGGAAGAGAAAAAGAAGCATGTAGATCAGATACAGAAATCGATGTAGAAGGAAGGAATCCAAGATGACAGGAATTCGGAAAAAGAATAAGATCCTGGGCTTTATTTTTGCCGTGCTTGCGGTATGGATGGTGATATTTCAAAATCCGTCCTACGCGGCACAGCGGGGCAGTCTGAACATAAAAACTGAACAGGCCGGAATGACGTTATATCTCTATCGGGTTGCAGAAAAACAGGCGGGTGTCTATGTGCTGAATGAGAAATTTCAGGCATCCGGTGCGGATGTTTCCGGAGGTGGTTCCAGAGAGGCTGCGATCACTCTGACAGATTTTGTGAAGACGCAGGGAATCCAGCCTTACCGGACCGGAACGGGAAGCGGAAAGCATGTGGTTTTTCGGAATCTTCCGGATGGAGAGGCTCTCTACCTTGTGACGGGGGATCCGATGACCGTTGGCGGCAAGACCTACATTCCGGCGCCGGTTCTCGTGGAAGCGGGCGGTGCCGCGGCGGAAACAGATATCAAGTGTGACATTGAAGAACCGGAAAACCCGACAAACCCAACGGAACCGACGAATCCGACGGAACCGACGAATCCGACCTCTCCGACCCGTTATCACGATGACAGTGATGATGACGACTGGGATCCGACTCCGAATAAGAAGCCGACTATCACAACAGCGGCTGACGAGACGGTGACGATCACAGATGCGGAGACACAGTCGGAAACCAGAGTGGAGGAGAGTACGGCAGAGAGTGAAACAGAGACATCTACGGAGACAACCGTGGAGAACGAAAAGAAGCTTCCTCAGACAGGACAACTGTGGTGGCCGGTAGGGATCCTGCTCTCCGCAGGCGCAATCCTTCTGGCGGCAGGTCTTGTGATGAAAAAGAGAAGTAAGGAAAAATAAAAAAATTAAAGAGAAACATGAGGATACAGATATGAAAAAGCAAACGCTTCATCCAATCATGATTGCGTTACTGGCACTTTTTGTTCTGCTGCAGGCATTCTGTCTGACAGCATTCGGCGCTGAAAATCCGGAGGTATGTATTCCGGCTGGAACAGAGACGGAGACTGTGAATCAGATCCTGACAGAAACGCTTCTCCCGGACAGTGAAGATACACTGGAATGGGAGTACGAGTGTGTTGGAAAGGAAGACGGTGGTCTGCTGAAAAATACCGCATGGGGATCAGTAGGCGGATTTGAAAGTACAACAAAAAAATACTTAGTGACTCACACCTATATCCATCCGGCGCTGGCAGACAATGCGGATGGTGAATATCAGGTACGCACAGGAGAGAAAAAATTCACAATCAGAAAAACAGCAAAACCTACCGTGGATTGCGAACTGCTCCGGGATCAGGAAATTCCGCTGATATATGACGAGGACGGAACCCTTAATGCCGAAGAGACGAAAGAAGAGATCTTCACGAGAGTTTTTTCAGCTTCCAATGCGGAGTTTATTACCTGTGACGATGTGACGATCCAGTACTACGGTAAAGCTGAGTCAGGCTCTGTAGGAAATCTCGGAAAGAACTGGGTCGCACTGGACGGGGAGACGGTGAATCTCCTGACCTATCCGGCAATCCCGGCAGGAAAACAGAAGATCCGTATTTTATGGGACGGCAATGAGGAGTATTCCGGTTTTGAAAAAGAGACAGACGTGACCATGACGGAACGGGAGCAGATGAAGTTCAATCTGAAAGAGGCTCCTTACGAAGTAGGGCTTGTTTTTGATCATGATCAGAATATCGATTATACTGCAACAGCAAAAGCGATCTACGAGGCTGTAGTGGAGTCCACAGAACCGGAAGTGGATTTTGATGAGTTCGAGGTGAAGTACAATGCAGATCCTTCCGGGCTCATTGAAAATTTCAAACCGCTCGATGATGAGTCACTTGTAACAAAGAAATTCGGCACGGGAAGCTGGAAGATCCGTATTTCCTGGGGCGGAAGCAGGGACTATGCGCCGGGCAGCGTGACGGTATCAGTAACAGTGACGGATAACCGGATCAACAGTAAAGTCGTATTAAAGAGCGAAACCTCCTTCACATATAATAAGGATGTGGAAGCAGTAAAACAGGCGGTTCTTGACAATGTGATCGACTGGGAAAATTCCGAGCTTCCGGAGCGGGATACACTGTCTGTTGACGATTTCACTTTTTCCTACAATGCGAGACTTTCTCTTCTGGACGGTTTGAGCAGCGAGCTCGGTGACAGCTTTGCTGACAAATTCCTGAACGGAGAAGGAATCAGGGACGATGTTCCGTTTGAAGGAAAAAGCTATGAACTCGGAGGAAAGGTTCTCGGAAGCTTCCCGCAGATCGGCGCAGGCGAGCAGAAGATCAAAGTGACCTTCAAGGGAAATTCGGAGTACCGTGCAAGTGAAGAAGCTGAGGGCAGCGTGACCATCAACAAAGCAAATGTGAAGGTCAGCGTCAACAGTGCCAGCAGATATGTGAGCGAGGCTGTGAAGGGCAGAGAGCTTGTCTCCACAGATCCGGAGGATCAGTTCAACCTGTATATCATCTACGCCGGAATCACCAGCAATGTGACTACAGGCGTTTATCTGGAGCTTCCGGAACAGTATACCTCCAACAGCACTGTCATCAAGATCGTAGATAAGGCGCTGGAAAGCTTAAATCAGCCAACCCTGACAGAAATGCTGCAGAACGGTATCACGGTCGGTGAGCTTAGAAAGCTTTTAAATGCCAGTGAAGTGATCGATGTGCTTGAGAAGATCGGTGTGGATACCGGTGCTCTGGGACAGGTCATCAAGGTGATTAACAAGCTTCCGTCCATCGCTGATAATCTCCGGATCAGTATCGGTGCCCCGAATCATGCCGGAATTTACAGCGTGACAGCAGTCACCGACAACAAGAACTACAATACGGGTGTCGGCGCCGGCGCTCTTGTCTTAAAGGCTGACAAGGCAAAGCTTGTATGGAACCAGAGTATCGGCAAAAAGATCTCTGCAGCGGAAGCGGCGGGTGCTGATTTCGGAGCTCGCCTGGAAATCGGCGGCGCAGCAGTTGCAGATCAGTCGAGCGTCAGTGTGCTGTATTCAGGCTTTACCAGCAAATGGAAAGTTTATTCCAGCACAACAACCCCGCCGACTGAGCCGGGGCGTTACACGATGACCGTAGTCGTTCTCGGCGGCAATTACCTTGCCTCCCCGATTAACCGGTCGTTCCAGATCACAAAATAAATTAAGAAAAGAAATTGGAAACCAGCACTTCACTTTTGCAGGATCAGGAAAGGGAGGTGCTGGTTTTTTATTTACGCGAACAACGAGCCAAAGTCCGCGCTTGCGCGAGACCTTGGCGACTGTTGCGATAACAAGGAGGTATATGATATGGCAGCTAAAACAGCGAATGTGACAGCGCGAATCCAACCGAATATAAAAGAACAGGCAGAGGCAATCCTGGACAGACTGGGGATTCCGGTATCTGTATTTATCGATATGACATACAGACAGGTCATTATGCAGGGCGGAGTTCCGTTTTCATTGGAAATTTCCGACAAACTTGTCACCAGGGATGTTTTAACAAGAATCAGCAAGAATTCTCCCACCTCTATAGGTGGTGAGATGAATTG